>OLRG01000786.1_pt1 | contig 28218 bp, 23 predicted proteins | sample 1672331 | NCBI WGS metagenome assembly OLRG01 (sample SAMEA3136672, study PRJEB25190) | human gut metagenome
CGCACTGATAAGCCCCGCAGAGAAGGGCGCTGCCATACAGCCCAGGAACACGCCCTGAATGCCCATTCCCAGTACCGAACCAAAGAGCCACGCCAGCGGGATCCTTACGATCAGCCCGTCCACCGTACAGCAGATAAAGCTCAGCATACTGAAGCCCACGCCGTTGGCCATGGACTGGTAGCCATCCAGGAAGCAGTGCGCCAGATAGGCGAAGGCCATAAACCGGAGATACTGAACGCCAACCGCAACCACCTCAGGCTCCCGGTTGAAGATGGAGATAATCTGAGCTGCAAACAGCTGCACCAGCGCAAAAATCACCGTCTCGCAGATCAGCGTCATCAGCACGCACCAGTGTACCACGGATTTTGCCCGCTGGGGCTGCCGCGCCCCCATATTCTGCCCCACCATGGTGGAGGCCGCTGAAGAAAACGCATATACCGGCAGCGTTGCAAAGTTATCCACCTTGCCGCCGACTCCATAGCCCGCCGAAGCGCTGACCCCATAGCTGTTGACCATGGACACCACAAAGAGCATGGAGATCATCAGCATGGAGAACTGGAGAGCAAAGGGCACGCCTACCTTCAGCATGGTCTTGAGCCGATCCCCAACGATACGGAAGCTCTTTGGATGGAAATCAAATACAAAGCCCTTACGGTGGCGATAGAGATAGATGAAGGCCGATATAAACGAAACGCCCTGGGCAATAATCGTTGCCGCAGCGGCGCCGCCCGCCCCCCATTGAAGAGGCCCCACAAAAATGAGGTCCAGAATAATGTTAGTAACGGTGCTTACCGCCACAAAATACATGGGCCGCTTGGAATCCCCCAGTCCCCGCATAATGGCGCAGACAGAGTTATAGCCAAAGATAAACACGATGCCAACAGCGCTGATGACAAAATACCAGAACGCATCGGTCATGGCCTCCGCCGGTGTGTTGAGCAAATTCAGCAGCGGCCTGGCCAAAAACAGGCAGGGAACCATCAGGCACAGCCCCAGCAGCAGCATAAAGGTCAGCATCGTCCCGATGGACTCCCTCTGGGCTTTTTCATCCCCGGAGCCCTTATATTGGGCCAGCATCATCTGGCCGCCCATGCTGAGGCCCATGCCGGTGGAGGTAAACAGGCTTGCGATCTGACTGCCCACGGATACGCCGGACAGCCCCGCCGATCCCACGAACTGCCCTACAATGATCATATCCACCACTGCATAAACAGACTGCAATACATTTGCCGCCAAAAACGGCATGGAAAACGCCAGCAGCCGCCGCGGCACACTGCCGCTTAAAAGATCCTGATTCTGGAGTGACACCATGGGTAACCCTCCTTACAAAATACCTGCCTGTCTGAGCAGATGAGCTGCTTCCTCCGCATCGGCTTTCCGTACATCAATGCGGTAGAGAACATCCTGGGCCGGAGACTGCCCTACCCGGTCATGCTCCCAGAGCCCGCCGTTGGACCGAGACTTCCAGTTGTCCTTGTAGGGGATTTTGTTGGCATCCAATACATCCAAAATCGCCCGGCGCACTGCTGGATCATAGCCGTTATAGATGTTTTCACTGTTAAAAACCGTTATAAAACTCATGGTAATACTCCTCATTTTCAATTAGACAGTTTTTCTTTACATTTTTAAGGCAATACCGCATAATTCGGCAAGGAGATTTGGCGCGGAATTTTGCATCACAAATTTGTTGCGAAAATGCAGGAATACTTTGTGTATTTCAAACTTTTCGCAGCGAATTTGTGGGGGAAAAGGACCGCCAAAGCCCGCAGACGCAATTGTGCGGTGTTGCCTTAATATTATCATAGCATACCAATCGTGTCGGGTCAATCCTCCATTGGTTCTTCCCGGGTCGCTTTGTGTTGCACTTTTCGGGAAATTCAGGTATACTAAATGGATAAGATAGGCGGATTATGCCATAACATAAAAATAAGGAGTAATCAATGACTGAATTTACACTTTCCGTCCCCTGCCTGTTTGGGCTGGAGGGCCTTTGTGCGCAGGAGCTCCGGCGGCTTGACATGAAGGACGTGGCCGCTGAAAATGGCCGTGTTCTGTTCAAAGGCACCTTTGAAGATGTCATTCGTGCCAACCTCTGGCTTCGTACCGGTGAACGGGTGCTGCTGCGTCTGGCCACCTTCCCGGCGCACACCTTTGAAGATCTGTTTCAGGGCGTATACAAAACGCCTCTGGAGGCCATCATTCCCAAGGACGGCGCTTTCCCGGTCAAAGGCCACTGTCTGGGTTCTCAGCTTCACTCCGTCCCAGACTGTCAGGCCATTATCAAGAAGGCCGCAGCAAAGCGTCTGGGCGAGAAATACCACGCTTCCTGGCTTCCGGAAACCGGCAGTCTCTATCAGTTGCAATTCTCCATCATGAAGGATCAGGCAGAGCTGTTTCTGGACACCACCGGCGCTGGGCTCCACAAGCGCGGCTATCGGGCCGTTGGCAACGACGCCCCGCTCCGAGAGACGCTGGCCGCCGCAATGGTAAGCCTTTCCCGCTACCGTGGCCGGGACAACTTTATTGACCCCTTCTGCGGCTCCGGCACCATTGCCATTGAAGCCGCTATGATCGCCAAAAACCGCGCTCCCGGCCTTGGCCGCAGCTTTGCCTGCCAGAAATGGCACATCAGCCAGGAAGACATGTGGCGGCAGGCCCGCAGTGAGGCGCTGGATCGGGAATTCCACGGTGATTATCACATCTACGCCTCTGACATAGATTCCAAATCTCTAGCCATCGCCCAAAGCAACGCAAAAAAGGCAGGAATGGAAAAGTATATCACCTTCTCTCAGGCAGATGCCACAAAGCTGACGCTGCCCCAGGGCAAGGGCGTCATCGTCACCAACCCGCCCTATGGTCAGCGGATGCTGGAACAGCGTCAGGCCCAGCAGCTGCTTCGCAGCTTTGGCCGTGCTGTGGGGTCCCAGAAGGATTACAGCGTTTACATCATCTCCTCGGAGGAGGAGCTGGAACGCTACTATGGCCGCCGCTGCAATAAAAAGCGGAAGCTCTATAACGGCATGATCAAATGTAACCTGTTCATGTACTATTGATTGAACGCCTTCATAGAAAAGAGTGATTCCCATGAAACTCATGATTTTAGACGGCAACAGCATCATCAACCGCGCCTTTTATGGGGTCGGCTACCTATCCTCCAAATCCGGCCAGCCCACAGGGGCTGTCTATGGTTTTCTGAACATCATGCAGTCCCTTCTGGACACTGAGCATCCGGAGGCGCTGGCCGTGGCCTTTGACGAAAAGGGTCCCACCTTCCGTCACACCGCCTACGAGGGCTACAAGGCCACCAGAAAGCCCATGCCGGATGAGCTGGCCTCCCAGATGCCCATTCTAAAAGACATTCTCAGCGCCATGCACATCCCCACTTATTCCCTTTCCGGCTGGGAAGCCGATGACATTTTGGGCACCGCCGGACGGATCTGCGGCAGGCAGGGCTGGGACTGTGTCATTGTCACCGGTGACCGGGATTCCCTGCAGTTGGTGGACGATCATGTAACCGTTAAGCTCATCACCACCAAGGGTGGACAGACCAAGCCTGTGAACTACACTCCTGCACTGTTTCAGGAGGAATACGGCTTCCCGCCCAAGGGCCTCATCGACTTAAAAGCCCTGATGGGGGATTCCTCCGACAACTACCCGGGCGTTCCGGGAGTCGGAGAAAAGACCGCCAAGGATCTGATGCACAAATTCGGCACGCTGGACAACGTATATGCCCACGCCGAGGACGAGGCCCTGAAGCCTGCCCTGCGCCGTAAGCTTCAGGAGGGAAAGGATTCCGCTTACCAGAGCTATGACCTTGCCACTATCCGCTGCAACGCGCCGGTGGACTTTTCTCCCGAGGCCAACCTGATAACCGCATGGGATCGTCCAAAGCTGCTGGAGCTGTTCCGCAGCCTGAACTTTGGCCGTCTCATTGACAAATACCGGCTGTTGGAGCCTCAGCTACAGTCCATGGCAGAAGATGTCCCCACGTTGGAGATCCAGCCCATTGAAACACCTGAGGCAGTCGATGCCTTTCTTTCAAAACTTTCCGGAGATATGCCGATGTTTCTCTCCGCCAATGGAGATCTCTCTGAGCTGGCCGTCTCCCTGAACGGCACCGTATATCATGCCCAGCAGAATATACTGGGTCTGATGGAATGGCCCCGTCTGCTGGACGGCATCTTTACCCCAGACATAAAAAAGGTCGTCCACGACTGCAAATCCATGATGACTGCGCTGCTTGCACAGGGTCTCAGTATCGAAGGATTCCTATATGACACAGCCTTGGCTGCCTATTTGCTGGAGCCCTCCCGCTCCGGCTATGGGCTAAAGGATCTGATGGAGCGCTATTGCAATCGCTCCATAGAGGACGGCCTTCCCGGAGAAGCCGCCGCCATTGCGGCCCTCTATACTGTCCTGCCGAATCTGGTCAAGGAGGAGGGTATGGACGCAGTTTATTACACCATTGACTTTCCTCTCTGCCCGGTGCTGGCTGAGATGGAGCACACCGGCATTCTGGTGGATCGTGACACGCTGACCGCCTTTGAGCAGATGCTCACCGCCCGGATCCAGAATTGTGAAAGCCTGATCTACGGCTATGCCGGCGGCCCATTTAATATCAATTCCACAAAGCAGCTGGGCACTCTGCTGTTCGAGACCTTGGGGCTCCCCCATGGCAAAAAGACAAAATCCGGCTACTCCACCAACATTGATGTGCTGGAAAGTCTCAAGGACAAGCACCCCATCATCCCGGCCATTATCGACTACCGGATGCTTACCAAGCTGCGCTCCACCTATGCCGAGGGGCTTCTGAAGGTAATCGCCTCCGATGGTCGAATCCACACGACCTTCCAAAACATGGTCACCGCTACTGGCCGTCTGAGCTCCACAGATCCAAACCTTCAGAACATTCCCGTCCGCACAGAATTGGGCGGCGAGATCCGAAAGATGTTTGTCCCGGCTCAGGGCTGCGTGCTGGTGGATGCGGACTACAGTCAGATCGAGCTTCGGGTTCTCAGTGACATTGCAGATGACAAGGCCATGCAGGAGGCTTTCCGTTCCGGTGAAGACTTCCACACGCTCACTGCTGCTACCGTATTCGGCGTTACACCGGATGCAGTGACCCCGCAGATGCGCCGCAGTGCCAAAGCCGTCAACTTTGGTATCGTCTATGGCATCTCCGACTTCTCACTGGCCGGTGATATCGGCGTTACCAGAAAAGAGGCCCGCGCCTATATCGATGGCTATCTGGGCCACTACACCGGCGTTCAGACCTATATGAAGGATGTGGTGGAAAAGGCCAGGGAGACCGGCTATGTAGAAACCAGCTATGGCCGCCGCCGGAGCCTGCCGGAGTTGAAAAGCACCAATTTTAACGTTCGCTCCGGTGCAGAGCGTATGGCACTGAACACCCCCATCCAAGGCACTGCTGCCGACATTATCAAGCTTGCCATGATCCGGGTACGAAACCGGATGCAGCAGGAAGGGCTTAACGCCCGGCTGGTATTGCAGGTACACGATGAACTGATCGTAGAATGCCCGGAGGCAGAAGCCCAGCAGGTCATGGCGCTGGTGACTGAGGAGATGACCTCCGCCGCCCAGTTGAAGGTTCCGCTGATCGCAGACGCCCATCAGGGAAAAAGCTGGTACGAGGCAAAATAATACCGCAGTATTCACCGCATACTCCGAATCAGTGCAGAGTATGCGGTGGTTTTTTTCAAAAGGTCAAGAAATGACCCTTTGATATCAGAAATGACGCTTGCGTTACAGGAATATTTACGCTATGATATAGTTAGTTTGCTGACAGTCTGAATGCATAGCATTTGCAATTGTTCTCCCTGTCAAGCTTTTAGAAAGAAGGTATTATCATGGCACAGATCAAGGGTATCGCTCCCGTTATTGTTCCAAGAATCCCCTACGTCCCCATTGAGCCTTGGGACTGGTTTGAGGAAAACGGCATTGAGGATAAAACGGGCGGACCCCCTCCCATGGGTGAAGGTCCCGTTATGACACCCTCCATCTACATTAAGGACGGAAAGCGTGCAGAGGGCCACGATGCCACGGTCTATGGCGGTGATATCACCGATACCACCGCAGAGGATGTTCGCATCGTCTCTTACGACGGCATGGTTGGCGGCGTTTACGCCGAAGGCGCAGGCACCGACTTTACGGTAGAAGGCGCTGTAATCTCCCTTTCCGGAGACGGACAGGGTCTGGGCGAAAAATCCGCCGGTGCCGGTGTATCCGGCCACGCAAAGCTCACGCTGAAGGATTGTCTGGTGGATGTAAACGGTCTGAGCCGTACTGCCACCTCCGCCAGCGGCGGCAGTGTCCTGAAGGTCTATGATTCCATTCTGGTGAGCCATGGCGCTCCTTATGGCTCCGACTGCCCCGGCGAAGCTCCCAAGATGAATCCTCCCGCTCCGCTGGAGATTCAGGGCAACAACCGTACCCACTGCACCGTCCAGAATTCTTACAGCTATTTCTACAACTCCCTGATCTCCTGTGACGGCTGGGCCGCCCTGTCCACCGATGCCTCCGAGGGCTTCGTCTATCTGGAAGCCAACGACTGCAAGGTGGTTGCCACCAAATCCGGCTATGGTGCCTATGCAGACTGGGGCTGCCACGATGTATTCAATGACTGCAAATTTGACGTTGCCTGCCAGGCTGCTATCGTAGCCGGTGAAGCCAGCGTGAAATTCACCGGCTGCGAACTAAAATGCGGCACCTATCTGTCCCTGATGCACTGCGTCATGGGGCGCCATACCGAGGTTGGCGAGCTGAGCCTGACCGATTGCGACGTCAAGACCGGAAAAACCGCCATTGAGGTTCACGGACAGAATGTGGAAGTTTCTCTGGACAACTGCAACATCGCCACCGGCGGTGCGTTGATGCGCACCTGCAAAAACGAAGACCCCAATGCCGCACGTGTCAATGGCCGCCCCACCCCCGGCGATGAACTGCGGATGCGGGACATGACCGTTACCGGCGATATTCTCCATGAGGATCCCGAGCGAGACTGCCGGGTGTACATGACCTCCACCTGCCTGACCGGTGCCATTCAGAACGCCTACGTGGCCATGGATCAGGGCAGCCGCTGGTATGCCACCAGTGATTCCAATGTGATCCTCTCCGGCACTGTGGAGACCGCACAGATTGATGCGCCTGCGGGCGTTACCATTCATGCAAAGGCCGCAGACGGCGCAGGCGAATACACCCTGTCCTCCGGCGGCAAGCTTGTGATCGAGGCATGATATTCTCCCAATAAACAGCGCACCCTCTCCGATTTGGAGAGGGTGTTTTGCACTATTTCACCGCTTTTGCAAGCCGCTGAACCAAAATGCCGCCCACAGCGCCCACGGCGCAGCCTGCGCCCATACCGCACAGCAGCAGCACTGGGAGATAGGCCAGCAGCCCCGCCGTTTCCAGCACCACCGCTGCCACAAGAACCTGCCCCACATTGTGGAACACGCCGCCCATAATAGAGGTGAACACCACGGAACAGCGCTTTCGCAGTAAGAGCATAATAACGTAGCTGAGAATACCGCCTGCCAGCGCATAGAAAAAAGAAAACGCATTACCAAACAGGAAGGTGGCCAAGAAAATTTTCAGCAGGCACAGCACGCCGCCGGCCGCCGGCCCCAGCAGATAAAGCCCCATCAGAACGCTGAGATTCGCCAATCCCAATTTAGCCCCGGGCAGCGTCCCGGACACTGGGATCATGGAATCGATCCACGAGAGTACCAGCGCCACCGCCCCCAGCATTGCCAAGGTGGTAAGCCGCTTTGTCTTATTTGGCGACTGCATCAAACTCTGCCTCCTCATCATCGGTGACTGTCAGGACAATCCGTGCCGGAAGACAGATGATCTGCTGCCCCGCTTTAGAGACCGCACTGTGCTTCTGGCAAATGAGATCCGGACAGGTGGAATCCTCCACATGGGCCTTTCCATTCTGAATGACCAGCCGCAGGGAATAGCCGCCATAGCCCGCTATCGGGATTTCCGTGTCTGCGGCAAGGGCATAGCTGCCCTGTTCCATCCCGTCCACCGTTACTGTCACGCACTTCCCGGGCTGTTTGGGCCACAGTGCCCAGACGGCCAATGCCGCCGCCAGCAGCAGCACGGCGACAATCTCACCTTTGCGTACCTTCACGGCTGTACCTCCACAACTGTCTGATCTGTCTGCACGGTGATCCCGGGGGTCACGTAGAGCTTTTCTCCATCATACAGGATCATATCGAAGGACGCACTGTGTTCTCGCCAGTAACGCTGCGCCTCCTGTGTTCCCATGACAAACAGCGCCGTACTGAGGGCATCTGCCAAAGTCCCGTCCTTCGATACCACCGTGACGCTCTGAAGGCCCGTTTCCGCCGGACAGCCCGTCTCCGCATTCAGAATATGATGATAGCGTTTCCCGTTTTCTTCAAAATACCGCTCATAAGCGCCGGAGGTAATGGCAAAATAGCCGCCGTCCAGCTGAATGGATGCAAGGTAGCCCTGACTCTGATCCGGATTTTCCACCGCCACAGTCCACAAGCTGCCGTCCGGCTTTCGTCCCAGCGCCGCCACGTTGCCGCCCAGAGACAGGATTGCAGAGGTGATTCCCTGCCGTTCCAGCACCTCCAGCACCGCATGGGCTGTATATCCTTTGGCAATGCCGCCAAGATCAATCCCGCCGCCCTCCGGCAAAACGACCTGCCAGCGTTCCCCCTGCCGCGTCAGCGCGGTCTGTAAATACCCCACAGACCCGAGCACCGAATCCAACTCCTGCTCCGTCGGCACATGATATGCCCCAGTGGAGAAGCCCCATAGCACTGCCAGCGGATAGAGCGTGGGATCAAAGGCCCCGCCCGTATCTGCCGCAATGGTCAAAGCCCGCTGCAACAGCCTTCCCGTTTCATCGGACAATCGGGTACGTTCTCCACTGTTGAGCCCACCGATCTCCCCCTGTTCATTCGACACGGAAAGCAGCGCATCCAGCCGCTGAATCTCTCCCTGCGCCGCATTCAGCGCCGCAGAGACATCGTCCTCTGTCTGGCCCTCTGCCGGGTATGCAGTCATGGTCATCACCGTATCCATGGCATAAACTGTTTTTTCAATTTTTTGTGCATCCACCGATTGGCTGCCGCAGCCCGCAAGCATGGAAAGGAGCACCAACAGGGAAAGGCATCGTTTCATAAGGACCTCCTCAGGGGGAAAAAAGCCGTGTCTCCGAAGAGACACGGCTTTGCAATTCTAATTGGAACCCGCAGATTACGAGGTTGCAACCAGGCCGCCATCGGGATAGATGGTGGTAGCGGTAACCATGTCGGAAGCAGCGGAAGCCAGGAAGATAGCGGGGCCGACTACATCGATCTCGTAGCCGATACGCTGAGCGGGCAGGCTGCCGGCAATGCCGTTACGAACCTTCTCATCGGGGGGCAGCAGGCCAACCATCATGGGAGTATAAGTAATGGTGGGGCCAATTGCGTTAACCTGGATGTTAGGACGCAGGTCAGCAGCATAAGCCTTGGTCAGCATCTCAACAGCACCCTTGGTGGTGTTGTAAGGAACGTTGCCGTTACCGCCGTTTGCTACAGCACGGATGCCGCGGACGGAACCGAAGTTGATGATCTTGCCATAGCCCTGGTTGGGGTTGCACTTGCCAGCCTCAAACTTCTCAGCGGGGATCTTCTCAGCACCCTCGACATTGTTGGACTTCATCCAGTTGCCGAAGTACTTGCAGGTCAGCATCAGAGAGGTGATGTTGGTGTGGAGCATCTTCTCGAAGTAATCGGTGTCGATCTCCCAGGACCACATCTTCTTGTTGATGCCCTGAGCGTTAACCAGGATATCGCAGCCGCCCAGTCCGTCAGGACCAGTAACCTCGGCCAGAGCCTTCTTTACGAACTCCTCATCGCCAGCATCGCCAGCAACATACATAACCTTAACGCCGGGAGCGGCAGCAGCCTCAATCTTAGCCTTAGCAGCCTTCAGCTTCTCTTCGCTACGGGAAGAGATGCAGACGGAGCAGCCGTTAGCAGCATAACCAGCAGCGATAGCCTCGCCGAAACCGCCAGCGCCGCCGAAAATCATTGCCTTCTTACCAGAGATGTCGAACATCTTGGTCAGATCGCCAGTATAAACCTTGGGCATTATAAACAACTCCTTAATAGAATGTGTATTCAAAGCCGGAATCCGGCAGATGAATCAAAAGGGAAATACCGCTGTCTTACTTCTGGGGAGGCAGCAGGCAAACCAGCATCTGAGTGACCTCGGTGCCAGTGTTGGTGACGGACTTAGCAACGCCGCCAGCGCAGTGGAAGGAATCACCAGCATGGAGCACGGTCTCGCCGTCCTCGGTCTTCAGGGTCATCTCGCCGGTGAGGATGTAGTAGATGGACTCCAGGGGATTTGCACCGTAATCGCATCCGCCGCCGGGTACGAAATAGGTGATACCCATGATCATCTTGCCGCCCTCGATGTCGTTGGCGCCGCCGCCATCAACGTCAAACAGACGGGTAGGAACACACTCGTTGTGACCGGGAGCAGTGTAGGTGTAGATGGTGCTGCCCTCTACGCCCTTGGCTCTCTGAATTCTGTACTTAGCCATAGTAAAGAACTTCCTTTCAAAAGTTAATCCGTTGCGAAGCGTACCTCGTACAATCACTTCGTACCCTTTAAGTTTAGCACACTGCACAGAAAAGTGCAATAGTTTCGGCCCGTCTTCGTGTGAAAAAATATAATTTCCATGAATTTCTGAGCCAAGCACCGCATTCAGAGCTTTCCACAGCCACTGCTGTACTCTGAAAGCCCCTAACCTTCTGTACGTCTCTATTATAGCACCCAGCTTGGCACTGTCAAGTGCTGAGTGCTAAATTTACACAATATTTTTGTGTGTTTTAACAATCAATCACATGTGATTCAGATGCAAAGCATATCCGCAGCGCTCCGCCCACTCTGCACGTCCAGGCTCAACGCTCCAGCACCCGGATCTGGCACATTTTCATGGTCATCAGTACCGCCTGATGGCTCTCCGGCGTGACGCCTGCGCAGCATGCCGGATCAACCGTAATCTCCGCTTCGGGGAACATAGCCTTCAGGATTAGGCCATTGGAGACCACGCATATATCCGTGCACAGGCCCACCAGCTCGATTTCCTCAAATTCCATGTCCCCCCAGCCGGTGTAGCCGAAGGTGGGCTTGTCGATGATCTTTTCTCCGGGTTCCCACAGTCCCGAGGCCAGCTCCCAGCCCGGCGTGCCCTTCAGGCAGTGCTCCACCGGCAGCTTTCTCCCCTCCGGGGTAGAAAGGTAGTCAGGGCCATGGGTGTCCCGGGTAAAGATGATCTCATCCCCCCGTTTGCGGTAGGTACTGATCTTCTCCCGCACCGCAAGGACAATGGCCTGTGCCTCCGGCGTTCCCAATGCGCCGTCAATAAAATCCCTCTGCATATCTATCACAATCAATGTACGTTTCATATTTTCTTTCCTTTCTATGTCTCCAGTGTATGGGCCACACACCATTTCAATACGGCCGGATAGTCAAACTGATCCAGCACCTCCGGGAAATAGCCGCTGCACGGGCTGATCAGTTCGCCCTCTACCACCACCTGCACACTGTCTATGACCTTTTCCGGCCCATAGTCCAGATAGATCCGGTAAGCCCGCTGGGCGTGGACATCGCCGCCGGAGAAGCCCAATTCCTCTCCCCAAAAGGAAAACATCGGTCTTCCCCGATGTGCCTCCGGCATAAATGTGGGGTTTAGCCGCCGCCCCATCAGCGCATGCGCCAGCTTGTCATTATACGTTGTGTCCAGGATCTCCACTGAATTCGTGCCCCCTTTGCAAAAGTCCGGGCGCAGACATCCCGCGCCCGGACCAGCCACATTATTCCTTCCAAGTTACATGTTCAGACAGTGACAGAATATTCAGCTGCATTGCCTCCGCGCTGGCAGCCTGCACCACATAGGCGTATTTTCCGGGGATTTGGCGTGCACCAGCTCGTACATTGTGTATCCTCTGATTTCAGACGATCTCCCGATACATGGCCACTGCATCCGCTTTTTTTGTGGACTCGCTGAGATTCAGCACCTCCACCTTTACGGTCTTCTGTCCAAAGCGGATCTCCAAAATGTCTCCAATCTTTACATCATAGCTCGCCTTGGCCGTGCGGCCATTAACAGTGACCCGTTCGCCGTCACATGCCTCATTGGCCACTGTACGGCGCTTGATCAGCCGGGACACCTTGAGATATTTATCCAGACGCATATGATATCCTCAGCAGAGCTTTGCGCCGGCGGGAATGGCATCGTCCAGCATCAGAAGATTCAGCTTATCGTCCTTCTCCGCCGAAAGCAGCATGCCGCAGGACTCCAGTCCCATCATCTTTCTGGGTGCCAGATTGGTGCAGGCCACCAGCGTCTTGCCCACCAGTTCTTCCGGCTGATAGTACGCCGCAATGCCGGACAGGATCTGCCGGGGCGTTCCACTGCCGTCATCCAGCGTAAAACGCAGGAGCTTTTTAGATTTCTTCACCTTTTCGCATTCCAGAACCTTTACTACGGTCATATCTACCTTTTCAAATGCATCAAAGTCAATGTTCTCCTTGAAGGTGACCGGCTCGGTCTCCGGCTCCGCAGGTGCCTCCTTGGCTGCCTTGGCCGCCTCGATCTCCTCCAGCTTTTTTTTGGCATCGATCCGGCTGAACAGGATCTCTGCGGTGCCCACATTGCCGCCTACCGGCATGCCGCCAAACTCCGCAAGGGATTCCACACCGGCATTCTCCACATTCAGCTGCTTCAGGATCTTATTGGCGGTATCCGGCAGATAAGCCTCCAGCATGATTGCCGCAAAACGAATGGCCTCCAGCAGATTATAGAGCACCGTGCCCAGTCGATCTGCCTTTGCGGGATCCTTGGCCAGCACCCACGGGGTGGTCTCATCAATATACTTGTTGGCCCGGCGCAGCAGCACAAAGATCTCATCAATGGCATCGGCCACATGAAGGCCGTCCATCTTCTGCTCCACCTTGGCAGGCATCGCCAGTGCAACCGCCTTCAGCTCCTCATCCACAGGCTCAGAGGCCGTGGGTGCCATGATCTTTCCGTCAAAATACTTATGATCCATGGCAATGGTGCGGTTCACCAGATTACCCAGAATATTGGCCAGATCAGAGTTGGTGCGCTCGATCATCAGTTCATAGGTAAATACGCCGTCATTGGCAAAAGGCATCTCGTGGAGCATATAATACCGAACCGCATCCACGCCGAACTGCTCTACCAGATCATCTGCATAGATCACGTTGCCCGTGGACTTGGACATTTTTCCGCTGTTCACCAGCAGCCACGGATGACCAAATACCTGCTTGGGCAGAGGCTCTCCCAGTGCCATCAGGAAGATGGGCCAGTAAATGGTATGGAACCGGATAATATCCTTGCCGATCAGATGTACGTCCGCAGGCCAATACTTTTTATAGTGCTCGTCCGAATTGCCATCGGGATCATAGCCGCAGAAGGTGATATAGTTGGTCAGTGCATCCAGCCAGACATAGACCACATGACCGGGGTCAAAGTCCACTGGAATGCCCCAGCTGAAGGAGGTACGGGAGACGCACAGATCCTGCAGGCCGGGCTTTAAGAAGTTGTTGACCATCTCATTTTTCCGGCTCTCCGGCTGAATAAATTCGGGATGCTCATTGATATAATCCATCAGGCGGTCTGCGTATTTGCTCATACGGAAGAAGTATGCCTCTTCCTCTGCGTCCACGCACTCCCGTCCGCAGTCCGGGCACTTGCCGTCCACCAGCTGGCTCTCCGTCCAGAAGGATTCGCAGGGCGTACAGTACTTGCCTACATACTTGCCCTTGTAAATGTCCCCCTGCTCGTAGAGACGCTTGAAGATCTTCTGCACCTTTTCCACATGCTCAGGATCTGTAGTGCGGATAAACTTGTCGTAGGAAGTGTTCATCAGATCCCAGATGCGATGGATCTCACCGGATACGTTATCCACATGCTGCTGCGGGGTAATCCCGGCCGCCTCTGCCTTCTGCTGGATCTTCTGACCATGCTCATCGGTACCGGTCTGAAAATAGACGTCATAGCCGGTCATTCGTTTATAGCGTGCAATGGCATCTGCCAGTACGATCTCATAGGTGTTGCCGATATGAGGCTTGGCAGAGGTATAGGCAATGGCAGTGGATATATAATAAGGCTTCTTTTCCACGGGAAGTCCCTCCTCTATAGAATGTATATTTCTAAAGGTTATCATACCCAATTACCTGCCGTAAATCAAGCCTTTTTTCGATCATATACCGGCCACAGGCGTCGGCACGGCTCCGGCTTGTCTCCAAACAGTTTCCAGCGCAGCAGCCGATGCAGCTCCAGGGCCATCCACGAAACGATGATCCAAAGGAAAAAGTAGCTCATGCATACCTGCCCCAGAAAATTATAAGGCATGGCGCTGTAGTCCCACACATGAAGCTTTAACGCATCGTTGATGATCAGTCCGCTGATCAGCTCCGTAGCTGTCACGGCACAGGCCCCCAGCACCGCCTGCATCAGCTCCGGCACGTTGGGCAGCAGCCGGGGAATCAGCCCGATCAGTAAAAAGCAGATACCGCCCACGAGAAACATGCTTCCGTGGCTCCATCTCCGCCATAGGAGCTCCAATCCCACATAGATCATGCCGCCCAGATATCCGGTCACAGCGTATTTCCATACCTTCATATTATCACCTGGTATAGTATGTGAAGGAAGTGGGTAAATTCATACGAGAAATCGAAAAAAATCTCATTTTTCTCTTGACAAACCGTCCTTCTTTCTATATAATAGGCCTTGCCCTTTTGAGGGCGGCTCTATGGCGGCATAGCTCAGTTGGTAGAGCATTCGGTTCATACCCGGAGTGTCACTGGTTCGAGTCCAGTTGCCGCTACCAACAAGGCGGACTTTGCTTCCGCCTTTTTCTTTTCTGGTGCTTTTTGCATCAGCGTTGGCCCCGTGGTCAAGAGGTTAAGACACGGCCCTTTCACGGCTGTAACACGAGTTCGATTCTCGTCGGGGTCACCAGAAAAAAGCACGCTTCGGCGTGCTTTTTTCCATGATATTTGCCTTTTTCTCAGACATCACCCAATTTCAGCAGGAGGGCGGCCCCATGTAGCGTTCAACTGATTCAATATACACTTCGACTTTTCACCCCACAATGGAGGTTTTTCTATGACACTACAAGAAGAAATTCAGCGCCGCCGCACCTTTGCCATCATCTCGCACCCGGACGCCGGTAAAACCACGCTGACGGAAAAATTCCTGCTCTATGGAGGCGCCATTGCGCAGGCCGGTGTGGTCAAGGGCAAGAAGAACAGCCGTGCCGCCGTATCCGACTGGATGGAGATCGAAAAGCAGCGCGGTATTTCCGTTACGTCCTCTGTGCTTCAGTTTGGCTATAACGGCTACTGCATCAACATCCTCGACACCCCGGGCCATCAGGACTTTTCCGAGGACACCTATCGTACCCTGATGGCAGCGGACTCCGCCGTCATGGTCATCGACGCTGCCAAGGGCGTAGAACCCCAGACTCGGAAGCTCTTCAAGGTCTGCACCCTGCGTCATATCCCCATCTTTACCTTTATCAATAAAATGGACCGGGATGCCCGGGATCCCTTTGAGCTCTGTGAGCAGATTGAGCAGGAGCTGGGCATTGAGACCTGCCCCATCAACTGGCCCATCGGCTCCGGCAAGGAATTTCAGGGCGTCTATGACCGTCCCAATGGCCGGATCCTTCGGTTCACCGACACCTCCTTTAAGAGCCGCTCCGCCGCGGAAGAGCTGGAACTCAGCGATCCCAGAATGGGAGAAATCATCGGCGAGGACAAATGGCATCAGCTTCAGGAGGAAGTAGATCTGCTGGGCGCCGGTGCAGAGTTTGATCTGGAACGAGTGCGTGCCGGCGAGCAGAGTCCCGTGTTCTTCGGCTCCGCTCTGACTACCTTCGGTGTAGAGCCCTTTTTGAACGAGTTCCTCAATATGACCACGCCGCCGCTGCCCCGGAAGGCAGGCGATGTGGAGATCGATCCGTTCTCCCCGGATTTCTCCGCTTTTATCTTCAAGATTCAGGCCAATATGAACAAGGCGCATCGAGATCGCATCGCCTTTATGCGGATCACTTCCGGCAAGTTTACCCGGGACATGGAGGTTTACCATGTGCAGGGCGGAAAAAAGCAGCGGCTCTCCCAGCCCCAGCAGCTCATGGCTCAGGATCGTGAGATCGTAGAGGAAGCCTACGCCGGCGATATCATCGGTGTCTTCGATCCCGGTATCTATTCCATCGGCGACACCCTCTGCAAGCCCGGCAAGAAGTTCAAGTTTGAGGGCATCCCCACCTTCGCACCGGAGCATTTTACCCGGGTCAGCCCCAAGGATACCATGAAGCGCAAGCAGTTCATCAAGGGCACCGAGCAGATTGCCCAGGAAGGCGCCATCCAGATCTTCAAGGTTCCCAACACCGGTATGGAAGAGGTCATCGTGGGCGTTGTCGGCACCCTGCAGTTTGACGTATTCCAGTACCGTATGAAGAATGAATACGGCGTAGACCTTCGGATGTACAACCTGCCCTATCAGTTCCTGCGTTTTATCGTGGAATGCCCCTGTGAGCCCAAGGATCTGATGCTCTCCTCCGATGCAGAACTGCTCGAGGACTACAGAGGCCGGAGCCTGCTGGTATTCTCCAGCTACTGGTCCATTGATTTCAATCTGAAAAAGAACCCCGGTCTGGTACTCAGCGAAACCAGAAGCGCCGAGGAATAATTGACAGCAATGCGGTGTGCAGCTTAATTGAGCAGCACACCGCATTTTTATTTCCGCAGTTCCCAGAACGCAACCGCGCTAGCCGCTGCCACATTGAGGGAATCCACACCGTGATACATAGGGATCATCACCGTGTAGTCGCAGCCTGCAATGGCGGCTGGAGACAATCCGTCCCCTTCCGTCCCCAAAAAGATTGCCAGCTTTTCCTGCTTTTTCAGTTCCGGCGCTGTGATTGGCACTGCCCGACTGTCCAGCGCCATGGCCGCCGTGGAGAAGCCCATGATTTTCAGCCGCCGCAGTCCCGTTTCCGGCCACTGCGCACCGTTTTCCGCCAGTCTCGCCCAAGGTATCTGAAACACCGTTCCCATGCTGACCCGGACCGCCCGCCGGTGCAGAGGATCACAGCAATTGGGGCTCAGCAGCACCGCATCCATGCCCAGCGCTGCCGCACTGCGGAAGATTGCCCCCACATTGGTGGGATCTACGATTCCCTCCAGCACCGCCACCCGACTGGCCATCCGGCAAACCTCCTCCGGCTGCATTTCCGCCGGTCTGCGCATGGCGCACAAGATCCCGCGGCTCAACTGGTAGCCGGTAAGCGCTGCCAGCAGCTCCCGATCCGCCGTATACACCGGCACATCGCCGCATCGTTCCAGCAGATCCTCCATGCCCGAAATTTTCTGCCGCTCCATCAGCATGGATACCGGCGTATAACCGGCATCCAGCCCATGTTCAATGACCTTTCGGCTTTCCGCAATAAACATTGCCGCCTCCGGGTTTCGCTTTGCCCGAAGCTGTGCCTCTGTCAGACGTGCATAGGGGCTCAGCTCCGGAGCCGACAGATCTGTGATCTCAATCATTTGTGCCATTGCTGCCTCCTGTTATTCGGCGCAGATGCCAAAACACTTTTTCAGTGCCTGCGCCACTCCATCCTCCAAATAGTGAGCCGTTACCACATCTGCCGCCCGCAGACAGGCAGGGCTGCTGTTGGCCACCGCGATACCGTTTCCCGCCCACAAAAGCATATCAGCGTCATTATCCGCATTGCCAAAGGCGCAGACCTTCTCCTGAGGAATGCCTAAATAATCCGCAAGAAACGCAAGGGCTCTGTGCTTTCCGCATTGGATATCCGAGATCTCCACCAGCCGCGGCACCGAGGTGGTCACATAGATGCCATCTACCGCAGCAAGCTTTTGCATTATGCGTTCCTTGACAGCCACGCTGCCCACTACCAGAGCCAGACTGTCCAGCTCTGTCAGATGCAGGCGAATAAACGACAGGATATCCGGTACTGGGCGGCGGGATGCCTTTACATACCGCACCGTGGCTGCATCCGTCATATATCTTGCCGGATCATCCACATAATCCCTCTGGGCATAGGCTTTTCCATCTACAAACGCCTCATAGGTAAGATTTTCTCCTTCCGCCACTGCCAGAACATGTGCCACTGCTTCAGGCGTCAACTGATACCGGGCGAGAGCTTCTCCGGTAAGCAAATCATATACCGCAGCGCCGTTGCTGCAAATGGCATAGCGCACACCGGTAAATCCGAGCACTTCCTCCGGCACTGTTTCAATGGCTCTGCCGGTTGCAGCCGCAATGACAACGCCCTGTTTCACCGCCGCCTCCAAAGCGGCCCGGTTGCCCTGAGACAATCTCGAGTCCTGATTCAGCAGTGTTTCATCCAGATCCAGCGCTATGAGCTGCGGTGTGGTGAGCTTCTTCACCATAGCATCAGCTTGCTGGCCTGCTGCCGGAGCTCGCCGCGAAAATCGGGGTGTGCCACTGCAATGAGATTTTCTACCTTTTGCCGGACGCTCCGCCCACGCAGCGGTGCAATGCCATACTCTGTCACCACATAGTCCAGCTCGTTGCGGCTCAGGGTGACAATGCTGCCGGGCTCCAGCTGGGCCGTAATGGTGGACACAGTCCCCCCGTGCTTGGTAGAGGCCGTAGCAATGATATTCCGGCCATTTCTGGAGTGCGCCGCACCCACTGCCATATCCGCCTGACCGCCGGATCCGGAATACTGCCGGGATCCAATGGACTCAGAGCACACCTGTCCGGTGAGATCCACCGACAAGCAGGCATTGATGGACACAAAATTGTCATTCTGCGCCACGATCTGCGGATTGTTCACCGTTTCTCCCCGGAGCATCCGCACACCCGGATTCTCTTCCAGCATATCATAGAGCTTCTGGGTTCCATAGGCAAAGGTACCAACCATCTTTCCGGGCATAAAGTTTTTCTTTCTACCCGTAATCACCCCTGCCTCCACCAGCTCCACCATGGAATTGGTGATCATTTCGGAGTGAACACCCAAATCGTGCTTATTCTTCAGCGCTAATGCTGCCGCATCCGGAATGCCGCCGATCCCCAGCTGAATACAGTCGCCATCATTTACAAGCGATGCAACATAATTTCCGATGGTCATCTCCAGCTCACTGGGCCGACTTTCCGGCAGGTACGGGAGCGGTGTCTGCGCCTCTACGATCATATCCACATCCCGGATATGCACCTCTGTATCTCCATAGATCCGCGGCAGGTTGGGATTTACCTGAAGAATGACCCGATCTGCCGCTTCCAGAAATGTCTTCTCATGGATCAGGCACAGTGGAATCATAAAGTAGCCGTGGCGGTCCATGGGTGTAGCTGCCGCAATAAATACATTGCAGCCATTGGCCTCGATCCACCGGCCTGCACCATTGTGAAGGTCTCCGGGATAGTAGCTGAGGAGACCCTGCTCCCGGCCCTTCCGTGTAGTCCCCATCAGAAATGTGATATCCATGTCAAAGGTATCCTGATAGATGGGATCGGACAGAAAGCGATGGGGCTGAAAGCACATGGGTGCAAACATCCGAAAATGTTTTCCGCACCCTCTCAGATGATCCACTGCATCAAAAATAGCCGTAGGCTCATTTGCGCATTGGGACGTGCCAATGACATCCCCATCCCGCAGAGAATCCAGTGCTTCCTCTACAGATACCCGTTTTGCCCGATATTCCGCCTCATAGCAATTCATTTTATATTCCTCCACATATTCGTCTCTGCCGTCCAGCCGTGACAGTGATTTATGCCTCTCATTATAAGGAACCCATGTAAAAAAAGCAATCATTTTGCCGTTCCAACAAAAAAGCTCCCGCTTCCCGAGAAATGTGTTGACAACTGACTCTGTATGTTGTATCGTTAGTTCACTAATTGTTAGCTAGGATACTGTCAGTCTCAAAACATTATTGATTCGCAGTATTCAGCAGAAAGGAGTTCTCAATATTTATGAAGTCAAGGGAAGAGGAATGGGATACACGCCCGGATTTTTGTCCGCCGCCCCCTCCGGGGCAGGAGCCGCCCATGGAGGATCCTGAGCCGCCGGAGGATGAACCCACCGCCTTCCGGCTTATGCGCCGGATCGAATATACCGGGCGGATCCACCACATGGCCTTCCGCTCCGTTTTGCAGGAAGGCGGCCTTCCGCCGGCACAGGCCAGCGCCCTTCGGATCATCATCCGCACCCCGGGCTTGAGTCAGCGTGAGCTGGCTGACCGTCTGCATATCCAGCGGGCGACGGTTACCGTTATGCTGCAAAAGATGGAGCGGTCCGGTTATGTGGACCGCCGCCCGGATCCCATGGATCAGCGCATCTCCCGCATTTACCCCACCCCAGCCGCCGTCGCCCTGGACGAAGAAGACCGCCGAGCGGTGGACGGCTATTTCTCTCGGGTCTTTCAGAATTTCAGCCCTGAAGAGTTCCAGCACATGGACGACCTGCTGTCCCGGCTGGGGCAAAATATCCGGGGCATTCTGGAGGATCGTCCGGAACCCCCACGCAAGGAGTGATCCCATTGAAAACATTTCTCAGATATATCAAGCCATACTGGAAGTGGGTGCTGCTTACGGTCGTATTCATTGCCCTCCAGTCTCTTTCCGACCTATATCTCCCGGCTCTGAACGCAAAGATCATTGATGACGGCGTAATGACCGGTGATGTAGGGAAAATTCTTTTCTACGGTGCGCTGATGCTGCTGGTGGCCATTCTGGTGGGCGTCTGCACGCTGGGCACTACCTATTTCTCCACCAAAGCCTCGCTGGCCTATGGGCGGGATATGCGGCTGGGCCTGTTTACCAAAGTACAGTCCTTTTCCCAGTCCGATCTGGATAAATTCGGCACCCCGTCCCTGATCACCCGCACCACCAACGATGTCAATCAGATCCAGCAGATGATGCAGATGCTTCTGCGCACCATCATCACCACGCCGATCCTTCTGCTGGGCGGCATCATCATGTGCCTCCGGCAAGACGTCAAGCTGTCGGTGATCCTGCTGTTTGTGGTGCCGGTCATTGCAGTGATGGTCATCGTCACCACAAAAAAGTCCCACCCGTGGTTCAAAAAGCAGCAGACTCAGGTTGATGTTCTCAATCAGGTGCTCCGTGAGAAGCTTTCCGGCATTCGGGTCATCCGTGCTTTTGTTCGCACGGACTATGAGGAAAAGCGCTACGACAGAGAAAATGAGAAAATGCTGAAAATCGCCGTGCATGCCCATAAGCTTATGACCGCCATGATGCCCATGGTCACTCTGGTCATGAACATCGCCACACTGGCCGCCTACTATATGGGCGCCATCCGCATCGATCACGGCGGCATGGGTATCGGCTCCATGAATGCCTTTGTCACCTACCTGGCCCAGATCCTAATGAGCGTAATGGCGTCCTCCATGATGATGAATATGATCCCCAGAGCCATGACCTCCATTGGCCGTATCAACGAGGTTTTGGAATACGATCCCACCGTAAAGGATCTGGATCCTTCGGAGGAAGCTCATCTTGGATCGTTTCAGGGGCTGGAATTCCGGGATGTATCCTTCTGCTATCCCGAGGCGGACCGCCCCGTGCTGGAACATGTGAGCTTTACAACCCGGCCCGGTGAGACCACCGCCATCATTGGCTCCACAGGCTCCGGCAAAACCACGCTGATCAACCTGATCCCCCGGATCTACGATGCCACCGGCGGTCAGGTGCTCATCAACGGCATTGATGTCCGGGATCTCAGTCAGGAAGAACTGCGGAGCCATCTGGGTGTTGTGCCCCAGAAAGCCCTGCTCTTTGACGGCACCATCGCCTCCAACCTCCAATATGGAAAAGAGGATGCCACGGAAGAAGAAATGTGGCACGCACTGGAGGTGGCGCAGGGAAAAGACTTTGTATCCCAGATGCCCGCAGGGCTGGAGGCCTCCATTTCTCAGGGCGGCACCAACGTATCCGGCGGTCAGCGCCAGCGTCTGGCCATTGCCCGGGCTGTCATCCGCAAGCCCGACGTGTATATTTTCGACGACAGCTTCTCTGCACTGGACTTCAAGACCGATGCAAAGCTTCGCCAGGCCCTGAGCAAGGAGACAGAGGATGCCGCCGTGCTGATCGTTGCCCAGCGTGTTACTACCGTTTTGAACGCAGACCGAATCATCGTTCTGGACGAGGGCAAGGTAGCAGGCATTGGCACCCACAAGCAGCTGATGGAATCCTGTCAGGTCTACAAGGAAATCGTACTGAGCCAGCTCAGTGCAGAGGAGGTGGCGTAAATGGCAAACGAAGATATCGAGAAGGAAAAACGGGAACTGGAGCTTCAGCGCCAAAAACGCTTCTCCGGCGGCCCCGGCAGCCGGTTTATCTCCAGCAGTGAACAGGTAGGCGACTTCAAGGGTACCATGTCCCGGCTGCTCCAGCTGTTAAGGCCCCAGCTTCCGCTGATCCTTTTGACCTTTGTGATGACCATCGTATATACCGTAGCCAGCACCTATGCCCCCAACAAGCTGGCAGACATGGTGGATATCATCACCGATGGTGTAAGCAGCAAGTCTGCCGGCGGCGGCATCGACTTTGCCGCTCTGCGGCACGCCGCTATTATCGTGGGCCTTCTCTATGCGCTCACGGTGGTCTGTAACCTCATTCAGCAGTTCATTATGATCGATGTGTCCCAGAATCTCGTCTACGACATGCGCAAGGCCATCGACATCAAGCTGAAAAAGCTGCCCATCAAATATTTTGATGCACATTCCCGGGGCGATATTCTCTCCCGTGTGTCCAACGATGTAGAAAACATCTCCATGACCCTGCAAATGAGCCTGACCCAGATCATCTCGGCCATCATCATTCTGGTCAGCGTTCTGTTCTTCATGTTCTGCCGGAACTGGCTGCTGACCATGATTTCTCTGGTCACGGTGGTGCTGTGCTTCCTGATGACCAAGGTCATCGCCTCCAAGGCCAAAGGCTACTTCACCACCCAGTGGGCCTCCACCGGCAATCTCAACGGACAGATCGAGGAAATGTACACCGGTCATACCGTTGTAAAGCTCTTTGGCCGTCAGGCCGCCGCCATGGATGCCTTTGAAAAGGAAAATGAGGTACTGTTCCAGTCCTCCTTCAAGGCTGCATTTATCTCCGGCGTGATCCAGCCCGCCATGACCGTTATCAACAACCTCAACTATGTGGCCGTCTGCATTCTGGGCGGCGTGTGGATCGTCAGCGGCGGCCCGCTGGGCATGGTCGTAACACTGGGTGATGTCACCGCCATCATTGCCTACTCCAAGCAGCTGATGATGCCCATTACCCAGACCGCCTCCATCGCCTCCACCATCCAATCTACCATCGCCTCTGCTGAGCGGGTCTTTGAGCTGCTGGACGAGGAAGAGGCCGTTCCGGATATGGAGCCCATTCAGCATCTGGAGGATCCCAAGGTGGTATCCTTTGAGCATGTGGACTTTAGCTACAAGCCCGACACCAAGCTCATTGAGGATCTGAATCTGACCGTTCGCCCCGGCGAAAAGGTGGCCATTGTAGGCCCCACCGGCGCCGGCAAGACCACACTGGTCAACCTGCTCATGCGCTTTTATGAGGTAGACGGGGGCCGTATTTCCATTGACGGGAAGGACATCCGTTCCATCCCACGGGAAGAGCTTCGCAGTAAAATCGGCATGGTGCTTCAGGATGTATGGCTGTTCTCTGGCACCATCCGGGACAACATCGCCTACGGCTTTAACGTGCTCAAGGGCAAGGAAGCCACAGAAGAAGAAATCGTTGCTGCCGCCAAAATGGCCTATGTGGATCATTTTGTGCAGACGCTGCCACACGGCTATGACACCGTCATCAACGATGACGCCACCAACATCTCGCAAGGTCAGAAGCAGCTGATGACCATTGCACGGGCTTTTCTGTCCGACCCCAGCATTCTGATTTTGGACGAAGCCACCTCCTCGGTGGATACCCGTACTGAGGTCCTGATCCAGCGGGCCATGCAGAAGCTGATGGAGGGCCGTACCAGCTTTGTGATCGCCCACCGGCTCTCCACCATCCGGGACGCAGATCTGATTTTGGTCATGAACCACGGCACCATCATCGAGCAGGGCACCCATCAGCAGCTGCTGGATCAGAAGGGCTTCTATTACGACCTCTACAACTCCCAGTTTATCGGCGCAGCCGTAGAAGATGAGACTCCCACCCAGCAGGACGCCGGATTCCCCGGTGGCTTCCCGGGTAGCTTCCCCGGCGGTGGTTTTCCGGGCGGCGGCTTCCCTGGTAAGGAGAAGAAACGCAAAAAAGGAAAAAGCAGTGCACCTTATCTGCCGCCCGATGGCTTTTCGGAAGGTTTCCCGGAAAATCTTCCTGCCTCAGCCGACGAAATGCTTCAGGAAGAACAAATTCTGGAGGAGGCCGAAACATGAGAACCGTTGTCATAACCGGCGGTTCCCGGGGTATCGGCGCTGCTGCCGTCCGGCGGTTTACGCTGGAAGGCGACCGGGTTTATTTTCTCTATGAAAAGAGCCGGGAGCTGGCAGAGACGCTGTCGCAGGAGACCGGAGCCGTGGGAATCCAATGCGATATATCTGATGAGACCGCTGTAGACAGTGCTTTTTCTCAGATCGGCTCTGTAGATGTTCTGGTGAACAACGCCGGCATCGTGGACTATAACCCCATCAACTGGGTCTCTGCAGAGACCTTCCGGCGGATCATGGATGTCAATGTCACAGGGATGTTTCTGTGCTGCAAGGCCGCCCTTTCAGGCATGCTGCAAAAGCAGGCCGGGGCCATCGTCAATGTATCCTCTATGTGGGGGCGGGTAGGAAGCTCCTGCGAGGTAGCCTACTCCACCTCAAAGGCTGCCGTCATCGGCTTGACCAAAGCGCTGGCCAAAGAGCTGGGGCCAGCAGGCATCCGGGTCAACGCAGTAGTCCCCGGTGTCATTCAAACCGATATGGTAAAGAATGTGGCGCCGGATGTGTTGGAGGAGTTACGGCAGGAGACCCCGCTGGAACTGCTGGGAACGCCCAAAAATGTTGCGGATGCCATCTGGTATCTGGCCTCTCCGGAAGCAGGCTTTGTTACCGGCACACTTCTGGACGTCAGCGGCGGATTCGTTATGTAAACAAATCAGGCAGTCAGAGGAACGTCCTCCGGCTGCCTGATCTTATTTCACTCTGTCAAAAAGCTCCGAATATTCTCCATCACATCCTCCACCTCCTGTAAAAACACAGAAGCTGGAGTCCGCAGCGCTCCATGGCCCAAAATGATGATCTGCTCCAGCCCGTCCGAGGTGGCTACCCGCACCCGATGCTTTTTTCCAAGGTCATAGGACAGCCGTTCAATATAGCTGTCCGCCGTCTGAGCCTCTCTGGTGTAGACCACGGATAAGTCCCCATAGCGCTCCACAGAACCGGGATTTCCCTTGACCTTGTAGGCATCAAACACCAGAATGACCGGACACTGCCGGTAGCTCTGGTAGTTCCGCAGAATATCCACCAGTTCATCCCTTGCGGCATCCAGACGCTGCTGAGCCAGCGCCTTCAGGTGGGGCCACGCAAAAATCATATTATAGCCGTCTACCAATACATATTCCGGCCCGGTCATCGCCGGGGAGGGCTTCTGGGGTTTGGGGGTATCCGATGCTTTCCTTGTTTTCATGGCCTGCATGCGATCTCGCCGCAGCGGCCCATAGGTACGCTCAAATATTTGCAGCAGCTCTTTATCTGTGGCAGCAAGCGCTTTGTACCGGCGGCCCAGAACCTCCCGCTCCGGCAGCTCCGGCTTTGGCGGCTTCAAGTAAGCAGGCAGATGCATCTGGTTCTTCACATCGTTCCACTTCACCAGATAACCTGCGCCATGGCCGCAGAACACGCTGTCCGGAGAGTTGTCCACATCCGCTTCCTGATCATATCCAAGCTCTGCTACGACCTTCTCCTGATCCGGGCAGGGAGCATAGCCCTGCACCCGCAGAGAAAGTCTCCCAAGACCGTGGGTATAGGCCGTAATCTCCTGCGGATAATCTCCCATTTTTGAAACTGCCACACTGCCCTCCAAAGCAGCATTGTCCCCTAATGTTTCCGGCAGAGAAAGCTCTGCACCCATCCGCTGAAAATCCGCCATGGCCCTGCCCACATTTTCCTGTGGGAGCTCCAGCCGGAAGCCATACCATGGTTCCAGCAGCACGGATTCCGCCTCCATGAGTCCCTGCCGCACGGCCCGGTAGGTGGCCTGCCGGAAGTCACCGCCCTCGGTGTGCTTGACGTGTGCTTTCCCGGAAACCAGTGTGATCTTCATATCCGTAATTGGAGAACCGGTGAGGACTCCCAAATGCTGTTTTTCCGCCAGATGGGTCAAAATCAGGCGCTGCCAATTGCGATCCAATTGATCCTCCGAGCAGTCAGAGCTGAATTCCAAGCCGCTGCCCCGCTCCCCGGGCTCCAGCAGCAGATGTACCTCCGCATAGTGCCGCAGGGGTTCATAGTGTCCCACGCCCTCCACCGGTTTCTGTATGGTTTCCCGATAGAGAATGCTGCCCTGTCCGAACTCCACCTCCAGCTGAAAGCGTTCCTTCAGAAGTTCCTTCAGCACTTCCAGCTGTACCGGCCCCATGATCTCCACCCGGATCTCCTGCCGGCGCTGATCGAAGGTCACATGCAGCTGAGGCTCCTCTTCCTCCATCTGCCGCAGCTGGGCAAGGCTCCGCGTCAGGTCAGCTCCCTCCGGCAGGATCACCCGATAAGTAAATACCGGGCACATGGCTGCCAGTTCCTCCTGTCCGGCTTCTGCACCCAACCGCTGGCCCGGCATGGTCTTTACCGGCCCCAGCACCGCCGCTGCCTCTCCCGGCAGCAGTTCCTCTGCTGTCTGGAATTTCGCCCCGGAATAGACCCGGATCTGTGTCACCTTTTCTCCATTCGGCAGGGTATCCCGAACATGGAGCACCCCGCCAGTCACCTTCAGATGGGTCATACGCTGCCCCTGCTCGTCTCGGGATATTTTATATACCCGGGCCGCAAATTCCGGTGCAGAGATACATTGGGGAGCAAATCGTTGGAGCGCATCCATAAATTCTGATACCCCCTGAAGCTTTAGTGCTGAGCCAAACCATACCGGGAACAGCTTTCCTGCCTGCACCGCCGCTGCCGTATCCTGCTCTGTAAGGGTTCCGTTTTCCAGATACCGTTCCAGCAGGTTTTCGTCACACAGGGCGATCTCCTCTTCCGTCTCTCCGCTCAGATCACAGATCCGGCTGCTGAGATCCTGCTTCAATTCCCGCAGAATTTCCTCCCGATCGGTTCCGGGCAGATCCATTTTATTGACAAACAGCAATGCCGGGATTTCCCGCTGCCGCAGCAGCTTCCATACTGTCCGGGTATGGCTCTGGACTCCGGAGCTGCCGCTGACCACCAGAATGGCACAGTCCAGAACATCCAGCGTCCGTTCCATCTCCGCCGAAAAATCCACATGTCCCGGGGTGTCCAGCAGTGTGGCCTTCAGCTCCGGCAGCTGTAATACCGCCTGTTTGGAAAAAATCGTAATGCCCCGCTGCCGTTCCAGCGAAAATGTATCCAAAAAAGCGTCTCCATGATCCACCCGTCCAAGCACCCGGAGCGACCCGGCCGTATAGAGCATGGCCTCAGACAGTGTGGTTTTCCCTGCGTCCACATGGGCAAGTATTCCTATTACGGAGCGTTTCATCATAAATCAGCATTCCCTTGCATTTAATGCCGTTATCATAGCACGTTTTTTCCACTGAAACAACGCCCTTGCCTGTTCCATGATACATTTTCCTTGACAGATCTCCCGCATCTGGGTAAAATAGTAGCAATGCTGGTATGGTGAAATTGGCAGACACAAGGGACTTAAAATCCCTCGCCCCTCAAAGGCGTGCCGGTTCGAGCCCGGCTACCAGCACCACCACGTCGTCGCGGACTCCATATCGTTCGCGACGGCGTTTTTGCGCCGTCTCTCACGCATTCCGTCGCTCCTCCTTTCCAAGCCGAACCCGCTTTGCTGGGCTTCGCCTTGGTGCTCTTTATCGCGGTCTCCATATCGTTCGCGACGGCGTTTTTGCGCCGTCTCTCACGCATTCCGTCGCTCCTCCTTTCCAAGCCGAACCCGCTTTGCTGGGCTTCGCCTTGGTGCTCTTTATC
>OLRG01000794.1_pt1 | contig 28067 bp, 22 predicted proteins | sample 1672331 | NCBI WGS metagenome assembly OLRG01 (sample SAMEA3136672, study PRJEB25190) | human gut metagenome
GGGCGATGGGCTTATTGCCCGCCATCTGAAGGCGCTTCATCAGGGTCAGGGCCATAAAATGCCCTGCGGTAAGGCTGTCGGCGGTGCAGTCAAAGCCGATATAGAACGTGGCCTTGCCGTTGTTGATCATGTCCCGGATCTCTTCCTCATTGGTGGTCTGGGCAATGAGTCCCCGGGCGGTGAGTTCTTCGTACAGTGTCATAGCGATTTCCTCCAGATAATATGATTTCCATGGCAGGAGGAGGATACAAAAATCCCTCTGCCTGCATGGCTGCAAGCAGAGGGCGTAATTACGCGGTACCACCTCTGGTTCGCCGCTGCCTCACAGCAGACGGCCTCAGGGAGTCAGACAACTCCTGCGCAGTAACGGGCGCACCCGTGGGGGCCTACTTCATTCAGCCGGAAGCTCCGGAGTGTAATTTCGGAATTGGGGGCCACTTCCTCGCACCAACCGGAAGCTCTCTGAGGGCCGGAGACGATTCCTACTGTTCTCCATCATTGCCTTTGTGTTATCGTGGCGGAGTATAGCATATTTCTCCGGGGCTTGTCAAGGGAAAATCGGAAAATTCCGCAGGATTCCATAGCCAACCAGCACCACGATCATAAAAACAGCCATGCCATTTTCAAAGCGTGACAGCTTTTTGGTGCCGGATCGGACATATCGAACGCTGCACCTTCCGGCCAGAATTCCGCCCAATGGGAGCAGGCAGAACACGGCCTGATTTTCCCGAAATGCGCCGGGGATATCCCCGGCCATGAGCCGGAGGGCCATATGACTGACCCCGCAGCCGGGACATTTCAGGCCGGTCAGCAGCCGAAACATACAGGGAATGCCGACTCCTGTGACACGAAGCACCACCCCGTAGGTAATTCCCGCCCAAAAGAACCCAGTCCAGAAAAGCAGCACCCGGAGAAAACGGCTTTTACAGGCCCGCCACTTTGTTGAGTTCATTCTGAATCAGGGCCATGTTGACGATGCTGAAGCCAAAGAGGCTCAGCAGCAGGTAGAGAACACCCAGATAGCCGTCCCTGGGCCGTCCGTCAAACTCCTGAATGTCCCCCACCTTGGCGCCTGCGCTGTAGTTCCATACCAGGCTGTAGATGCCGCAGGTGATGATGGAGAACAGAATCACCATGCCGCCGCTGGTATCATTTTCCCGTCCGCTGGCAGTGTTCAGGTCGTTGACAAGGCAGTAGAGCCAGTAGATGCCATAGATGCCGCAGGTGATGATGGACAGAACGATGGCCATGGGGATGCTCCGGGACGTGATGGGGGCCCGATAGCGTCCGCCTGTGGGCCGCTGACCGCCGTACTGACCGCCGCCATACTGGTAGCCGCTGCCGGCATTCTGCCCGTTATAGTCGGGCCGGGGCGGATTGGGTGCTTTTGGGGGTTCTCCGCCAAAGTTTTCCGAATGCAGGGCCTCGCCGCAGACCGGGCAGAACTTTGCATGATCGTCTACCTGTGTGCCGCACTTTTTACATTTCATAACAATTCCTCCTCTGATCTATTTTACTCCGCATTTGCAAAGTAATTACATTTTAGTGTGTCCCATGACATCTGTACCCGGGTCTTGGCCTCCTGAGTCCGCTGACGGATTTCATCGGTGATCTCCCCGCTGTAGTCGGCGGTGTAATAGGTCTCCCCATCGTACCAGTTCATGTTCTTGAAGATTACATACCCGCCTCCGTCACCAAAGGCGTCATCTCCGGTATAATAGGCGTAGTTCACATCCAGATCAAATAGATTGGCAATGGTGGGTGCAATGTCCATGGAGGAAGTCACCTTGCTGACGGTCTGTGCCGGAGTGCCCTCGCTGTAGATAAAGAAGGGCGTCCTGTTGATCATGTCCATGTTTTCCGCACCCTTGAGATCCATGACCAGTTGGGTATTGGTCATATATTTGCAGTAGTGATCCGTAAAGAAAATCAGTACGGTATTGTCCAGCGTTCCGTCCGACTCCATCTGTTCTACGAGCTGCCCGATGAAGGCATCCGTCTCCATGGCATGGGCCACCGCCCGCCGATACTCCTCGAGATCTGCCCCCTGTGCCGGGATGGTGCCGGGGTCAACTGTCCGGGAAACGTCTTCCCAGTGCCCCTGGCAGATGTTGTCCATCTCCTCGGTATATGGTCCATGGCCGGAATAGGTCAGGATAAAGTCAAAATAGTGTTCCGGCGCCACCATGTCGGCATAGCCGTTCATCATCTGGCTGTCCCGCTGGTAGTCCTCCATGCCCATGTCTACAAAGCTGTGGTACTTTTCGTAGCCCCAGTTGGCGTGGATCAGTCCGCGGCTGTATATTTTGGGACTGGAGGAGTGGAAGGAGTTTGCCGTATATCCGGCATTTTCAAAGAGGTGCGCCAGCGAATAGGGAAAGCTGTAGGTGCTGTAAGCCTTGGAGCTGACGCCGTTGGTGGGCGGGATCAGCCCGGTATTGACGGTATACTCTGTGCCGAAGGTTCCGGCGGAAATAAACATGGGGGAAAAGTGATTCTCAAAATTGATGCTCTGCTGCTGAAGCCGGTAGAGATTGGGCATATAGTCCTCGGTGAGCAGCCATGTATCAATGGATTCCAGCAGGAACAGCATCACGTTTTTCCCCTGAAAGGCACCGGTCATTTCATTGTCCGAATGCACCGTTTCCTCCCGCTGGGCATAGTACGCATCCAGCTTGTCGTAGGTCATGCCGTTTCGGAAGGCATCCTCAATGTCAAAGCTCACCGTGAAGCTGCGGAACAGATACTGATAGCCGCCAGCCATATAAAAGCAGCGGTTTGTGTCAGAAAAGTTTGTATAAACAGCCTTGTCCGTATCCGCCTCGTAGGTGGTGTCCCATGTAAACGCACTGTTGTCAGACTCCCGCATGGTGCCGTTCAGGTACCAGATTCCCGCCACAGCGGCAGCAATCATCAGAAGCCCGACCATGGGACGATAAAACCGGTATCGTTTTTTGGGAAGCAGCACGGCCAGCAGTACCGCCAGCAAAATCCCCCCAGCCACCGCAAGCAGAAGTCCCTTCCGGTAGTGCAGATAGGAAAAGCTGAAAAATTTTGCGCCGTCTCCCGCATAGGCAAGGTCAGCAAAAGAAAAAACACTGCCGAAAATGGTGTACATGGCGCCGAACACCAGACACCAGATGCATTGGACGGTTACAAATAAAACCATCAGTATGCGCCGCCCCATCGTGGGCATGATATAGACAATACCGGTCAGGAGCAGTGACCAGAGCATGGTAAAAAACATGGCCGTGGGGTCGTTCCAAGGGGGCATCCCTTCCATGGGATACATATACCGGTACCCCAGATCCAACCACACCAGCACCAGCCACAGCAGTGGGAGCCAGAGCCATCCGGCTGCTCTTCGGAGCCGATGGAGGTGCTGGGGCTTATGTTGCGAATTCTGGTTCATCTATGATCTCTCCTGCCGAAAAAACTGTAAAACAGCGTAAAAACACGCAAATCGCCGTTCATTATTTCAGTTTATTATAGCGTATTTGCTCGCCGGAGTAAATGAAAGACAGTAAATTTCTACAAAAAATAATATGATGTGAAACATTTTGCGAAGATCATGCGTCTATACTGGAAACAAAGGGAAAGCCTCATAATAAAAATTTGCATTCGAAGCACGCTTTTTGTATAATAAAAGACAAAAAACTGCTTTTCACCGCAGAAAGGAGCAGTCCATGTCTGTTGATCCCAATGAGAAAGCCATAGTCCCGGAGGATGCCTCCGGCTATGTTCCCAATATTCAGCTGGAAGATGACGAGCCGCTGGATGGTTCTGCCATGCAGCCTGAAGTCACAGCCCCAGTGACACCGGCGGAGGAGCCGATGGAGCAGGCACCTGTCCCCTGCCCTTCGGAACCGGAACCATCCCCAGTACCGGAAGCCCCGGTGCCAACGCCGGAGGAGGCCACGGAGAATGCCGCCCCGGCGCCGGAGAATGTCGATCCTCCCCCACCGGCGGAGCCCCCCCGACAGGAGCCGGACGCCAACGGGCCGGAAAAGCCCCACCGAAAGCTGTTTATCGCCTTGACGTGCGTATTTGCGGTACTGGCCCTCTGCGCCATTGCGGGCATCAGCTATGTGTATCTGGTCATCAAGCCCTACGAGAGCTATGACAAGATCATGCCCAACGTCTACTGTGCCGGGATCAATCTGGGCGGGATGACTCAGTCGGAGGCACAGGCGGCCATTGAAGAGGCCCTGCGTTCTCCCTCCAATTCCGTTACGGTAAAGCTCCCGGACGGCAGCTATGAGTTCTGCCCGGCACAGGAGGGGGTGACCCTCAATGGCGAGGCGGTGGCCCGGCGTGCCTACAGCTATATGCGCACGGATACCACAGCCTTTGGCATGTATAAGGCCTACCGGCAGGCCAAGGCCACAGAATACCGTCTGACGGCGGAGACTGAGCTTAAATACAGCAGCGAGGATATTGCGAAGCAGGCCGAAACGATCAGCAAGGAGACCCGGATCGAGCCTACGGAGTCCACGGCCTCCTACGATGAAGAGAACCATACCGTCACCCTGACCCTTGGAGAACCGGGACGGGAGATCCTGCCGGAGACCATTGAAAACGCAGTGGAGCAGGCATTTACAACGCTGGACTTTTCCGATATTTCGCTGGACTACGACAAAATCGAGATCGACACCAAGGCCCTTGCCCGCCTGACCCGTCAGTGCGTCCGGGACTATGGGGTGGACGTGGTGGAGCCATATGTCTATGCCGATTCCGATACGCACACCATTGATGTCTATATGGGCACCCCGGGCTATACCATGAAGGCAGACGATCTGTACAAAAAGGCAGAGGAAGCTATGGCCTCCGGCACATACGGCAGCGTCACGCTGGAGCTGACCGAGGTGATCCCCACGGATGTGGACATCACCGATGCCTATCATGAGCTGGCCTGTGATCCCACGGAGCCGTACTATGCCAACGGCGATGTACAGGAGGGCTATGACGGCTATACGCTGGACTGGGAGTCCGCCGTCAATCAGATCGTAAATGCGAAGTGGGGCGAGCTGGTCAGCGTTCCCATGACTGCCGTTCCCCCGGAGAAAACTGCCGATGAGATCCGGGCAGTGCTGTTCCGGGATCAGCTTTCCACCTTCTCCTCTCCCCATACCGCCAACGCAGGACGAACCGCCAACCTGACCCTTGCCTGTAATGCCATCAACGGCACAGTCATCAATGCCGGAGAGACCTTCTCCTTTAACGGCGTGGTGGGTGAACGCACCGCCGCCAAGGGCTACCAGAAGGCTACGGTCTATGTGGGCACCGATTCCAAGGAGGAAACCGGCGGCGGCATCTGCCAGGTGGCCTCTACTGTCTATGATGCTGCCCTGTACGCAGATCTGGAGATCACCGAGCGTGCCCCCCACACCTTCTTCGTAACCTATGTCAACGGCGGACTTGATGCCACAGTTTACTGGGGCTCGCAGGACTTCTGCTTCCGCAACAATACCGAATATCCCATCCGTGTAGACGCATGGGTATCCGGGGGCTATGTGAATATCTCCATCTACGGCACCAAGCTCAACGACAACTATGTGGTGCTGGACTATACCAAGCTCTCCACCACGCCCTACAGTACGGTGACCGAGTACAGCAGCTCCCTGCCCTCCGGCACCTCCAAGGAGACCACCTATCCCTATACGGGCTACACCTACGAGGCATACCAGTATGTCTACAGCGGTGACGGCACCCTGCTGGAGACCAACTATCTGGGGAAGAGCACCTATAAAAAACGTGACCGGGTCATCACCGTTGGAACCGGCTAAGGAGGAAGCGACCATATGACAAAGGAAGAACTTGCCCGGAAGGCCGTTGAGGCCATGGGGCATGCCTACGCCCCCTATTCCGGCTATCTGGTAGGGGCGGCGCTGCTGACCGCCGATGGCACCGTCTATCAGGGCTGCAACATCGAAAATGCGTCCTTTACCCCCACGGTCTGCGCTGAGCGAACTGCCTTCTTCAAGGCCATTTATGACGGAAAACGGGACTTTCGGGCCATCGCCGTGGTGGGCGGCAAGGGCGGAACCGTTACCGGCTTCTTCCCGCCCTGCGGCGTATGCCGTCAGGTGATGCGGGAGTTCTGCCGGGATGATTTTGAGGTTTATCTGGTGGGAAAGGACAACGAGATCAAGGCCCTGACTCTGGAGGATATCCTCCCCTACAGCTTCTCTGCCGGGGAATATATGCAGGACAACTGAAAACGGGGCGCTGCCAAGGGCAATATTACACCTTTGGCAGCGTTTTTTGATACAAACTTTACAAAAAAACGTAAGAACCGAAAATACCGGTTGATTTTTTACGCTGTTTGTGCAAGAATAGGTTGGCGGTAAAAATGCCGCAATTTTTTTTGGAGGTTGAATCACATGAAGAGAATCACTGCGCTTGCTCTGGCTGCAGGCATGATGCTGGCAATGCTCTCCGGCTGTGGCTCCGACAAGGGAAGCTCTGCCGCTTCTGCTGCCGCACCCCAGACTGGTTCCACTGCTGCTGCTGAGGCCGGTTCCACCGCTGGCACCGAGACCGAGTCCGGCGCTGACAAGATCGCCCTTGTTACCGATGTCGGCAACATCGACGACGAGTCCTTTAACCAGACCTGCTATGAGGCCATGGTGGACTACGGTAAGGAGCACAACATCGAGACCACCTACTATAAGCCCACCGAGGACTCCACCGATGCCCGTGTTACTTCCATTACACAGGCTGTTAACGAGGGTGCAACCGTGGTCATCATGCCCGGCTACCTGTTCGGTGAGGCCATCGGCCAGACGCAGGATCTGTATCCCAACGTAAAGTTCATCGCCGTTGACGTAGGCGAGAGCGATCTGGGCGACACCACGCTGGCAAAGAACACCCACACCATGGTGTTCCATGAGGAGCAGGCCGGTTATCTGGCTGGCTACGCTGCTGTTATGGAAGGCTATACCAAGCTGGGCTATCTGGGCGGCATGGCTGTTCCCGCTGTTCAGCGCTATGGCTACGGCTACATTCAGGGCATCAACGACGCTGCAAACGAGAAAGGCGTTGACGTTGAGATCAAGTACACCTATGGCGGTCAGTTCTTCGGCGATGCTACCATCACCGCAAAGATGGAGGGCTGGTACTCTGACGGCACCGAGGTCGTCTTCGCCTGCGGCGGCGGCATCTACACCTCTGCGGTTGAGGCTGCCAACAAGTACGAGGGCAAGGTCATCGGCGTTGACGTTGACCAGTCCAACATTGATCCCTGCATCATCACTTCCGCTATGAAGGGCCTGTACGCTGCTACCTACAACGCACTGGATACCTACTTCAACGGCCAGTGGGATACCGTTGGCGGCACCCTGTCCTCCCTGTCTCTGACAGACGGCGACTATGTTGGCCTGCCCACCGATACCTGGAGCATGAAGAACTTCACCGTGGACGACTACAACGCTCTGGTTGAGAAGATCAAGTCCGGCGAGGTTTCCATCTCCGACTCCATCGCTGACTATCCCGCAGTTGGTGATCACACCACTCTGACTGTCATCGAGTAATTTTTAAGCGATCCGCTCCGGATTTCTCCGGGGCGGATTTTTTATGCCCATTTTCCCGGGGGTTATGAAAAAACAAGCTAGAATCCAAAGGATATCCTTGCTTTTTTGTGCAATACTCAATATAATATAACCTGCAATATGAAACGAGGGAGATGATGTGCATGAGCGATTACGTCATTGAAATGCTGAACATCACCAAGGAATTTCCCGGTATCAAGGCCAATGACAACATCACCCTGCAGCTGAAAAAGGGCGAGGTACATGCGCTTCTGGGCGAAAATGGCGCTGGCAAGTCCACCCTGATGAGCGTACTCTTCGGTCTTTATCAGCCGGAATCCGGCACCATCAAAAAAGACGGACAGGTTGTAGAGATCAAGAACCCCAACGATGCCACTGCCCTGCATATCGGCATGGTGCATCAGCACTTCAAGCTGGTGGAATGCTTTACGGTTCTCGACAATATTATCCTTGGCTGTGAGCCCTGCAATCACGGGTTCATCAATCGGAAGGAAGCCCGGAAAAAGGTCGTGGAGCTGTCCGAGCGCTACGGCCTGAAGGTAGACCCTGACGCAAAGATCGAAGATATATCTGTTGGCATGCAGCAGAGAGTGGAGATCCTGAAGATGCTCTACCGGGAAAATGAGATCCTGATCTTTGACGAGCCTACGGCAGTTCTGACGCCTCAGGAGATCGACGAGCTTATGGAGATCATGCGGAACTTCACCAAGGAAGGAAAAAGCATTCTGTTTATCACCCATAAGCTGGCGGAGATCATGGCGGTGGCCGATCGCTGCACCGTGCTCCGGAAGGGCAAATGCACGGGCACCGTCAACATCAAGGATACCAATGCTCAGGAGCTTTCTCGGATGATGGTGGGCCGTGATGTACAGCTGACGGTCTCCAAGCAGGAAAACCACTTGGGTGACGTGATCCTGAAGGTAGACGGACTTACCGTCCCCTCCAAGATCCATAAGAATGATTCGGTAAAGAATGCCTCTCTGGAAGTCCGGGGCGGTGAGATCGTCTGTCTGGCAGGCATTGAGGGAAATGGGCAGACGGAATTTGTCTATGCAGTTACCGGCCTGGAAAAGCCCACTGCGGGCACCATTACCATGCTGGGGAAGGACATTACCCGTGCCTCCATCCGCAGCCGCAGCAAGCTGGGCATGAGCCATATTCCCGAGGATCGCCATAAGCACGGCCTTGTTCTCGACTATTCTCTGGAGGAGAATATGGTGCTCCAGCGCTATTGGGAGCCGGAGTTCCAGAATCACTCCGTGATCCGCAAAGACGCCGTGCGGCAGTACGCCAACCGGCTCATCGAGGAATACGATGTCCGCTCCGGTCAGGGCGCTACGACGACAGTTCGGGCTATGTCCGGCGGCAACCAGCAGAAGGCCATTATCGCCCGGGAGCTGGATAAGGATCCCGAACTGCTGGTGGCGGTTCAGCCCACCCGTGGTCTGGACGTAGGCGCCATTGAAAACATTCACAAGCAGCTGGTGGCCCAGCGGGACGCCGGGAAGGCTGTACTTCTGGTTTCGCTGGAATTGGACGAGGTCATGAACCTCTCTGACCGTATTCTGGTCATGTATGAGGGCGAGATTGTGGGCGAGTTCAATCCCAAGACCACAGATGTCCAGACGCTGGGCCTGTATATGTCCGGTGCAAAGCGGGGCCATAAATTTGAGGAGGTGTCCTGATGAAAAAACAAGCAAAATCTCCTCTGCTCCAGCGCAGCGGCTTCTCCACGGTCATGTCCTCTCTGCTGTGTATCGTGATCGGTCTGGCACTGGGCTTCCTGTTCCTTCTGGCACTGGATCCCGCTGGGGCGTGGTCTCTGGGCTTCCAGCGGATCTTAATGGGCGGCTTCTACATGAAGCCCATTGGCATAGGCCGTGAGATCGCACAGATCGCACCGCTGATCATGACCGGCCTTTCCGTGGGCTTTGCCTTTAAGACGGGCCTCTTTAACATCGGCGCTGCGGGGCAGTATACTGTGGGCGCTTTTGGGGCGCTGTTCTTTGCCATCGTGCTGAAAATGCCATGGTGGGTGTGCCTGCTGGCCTCTGCCCTGTTTGGGGCCATCTGGGGTGCGATTCCCGGTATTCTCAAGGCGTATCTCAACGTCAACGAAGTCATTACCGCCATTATGTTCAACTGGATCGGCCTCTATGCGGTCAATACCATCATCTATGGCGGCGGCACCGGCATTATGTATGACGCCACCAAGACCAAGTCCTACAGCCTTCGGGCCAACTTCCCGGATGCGGTGATCCCGGATCTGGGATTGGGTGACCTATTCTCCAATAAGTCCACCACCATTGCCGTGTTCCTCGCCATTCTGGTGGCCATCATCGTATGGTTCATCATTGATAAGACCACCTTCGGCTATGAGCTGAAGGCCTGCGGCCACAACAAGGACGCAGCCCGATACGCCGGTATCAATGAAAAGCGGAACATCATCCTCTCCATGGTCATCGCCGGTGCACTGGCGGGCTTTGGCGCAGGGCTTTACTATCTCTCCGGTGTGGCCGAGTGGAATCCCCAGGATTCTACGGCACTGCCCGGTATCGGCTTTGACGGCATCTCCGTTGCCCTCCTTGCCTCCTCCAACCCCATCGGCACCATTTTCTCCGCTGCCTTTATCTCTCACATTACCACCGGCGGCGGCTTTATGGACACCAACGTATTCCCCCCGGAAATTGCAGATGTGATCTCCGGCGTGGTCATTTACCTCTGTGCCTTCTCCCTGCTGTTTAAGAACTGGTTTACCAAAAAGCTGGGCCGCCGGAAGGAAGAGAATGTGGCCGCTGCCTCCGCTGCTTCTCCCGGAGAAGAAGCGGATACCGGAAAGGAGGATGACGCACAATGATGCTGCTGCTGAAATACACCCTCATGTATATGATGGTGCTGATGCTGGTTGCCCTTGGCGGCATGTTCTCCGAGCGTTCCGGTATCATTAACATTGCACTGGAGGGCATTATGGTCATTGGCGGTCTTGTGGGCGTCCTCATGACCCGGATGCTTCCCGCAGATATGCCCGCATGGGCCATGGTGACCCTGAGTATTCTTGGCTCTGCCATTTCCGGCGCCATTTACTCCGCCCTTTTGGCCTTTGCCTCGGTCAATCTGAAGGCAGATCAGACCATTGGCGGTACGGCCCTGAACCTGCTGGCAACAGCCCTTGCACTGGTTGCTGCCAAGCGGTTTAACGGCAGCCAGTCCGGTAAGGTGGATTTCGACAACTCCGCTTTCTCCTTCAACATCGGGCCTCTGACCCTGAACGTGTTCTTCTTCATTGGCATTGTGATCCTGATCGCAGCCTTTGTGGTGCTCTATAAGACCCGGTTCGGCCTTCGGCTCTCCGCCTGCGGCGAGCATCCTCAGGCTGCGGATTCCGTGGGAATCAATGTCTATAAGATGCGCTGGTGCGGCGTGCTGATTTCCGGCGTACTGGGCGGCATTGGCGGCTTTGCCTATATTGTCCCCTCGGTTTCCTCCTGGAACTTTGAGGTAGGCGTAGCGGGCATGGGCTTCCTTGCACTGGCCGTTATGATCTTTGGTCAGTGGAAGCCCCTGCAAATTGCCGGTGCGGCGCTGTTCTTTGCGGTGTTTAAGGCGCTGGCCAACATTGCCGATTCCACGGTGCTCTCCGCCCTCCATTGGAGCAAGGAGATCTACAACATGATGCCCTTTATCGCATCCATGGTAATCCTGATCTTCACCTCCAAGAAATCCCGTGCCCCCAAGGCTGAGGGCGTTCCCTACGACAAGGGAAGCAGATAAATGCTTTGCGGCCGCTGCGAAATGCAGCGGCCACTTTTCGTGCAAAATCCCCCTGCGGAGGAAAACAGTCTCCGCAGGGGGATTCCCTTTATTTCAAGAGCAGATAGACATATGTCTCGTCCGAATTTCCTTTGCTTTCCATCTCAGCGTCGCCCATGCTGGGCAGCTGATCCATGACAGAGTCATACGCCGTCTGGGGCACCTGATAGACCGTATCTCCGTTTTCCAGTTCAATGGGCTTGGCATCGGGCAGCAGCGCATAGAGGGTATCCTCGGTGGCGGAGACCTCCAGCAGAGTTCCCTGATATCCAAGGGCCTCCAAAGCGGCCACAGCCGTTTCCAGTGCGGTGCCGGATGCGCCGGATTCCACCGTGTCCTCCATGGCGGAATCGAAGGATCTCCCTTCTGCCTCCGGGGCTGTATCGTCCGCATATTCTTCCGCTCCGGCGTCCTGAGTATCGACTTCGGTTTCCGCTTCCGGCTGTTCTGCCGTGGCTCCGACTTTTGGCGGTGCTGCAAGAGCAGCCTCGCCTGTGGCAGGCTCAGCGGGAGCTTCTGCCGCCTCTGCCACCATGGCAGAATCCGCTTGCGCCGCAGCACTGATATTGTCCCGGGGACGGCCCAGATAGGTTCCGGCGGCCACCACCACCAGTGCAATCACGGCCGCAGCCAGCGTAAACCGCATCCGGCTCAAAATGGCCTTTGGCTTGTTCCTTGTCTTTTCCTGATGGATTTGCGTCATGACGCTGTGGGTCAGCCCCTTGGGCGGCTCCACCTCGGCTTCCAGAATGGCGGCGTTGATGTCCTGATAGGACTGATACAGGCTCCGGCATTTGGGGCAGACGGCCAGATGGGCCTGAAGTGCCTGCTCTTCGGCTTCGTCCAGAAGTCCGTCAATGCTGAGATTCATGTCCGCAATATAGGATTCGCAGGTTCTCACGATGTTCTGCCCCCTTTCTTCTGATCAGACGCAGAAAACGAAAAAAGGTTCCCGTCCAGCTGGCGTCTGATTTTTTCTCTCGCCCGGGAGATCCGGGATTTTACCGTGCCGGCTGGAAGCTCCAAAGCCGTTCCGATCTCCTGATAGCTCATATCCTCCACGGCCCGCAGGGAGAGAATCAGTCGATCCTGCTCCGGCAGACGATCCATGGCTGCCCGAACCGCTTCATGATCCTGTGCCTTTTCTGCCAGCAGTGCCGGGTCGGTGCTGTAGTCGGCAATCTGCCGTTCCAGCGGCTGATTCTCATCGTCCAGCTCCGTCAGAGATACGGTTTTTCTGCGCTTTTTCTTCCGCAGATAATCGATGCAGGTGTTGGAGGCGATCCGCAGAAGCCATGTCTGGAATTTGCTGTCCCCCTGAAATAAGGCGATGGCATGCCATGCCTTGATAAAGGTATCCTGTGACAGGTCAAAGGCCTCGTCCCTGTCTCCGCACATGCGGAGGCACAGGTTGTAGACGGGCTTTTCGTAGGCTTTTACCAGCGCTTCAAAGGCCGACTCGTCCCCCTGCCCAGCCTGTCGGATTAGTTCCTGTTCTTCCACATCGTCACCTCAAATCCCGCTTCATAAGCTTGATGAGCGTATATACCTCTTCGGAGGTGGATATCTGAGAGATATCCTTCTTATAATACCCTGCGTGGGGCACCCCGTGGAGATACCAGCACAGGTGCTTGCGTGCCTCCAGACAGGCGATGTGCTCTCCCTTGTCTTCCTTCGCCAGCTCAAACTGACGAAGGGCCGTATCCAATCGCTGGGCCAGCGGCGGAAGCGCCGGTACGGGCTTTTCCTCCATGGCTGCCTGGATCTGGGCAAACAGGTATGGATCTCCGAAGGCGGCCCGGCCCACCATGACGCCATCCGCCCCGGTGTACCGGAGAATGTGCAGGGCAGCTTCCGGGGAGTCCACGTCGCCGTTGGCATAGACGGGGATGGATACCGCCTGCTTTACATTGCGGATACAGTCCCAGTCGGCCCGGCCTGTATAGAGCTGCACCCGGGTCCGGCCATGGACGGCGACCGCAGCGGCCCCTGCGTCCTCCACCAGCCGGGCCAGCTCCACGCAGTTTTCATGGCTCTTGTCCCAGCCCTTCCGCATTTTTACCGTGACGGGCACATCCACCGCCTCCACCACGGCTTGGACGATATCCGCCGCCAGCTCCGGGGTCTTCATAAGGCCGCAGCCGTCACCGGCCCCGGAAATTTTGGGCATGGGACAGCCCATGTTGATGTCGATGAAGTCACAGCCGGAGATATCCAGCGCCAGCTTTGCGGCCTTTGCCATAAACTCCGGGTCATTGCCAAAGATCTGTGCGCCGCAGCAGCCTGTGGGGGTCTTCCCCAGCAGCTTTGCGGTCTTTTTATCGCCGTAGCACAGGGCCCGGGAGGATACCATCTCTGTTACGGTAACGTCAGCTCCCATTTCCGCCGCAATGGTACGGTAGGCAAGATCCGTCACGCCGGCCATGGGGGCGAGGATCAGTTTTTTTGTTGTCATGGGTCAGTTCCCCTTTCTGCGGGCTATGATACCATACCTGCGGGAAAAATGCTATGCCAGCGATACAGGCGTATTGGAATTTTCCCGTTCCAGCAGGGGGATCACGTCCAAAAGGCTGGTCCCTCTGGCATAGAGCAGCGCAAGTGTGTCCGCATCCGGCGCCTTGAGGTCTGGAATCATCATGGGTCTGCACCCGGCCCGATGGGCTGCAAGGATCCCATGGGGCGAGTCCTCCAAAACCAGACAGGCTTCCGGAGGCAGCTCCAGCAGTTGGGCCGCTTTCAGGAAAATCTCCGGCTGGGGCTTCCCGGCGGTGACCATATCCCCGGTCACGAGGCCTTGGAGCCGGGACAGCACGCCGATGTTCTGGAGACGGAACCGGGCATTGTCCGACTTGGTGGAGGTGGCCACCGCATAGGGGATCTTGTGGCTGTCCAGATAGTCAAGAAGATCATAGAGCCCCGGCTTTACCGGAACTCCATGGGCCATGCAATAGGCCCGGGAGCGCTGCGCAATCTGCTGAAATACCGGCATATAGTCAAAATCCGGCCCAACGGCTTCTTCCAGATAGGCATGGGTCCTTTCGTGGTCGAGGCCGATGCAGTGCACCATGACCTCCCGGTATTCCGGCTGCCCCTGCTCCCTGCGGATCTGACACCACAGGTCGATAAACAGCCGCTCGGTGTCGGTCATCAGGCCGTCCATATCAAAAATCACACCGGATATCATAGTACAATCTCCTTTCCCGGCTTCAGGAAGTACAGTACGGTCTTCCTCACCGGCTTTTCAAAAATCCGTTCCAGCGCCTCTTTGTAGGTGGCAAGCTGGGGCCGGTAGTGCTCCGCCCGCTGCCGGGCGCTGTCTTCCGAGACACGGTCCGTCTTAAAATCAATGACTGTGATCCCGTCCTCCTCCACCATGGCTGCATCCACCACGCCCTGCATGAGCACCTGTTCCCCATCCATGTTGGGGTAAAATTCCGCCGCATCCGTCAGCAGTGAGAATTTAAACTCCCGGATCAGCTGCTCTGCGTGGAGCATGGACTGCCCCAGCGGCGACTGAAACAGCCGCAGGATCTCCCGTGGCTCCACGGCCTCGGCCTGCTGCTCCGTCAGATATTCCTCGTCCACCATTCGATCCAGCTCCGCCTGCACCCCGTCCATGGTGTCAAGGCCCGGGAAATCGGCATATTGCAGGAACAGATGGGCGGCGGTGCCCTTTTCCGTGGGGCTCAGTGCCCCGGAGGCCAGCATAAAGTCCGGCCGCAGCAGCTGAGGGGCACGGACAGGGGCGGCAGCCTCCTCCTGTGCCTCCTGATCCTTAAAGCGTCCCTTGAGCTCCGTGGCGGTGACCTTAGAGGGAGTTCGGGCCGCCTCCATATGGGGGTAGCGCCAGCCCAGGGCCCGGCTCAGCTGCTCCGGGCTGGGAACGGCGGTATTCTCCCGTTCCTTTTCCTGTGCCTCCGGGGCATACTGCCCCTCCGGCACCGTATCAATGGTATGTACCGCCACATGCCAAGGCGTATCCGAAACCTTCAGCTGACACTGGGGACGGCCCCAGAGCTGGAACAGCGCCCCGGATTCCACCCGGCTCATGGCCGACAGCAGCACCCAGTCTCCAAGGCTCCCGGCGCTCTCCACCGCCCATGGCTCGGCGGGACAGCCTGCCCCGGGCCGCAGCTTTGTGCCCATGGAGGTTCCCTCCTGAGCACCATAGGTCATGAACAGATAATCCTTGGGACGGGTCATGGCTACATAGAGAATGCGCATTTCCTCCGCCAGAAAGGCCCTGCGCTTTTTGACGCTCAGTGCCTCATAGGCAAGGCCCGGGTAGCGGATCCGTGCCTCCGTATCCGTGATCTTGGCACCGATGCCAAGGTCGCCATCCAGCAGAACGGGATCCATGAGCTCCCGGAAGTTGAGCTTCCGGGACAGGTCGCAGAGAAACACAATGGGGTATTCCAGCCCCTTGGAGCGGTGAATGGTGGTCAGCGTTACGCCGCCTGTGCCCTGGGCGCCGCCGCTCTGTCCGGCGGCCTCCAACCGGCTGAGATTCCGCAGCAGCTCAAAGAGATAGAGATAGCTGTCCCCGGCATAGCTCTGGGCCAGTTCATAGATCTTCAGCAGATTGTCCCGGCGCTGGGCGCCGCCCTCCATGGCACTGTAGGCCCCCAGAAGCCCCTCCTGCTCCAGAAGCATCCAGACCAGCTGATCGGCAGACATGGTTTCCGCCTTCCGGCGGAGCGCTTCCAGCGATGCCAGCGTATCCCGGCAGAAGTCCTCGGTACACTCCCCCATGGCGTCATAAAACCGGGTCTTTTTACTGCATGCACGGATCTTTGCCAGCTGATCGTTGGACAGCCGGTACAGGGGGCTGCACAGCACCGCCAGCAGCGGCACATCCTGATGGGGATTATCCAGTACCCGCAGAAGGCTCATGAGCACCTGTACCTCCGGGGCGGAAAACAGGTCTCCCCCGCTGTCGGCGGATACCGGGATCCCGGCCCGGGTCAAAGCCCGCTGGTAGATGGTCATGGGGTCCCGGGAGCGGAACAAAATGGCAAAATCCTCGGGACGTGCGGGCCGGGTACCATCGCCGTCCCGCACCGGAAGTCCCGCCTTCAGCAGCCCGGCGATGCGCTGGGCCACCCATGCGGCCTCCTTTTGATATTTGCTGAGGTCATCGGGGCCGCTTCCGGCGGCGGACTTTGGAAACAGCAGCATATCCAGATAGACATGGGCGTTATGATCCTCCGGGTATTCGGGGAGACCGGGATAGAGGCTCTCATCGGGCCCATAGGACAGGCCGCCGATCTCCGGACGCATAATGCTGGTAAAGGTATGGTTCACCGCTTCGAGAATTTCGGGCCGGGAGCGGAAGTTCTTTGAAAGGATCAGCTTTCGGGGCAATCCCGTTTCGGCTTCCGCCGCCGGAGGATAAGCCTGATACTTTTCGAGAAACAGCTCCGGCTGGGCCTGACGGAAGCCATAGATGGACTGCTTCACATCCCCTACCAGAAACCGGTTTTCGTCCCGTCCACGGACGATGGAGCAGTAAATCAGCTCCTGAATCCGGTTGGAGTCCTGATACTCGTCCACCATGATCTCCGTAAACCGCTGGGCAACGTCTTTGGCTACCGCAGAGGGACGCCCGGCGCTGTCTGTCAAAAGCTGTATGGCCAGATGCTCCTGATCGGAGAAATCCATGAGATTTTTCCGGCGTTTTTCCGCAGAAAAGCGCCGGTCAAGGGCTTCGGCAAGGCCGCAGAGGGCCTCTAATGCCGGGGCCATGTCATTTTGCTCCTGAATCAGCTGGGCCTCCGTCCGGGAAAACCGGCGGCGCAGATCCTCCAAAAGCGCCTTAAAGTCCGCCCGCACCTGTTTGATGGCATCCAGCTTTTCGGGGTCGGGGTATTTCATGACCACAACCTTCGGAAATTCCAGAGACAGTGCGCCGCTGATCTGATCCCATGGGCCGTCCAGCGCCGCAAGCATCCCGTCAATGGCCTTTTTCTGATTTTCATAGGCAGGCAGATACCTGGGGATCAGCTTTTCATCCCCCTGCATCTGAGAAATGGCCCAGCTGTGCCGCTGCTGCATCCATAAGAGCCTTTGCCGGGCGTCCTCCAACAGAAGCCCTCCAAAGGTGCTCTCTCCAAGGGGCACATTCTCCGGCAGGGTCAGCGTCAGGCTGCGGAGCCACTTACCCGGATTCGGCTGGCTGAGCATCTTTTCAAAGAGGCTCCGGATCAGGGTCTCCAATGACTGATCGCTGCGGCCTGCCCCAAGGGTATCGGCCAAAAGCCGGAATCCCGGGGTCATGGTCTCATATGCTTCTTCCAGAATGTCGGAGATCAGCTTGGAGAGGATTTCCTCCCGTCTGGGATCCTCCAGCATGGCGCAGTCCGAGGGCACCTCCAGCAGATACCCGTACTGGCGGATCAGCGCCCCGCAGAAGGCGTGTACCGTGGAGATCTGGGCAAGATGCATCAGGTTCATCTGCCGCTGAAGATGGCGATTCTCGGGCTGGGCTGCAAGAGCCTTGCCGATGGCGGAGGCAATCTTGCCACGAAGCTCTGCGGCGGCGGCGTTGGTGAAGGTGATGATTAGAAATTCGTTGATATTCTTTCCCTCCTGCTGGATCCGGGCCATGACCCGATCCACCAGCACCTTTGTTTTGCCGGAACCGGCAGCAGCGGACACCAGCAGGGTGCCGCCGCGATTGTCTACCACAGCCTGCTGCTGGGGCGTCAGTTTCATATCAGCCATTTTCCTCTCCTCCTTCCGTTCCGCCTTCCGTCAGCAGCTGCCAAAATGCCTTGGCGCTGACCGGCGGGTGATAGCAGCTCTTGCGGAACTGCGGATCCTTCTGACACACGGGGCCAAAATCGCAATAGCGGCAGGGATCATGACTGATCCCCCGGTAGAAGGGCGCTGGGGCAAACCCGCCCCCCAGAATCTGATCGGTCATCCGAAGCATCTGATTATTTACATAGTCCTCCAGCAGGCGAAGCTGCTGCCGGGATACCGCATAGTCTCCCAATCCGCTTTTGGTCTTCCGCAGGGGCATATACTGGTACTGATCGCCGTGCTCCATGGCCTCCAATACCTGCGGCTCCCCCAAAAGAAGGCCGCTGCGGCGATTTGGAGTATGGGCGGCATCTATGGTGCCCGGGCCCTCGGCGCTCTGGTAGCTGTGCCGGGCCGGAAGATACAGCACCCCGGCGGGCTGCAGGGCGGCATCCAGCCCCGGCAGTCCGGAGCGCTCCAAGGCAAAGAGATACAGCAGCATCTGCATACCCGAACCGGCAAGAAGATCCGTATAGTCAAATTTCTTTCTGCCGGTTTTATAGTCTATGATCCGAAGATAGTCTCCGTCGGGGCCGTGCCAGAGATCCGCCCGATCCACAAAGCCGCTGAGACTGCCCCGGCCCAGCTGTCCCTGCACCGTCAGGGGCGGAAGGCCCTGCCTGCCACCGATGGCGACCTCGTAGCCCACGGGCGTGAATGCCGTGGTGGCAAGTTCTTTGGAGATCTCCTCCACCAGAAGCGCTGCCTCCTTCCGGTTCCGGGTCAGAAGGTAACGCTGGCGGCTGGTCTGTTCCAGCTGGGAAAGCCTTTCCTCCGTATATTCCCCCATATGGGATGCCACCAGTGCCATGCTCTCCTCCCCGGTGCAGGGAGCCTGCCGCCCCAGCAGCTCCGGGACGGTTTTTTCAAGGATAAAATGGACGAAGGTGCCAAATTCCGCCGCATCAAAGGTGGCCTCCTTCCGAAGCCTTGCTTTCAGGCCGTAGTACAGGAAGAAATCCAGCGGGCAGGAGGCCAGCTTGTCCATCCGGGAGGCCGTAAGCCCCACGGGATCGCCAAAGAGGGCCTTGGCGGTCTCCGGGGACACCTGCATCTCCCGGGGCTGGGAGAGCTGCCTTCCCAGCAAAATGGCCTGTTCCAGCTCCGGCACCTGTTCGGCGGCCCGGGATATGGCGGCACGAAGGGGAAGCAGCCCGTTTTCCTCCGAGGCCATCAGATACTGCTCCGCAGCGCTCCGGGCCGAAAGCCCCGCATAGGGGGATACGGGCCCGCCGCAATTGGGTATCAGCTCCATGACCCGGCGAACCGGGAAGGCAGGCTGGGCCTCCTCACCGGTGAGGTAGGAGAGATACAGCCGCTCCGTGGGGGCGGTGAAGGCTCCATAGATCTCCAGCAGCTGCCGCTGGAGATTCCCCTCGGTATCCGGGGCCAGCGGAATACCGAATCGATCCCGCAGGGTCTGGCGCTCCTGCTCCGTCAGCAGGCTGCCCCCGGCGGCCACCGATGGAATGACCCCTTCGTTGACCCCCAGTACGTACAAAAGCTTCGGCTCCTTCCCACGCATGGAGCCAAGGGTGCCAAAGCTGGCGGCGTCCAGCGCTGCGGGAATGGTGCCCACCTGATATTCCTTTAGTGCCAGCTCCAAAATCCGGGGCAGCTCCGAGCTTTTCAGGCTCAGAGACCCCAGTACCCCGCAGACCTGCTGAAGGCAGGACAGCAGGATGGACCAGATCTGTGCCGTCTCCTGCGCCGCCTCCAGATTTCCCTGTGCTGTCTCCCGGGATACCTGTTCTTCCAGCGATTCATAGAGCCGGGTCTCCTGCAAAAAGTCAAAGAGGGCCTCCATCTGCCCCTTGACGTTCAGGGCGGATTTCAGCTTGGCGGAGAGATGCAGCAGAGGCGCCATGGCCTGCTGGCGGCAGTCGTTGATCCGTTGCAGCTGGGCCTCGGTCTCTTCGGTGAAGAAGCCGTCATAGCCCTCCGGGTGCATGGTCCATTTGGAGAAGAATTTTGAGCCGCTGATGGCCCATGTGACCACATAGTTTTCAATCAGATCCACATCATTCCGGTCAAGGCCGCAGTAGCTGGTTTTGAGATAGGCCAGCACCGCCTCCTGTTCCATGGATTCTCCGGCGCATTCCAGCGCCAGCAGCAGGAACCGGGCTGCCGGATGAGTCAGCACCGGACGTTTTTCGTTCCGATAAAGGGGCAGTCCCATTTCCTCCATCACCGAGGACAGCAGGGCGCCATAGCTCTTTTCATCTCCGCAGGCAATGGCCATATCCCGGAGCCGCATGCCCTCCATGGCGTGACGGCGCAGGACTGCGGCGCAGGCACGGCATTCCTCCAGCCGTGTCTCCCAATGGGTAACGGTAATATGATCCGCTTTGCCGGGAAAGGGCGAGGCACCATAGGAAAAGAGATTTTGCTCCAAATAGGCAAGCTCCGGCGGCAGCGTCCGCCGGAACGTGGTATGTATGATCTCTACCTGCACCCCGGCGGCCTCCGCCATATGGCAAAGGGCACTGAGGGTCTCACGGCCCGGGGCAAAGAGCGCCTGAGGGTCCTCCGGATCCCCGGCGGGCACCGTAACGGTCATACGCTCCCCCCGGCGCAGCAGGGCTTCCAGCACCCGAAGCTCCTGCTCCGAGTAGTCGGTAAAGCCGTCCACAAAGAAATGACGCCCGGGGGCATACGCCCCCTCCATGAGCTTTTTCCGCAGCAGGGTCAGCTTGTCCCGGGGATCTCTGGCCCCTTGGGCCGAGGCCGCTTCATAGGCACCGAGGATCATCGAAAGCTCTGAGAGCTTCTGGGCAAACAGCCCCTGGGCCTGCGCCGCCGCCCCCATGAGGGTCTGGGGCGTTACCCCATAGGATTTCAGCTCATCGATCATGCTGACCATGCCGGACAGAAATTCCGGCTTTCCCGCTGCCGCTCCGAAGACCTTCAGCTGGGGCCGCAGGCTGGACAGGGCCAGCTGTGCCGTCAGAATCCGGCCGCCCTGATCCAGCGTAGGGCGTGCGCCGCCTCCGGAGACTGCACAGACCCGGTCAAAGAGCCGGGTCATGCTGAGTACCTCCGACGCATAGCTGATGGAGTCCCCGCAGAGCCGGGACAAAAGCCGCTCGGTCTCATGGCTCAGCTGCTCCGGCACGATGACGATGCGGCTGCCCATGGCCTCCCCCGGGCATGCCCGCACCGCCTCCAAAAGCCGGGTGGTCTTTCCGGACTTGCCCCGTCCGGTGATAATGGTCAGCATAGGGTCACTTCCTTCGTTGTTGCTGCTGACAGTATACCATATTTTCCGTTTATTCGGAAGTGGGGATTCCTTCCCCGCTGGCCCGAAAATAACCCAGCAGATTCTCCAGCAGCTCCAGACACCGGAACCGGAAGCTGATTTCCCCTTCCGAAATCAGCTGGGCATCCTCCCGGGTCATATCCCCCATGGCGGGCACCGCCTCCGGCGCTGCTGCGGCGGACATGCAAAGCTGGGGGTACACCACACACCACCAGTTTTTCCCCTCCGCTGCACCGATCTTGACCCGCAGGGCCTCATAATAGCCTCCGGGCAGGGTGAAGGTATCATAAAATCGTGTTCCAAACAGCTCCCGCCGGAGGGTCACCTGTGCACGATCCCCTGTGCCCTGATCCCGAAGGACATCATTGGCCACGGCCTCCAGCCGGGGGAGATTTTCCCCCAGCAGGGCCATGGCATCGGCTCTGTCCCCTGCACCGGCAAGGATCTCCCCGCTCTCCTGAAGCACCGCATCCCGCACAAGGAGCTTTATGTCCTGATCCCGCCGGTCGTTGGAGCTGCCCACCACATGGAGCCGCACCAGACTGTCGGAGATCCGCTGCTGCTGCCGCTCCAGACCTGTGGCCAGCGAAAATGCCAGCGCCAGCAGTAGCAGCAGCCCCAATTTTGCCATACAAGCTGATTTCTTCATAAAAAACACCGTCCATCTTGGAAGATACCCAAATGATGGACGGTATTTCTGATTTTTATACAGGATGCGCCAAAAAGGTCTCCGGGAACCGCTGACGCAGGACACCATAGCAGGCACCGGCGGCGGTCTTATCCGCAAAAATGCCGAAGACGGTAGGCCCGGAGCCGGTCATTTCCGCCCCCAGTGCCCCATGGGACACCATGATATCCCGAATGACGCCGATCTCCGGGTGCTCCCGGGCTACCACCGGCGTAAAGACATTAAACAGCTTCCCGGCAATCCCGGAAAGATCCCCCTGCTCCAGCGCCCGGAGCATGCCGGGGGTATCGGGACGGGCCACGATCTCAGCGTCATCAATGGCGTGAAACAGCGCCGGGGTAGAGATGGGGAAATCAGGCTTGCAGATCACAAGGGTACACCGGGGCATGGGAGAAAGGGGCGTTAAGAGCTGTCCCTTTTCCTCCGCCAGCGCTGTACCGCCCAGCAGGGTGAAGGGCACGTCAGAGCCAACCTGCTCGGCGATAGAAAAAAGTGCTTCCCGGGAGATGGGGCGGTCATAGTGCTCCCACAGGAGCCGCAGCACAGCGGCCCCATCGGCACTGCCGCCGCCCATGCCTGCGCAGGAGGGGGTATACTTGGTCAGACGCACCGTAAGCCCATGGCAGTCGATGCCGGTGGCTCCAAAGAACAGCCTTGCGGCCTTGATGCAGAGATTGGTGTCGTCGCAGGGAATCCCGGCGCTGCCGCACTCCATGGCCCATGGAGCGCCGGTTTCCAAGTCCAGCTCCAAGGCGTCTCCCAGAGAGATCTCCTGCATGACCATTTTCAGGTCGTGATAGCCGTCCCCACGACGCCCCAGAACGTCAAGGGTCAGATTCAGCTTGGCATGGGCCATGGAAGACAAATGGATCATGCTCGCTTCTTCCCTTCCAGATAATAGCGCTTCTCGTTGGCCTGCCCCATGGAGAAGGTCTTTCGAGGCAGCACGCCTCCTGCGAGGACCCCGGGGAACAGGGAGGACTTTTCCATGCCCGGAACGATAATGGCAAGGGTATCCTCTGCCTGCGCCAGCTGCCGGGCTACATCCTCCCCGTGGATATAGTCGATGGAATCACCGGTCTCGGCCACAAAGTCATCCAGAATGGGCTGGAGAATCGACAGTGCCAGAGGACTTTCGTCTCTGGAAAAATAAATGGTCTCCTCCCCGTCCTTTGTAATCATGGTAATAGGGTAGCCCTCGGGCACGGACTTTGCCCGGAGGATATCCATGAGATGGGGCAGCGCCCCGCCCTTCAGCACCCGGTGGATCGGCTCAAATTCGATGGCCTCGTCATGGACATTTTCCAGCTCCACCAGCGCATACCGGGCGGGATGGGAGATCCGCTCCTCTTCAGTGAGGGTGGGCTTGATCTCCTCCCAGCAGCCCTTGGCGGAGGCCAGAGAGTGGTTGCCGTCACCTACCGCAAAGCTCATGGCCTTTCCGGCGGGCTGGGCGGCCTCGGTGGCGGCGATATAGGCGGAAATGGCGCTGTTGACCATGCCCACGCCCATGCCGGAAATCAGATAGCCCCGGATCCGTCCGCCGTTTTCCATCAGGTCGAAGTCATAGACCTTTTCCCCGGCGTTTTCCTTTGCGGTCTTCAGGATCTCATCCTTCTTGTCATCGCAGAGCAGCAGCACATGGGGGAATTCCAGCTTGGCCCCACGGAGCAGCTCCATTCTGGGGGGAATGCGCTCCTGCACGGTGCCCTCAGTGGCACGGATGTGGGCAGCGGAGCCGGGGGTAAAGTCGTATTCCTCCAGATCCACCTGACCCATGAGGCCCCGGCGGCACGCCCCGGAGGGCATGGTGCGCTCCACATAGATAAAGCTTCGGCGCAGCTCCCGGAACAGGCCGGAGGACAGATATTCCTCCATATGCCGGTGGCCGGATTCGATTCGCTCCTTCCCTGCTCCCTGCCGCAGCAGGGCTTCCGGGAAGATCATGTGGTAGGTAGAGGGGGCATCCCCTACAAAGTCCCGGACACGCTCCCAGTATTCCGGCTGGGAGGAATACTGATCGCAGGCCACGCAGGCCCATTTGGTCATGGAAATTTTGCCGGGAATCAGAATATCAGCAGCCTGAAAGCAGTTATGCATTGATCTCGCTCCTTTTCGTGCCGTGCACGGTATAAAGTAAAAATGAAGGGGTATGGGATTCGCCCATACCCCTATTAGAGTATCATTTTTGCTTTAACGTGTCAAGGAAAAGCCCAATGCGCCGGAGGGCCTCCTGCAGATCGTGCATGCTGGCGGCATAGCACATGCGCACATATCCCTCGCCGCTTTCTCCAAAGGCGTTGCCCGCAATGCAGGCCACCTTCTGGGAGATCAGAAGCTGCTCACAGAACGCCTCGGAGGAAAGCCCCGTGGAGCGGATACAGGGGAACACGTAAAAAGCGCCTCTTGGCTCAAAGCAGTCAAGGCCCAGCTCCCGGAGCCCCTGCACCAGAAACCGGCGGCGGCCGTCATACTCTTCCTTCATGGCCTCAATGTCCCCGTCCCCGTTGCGCAGGGCCTCCACCGCCGCATACTGGCTGGTGGTGGGGGCGGACATGATGGCGTATTGATGGATCTTGGTCATCTGGGCAATGATCTCCTTGGGGCCGCAGGCATAGCCCAGACGCCAGCCGGTCATGGAATAGCACTTGCTCATACCGTTGACCACGATGGTCTGGTCATACATCTCCGGGATGTTGGCCATGGAGACATGCCGGGGGCCGTATGTAAGCTCCGCATAGATCTCATCGGAGAGAACCATAATCCCCTTTTCCTTCAGGATGGGCACCAGCGCCTTGAGATCCTCCAGCTCCATAATGCCCCCGGTGGGGTTGGAGGGATAGGGCAGAACAAGGATCTTGGTCTTGTCCGTGACCTTGGACAGAAGCTGCTGGGGGCTGAGACGGAACTCATTGTCGGCGGTAAGCTCAATGGGCACCGGCACACCGGAGGCCAGCGATACCATGGGCCCGTAGCACACAAAGCTTGGCTCCGGAATCAGCACCTCGTCCCCGGGGTTCACAAGACACCGGATGGCACAGTCAATGCCCTCGCTGCCGCCTACGGTCACAAGGATCTGGTCGTTATAGTCATAGTGGAGGTCAAAGCGCCGGGAGAGATAGTTGGAGATCTCCCGGCGAACATCGGTCATACCGGCGTTGGAGGTGTACTTGGTAAAGCCCTGCTCCAGAGAGTAGATGCCTGCATCCCGGATATGCCATGGGGTCTGGAAATCCGGCTCGCCAACGCCAAGAGAGATGGCATCGGTCATATTTTCAAGAATATCAAAGAATTTGCGAATGCCGGAGGGCTTGATGTCCTGCACCCGCTGAGAAATCAAACGGCTGTAGTCGATCATACGAAAATCAGCCTTTCTTTCTGTTCCTCCTTGGGAATGAACACCACGTTGCTCTGCTTATATTTTTTGAGGATGAAATGGGTGGCAGTGCTGGTGACGCCCTCAATGGTGGAGAGCTTCTGGGATACGAACAGCGCCACCTCCCGCAGGGTCCGGCCGGTGAGGATCACCGTCAGGTCATAGCCCCCGGACATAAGGTAGCAGCTTTCCACCTCCTCATACTGATAGATCCGCTGGGCGATGCGGTCAAAGCCCTTGTCCCGCTGGGGGGTGATCTTGACCTCGATCAGAGCCTCTACGGCCTCTACGGAAGTCTTTTCCCAGTTAATCATGGCCTTATAGCCCAGAATGACGCCCTCCTCCGTGAGGCTCTTGATCCGAAGGTCGATGTCCTCTACGGTGGTGTCGCACATGGCGGCCAGCTCTGTATGATTCAGTGTACAGTCATTCTCCAGAAGCGTCAAAAGCTTTTTAGAACGCTGATCCATATGAAATCCTCCTGTCATAATGTGATGGTTTTGCCGGGAAGCGGCGCTGCCGCCTCCGTTGTTTAGGGATATTATACAGGAGCGTATCCCGAAATGGAAGTGTTTTTTACAAATCAATTTTCCGGCAAAATGATGGAATATCTTCCTTCAAAACAGCGAGAAAATAATGTTTTTTCATCAAAAAAGTTTGTAAAATCTTCACTGTGAAGGGGCTGGAACGGCAGCCGGACTGCGGCAATCGCCGGGAAGCGGATACAATTTGCGGCCAAATACTTGCAATTTATAAGAATCGGTTTATAATGGTTTGTGAAGATTATTTCATCTTCGCAAAATCGAAACTCAAATAATAATATTCACTCCGGACATCTGGCACATTCCCACCACCTGCCCGGAGCTTTTGCAAAAAGGGGGGACTTTTCTGTGAATCAGGCAGAACTCATTGGCCGCGTTCTGGCCACCGACCAGCAGGCGCAGGCACTGACCCGGGACGCCAAGGCGGCGGAGGCCACGCTGGAGAAAGGTATCCAGCGGGAGACCGAAACCATTACTGCCCAGTATGAGGCCGAGGCCCAAAAGACGCTGGACGAGCTTCGTCAAAAAGAGCAGGCCGCCTGTCAGGAGCAGCTTCAGGCACTGGACGACCGCCTTCAGCAAAAGCTGGGGCAGGTGGAAGCCCTGTATGCAGCCAAAAAGGATCAATGGGTGGACACCATTGTAGCCCGGATCGTAGGAAAGGCAGGCGACGGCCATGGCCGGTAACGCCTATCTGGCGGTGGCCGCCAAGGTTCGGGCCATGTATGGGGGAAGGATGACCGGCGAGGACTACCGGCAGCTCATGGGCAAAACCACCATTCCTCATGCGGCGGCCTTTTTGCAGTCCCATCGGGGCTACCGAAGGGAGCTTGCGGGGCTGCATCCCGAGGGACTGCACCGGGAGCAGCTGGAAAACGCCCTGCGCACCACCTACCGCAATGAATATCACCGGATTTTCAGCTTTTTATCCCTACAGGATCAGTCGCTGATGCGGTTTCCCATCTATCAGGCGGAAAAAGAGGCCATTCTGACCTCCATGCGGCGTCTGGCCTCCCGGCATATGCTGGAGCCGGAGGCCACATGGGCGCCCCTGCTCCGGCGGCACAGCCATTTGGATCTTCAGGCCCTGAGTCAGGCGGAGACCTACCGGCAGATTGCGGATGCCGCCCGGGACACCATCTACGGCTCTGCCATGGCCCGAAGTGCCGCCTCCGAGTCCCCGCCCACCATGGCCTTTGTAGACAACATCCTGCTGGTGACCTATTACGCCCATTTATATCAGGTGCTGGGCCGCTATGGAAGGCCCGATGGTCAGAAGATCACCCGGAAGGCGCTGGATCAGGAGACGGATCTCTTAAATCTGGTAATGTTTCTCCGGCTCCGGCAGCACTTCTCCGAAGAGGATGTGCGGTCCTTCAGCTTTCCCCTGCCCTGCTCCGGCAAGCTGGGGAAGGACTATGTACAGCAGCTTCTCTCCGCCCCGGACTATGCCGCCGCCAGAGAGCTGGTTCTAAACGGCCCCTACGGGCCTCTGTTCCGCTCCATCTCACCCTCGGGGCCGGAGGCCTATCTCTATACCATGCAGTACCGGTTCAATCAGCGACAGCTCCGGGCCCCCGTGCCCACCATCTATACGCCCATGGCCTATCTGGGCCTGAAGGAGATCGAGCTGCGCAATATCATCAGCATCATTGAGTGCATCCGCTACGGGGTGGAGCCCCGGAGCTATGTGACCCTCATTGGTGCGGAAGCAAAGAGGTGATGAAATGTCTGTCGTTCCCATGAAAATGCTGACGCTGGCGGGGCCCGGCGATGCCATTGACCATGTCATCTGCACCAGCCTTGTGAACCAGCAGTTCCATCCCGTGGAGGCCGAAGGCATTCTCAGCAAGAATACCCATACGGTTCCCCTTTCATGGAACAACCCGTGGCAGGAGCCCCTTTCCATGGCACAGAAGCTCATGGAGCAGATGGAGATTCCGTTTGCATTTGCGGATTTCCGTCAGGAAGCGCTGGATCTGGACACGGCCAGAGAGCGGCTTGGGGCCCTGAACGGGCAGTTCCGGCAGTTTGCGGA
>OLRG01000797.1_pt1 | contig 27988 bp, 24 predicted proteins | sample 1672331 | NCBI WGS metagenome assembly OLRG01 (sample SAMEA3136672, study PRJEB25190) | human gut metagenome
TCGGGTGTCGGGATATTCCATCGTCAGATGGGCATGGTCAGCGAGTTTGCAATTTCCTGCACGATGGCCTGCGCCTCATACTCCTCGCAGATGCCAAGGATCTTCGCAGCCAGTTCCAGAGCGCCATACAGCATATTCCTTTACCCCTTTCGTCAGATTTCCGCCGCCGTCCCACACAACAGACGGCACCGGATGGTTGGTATTGCCGGTTACAGGTAATACTGTAGCGGAAAAAGCGCCAAAACGCAAGTGACAAATTTTATAGAGTGTAACACTTTGAACATTTTCATCCAATTTTCCGAAACCGCTTTGTTTCTGGTTGAAATATCTCAACCAGCACCGCGTAATCCGACAAAGTGTTGCATAATTGCGCGCCGGTCGACGGCTTTCACAGGGTGAAACGGCATTATGGAAACCGATTCTCCACATTATCAACAGACTTTTCAACACAAATGGGGTGCAATTAACGATGTTATGTTAACTTTACTTGATTTTCCCATTTTTCGGTGCTGTTCTTCCCTGCGCGCACAAGTGTACGGCAAAGCGGCATCCTGCTGCGCGTTTGCCCTGCACGCGCCCAGACCCGCCGCCGTCTGTTCTGCGTTCTGTAAGTGCACAAAACCCCGGGAGCAGAACGCTCCCGGGGCAGGTGTATTGGCTTTTGCGGTGAGCAGTGCGTCGGTCACAGGCCGGTGAGGCGGCAGTAGCGCATCATGATGGCTGCGATCTGCGCGCGTGTGGCACCGCCGCTCGGGGCCAGATAGTCGGCGCCGTTGCTCGCGATGCCGGAGATGAGACCGTTGCCGACGGCCCAGCTCATGGCGGCGTATGCCCAGTTGGAGACGCTGGCGGCATCGGGGAAGCTGTTGAGCGATGCTGCGCCGCCGAGGTAGGCCGGCGCATACTTTTCGGTGTAGCCGTAGAGGAGAACGGCCATCTGCTCGCGGGTGATGAGGCCGTCGGGCGCGAAGGTCGTCGGGGTCATACCGGCGACGATGTCTTTGTCGTAGCCCCAGGCGACGGCGTTGTAGTACCATGTGCTGGGCCTGACATCCGTGAACGGCACGTAATATTTGCTGTAGTCGGTCGTGTCGCCGGAGAGGTTATAGAGGATCATCACGATCTGTGCGCGCGTGCTGACCGTGTCGGGCGAGAACGTCGTCGCGTCGAAGCCGCTCATCAGACCGTGGCGCACGCAGTAGTCGATGCCCTCGTGCGCCCAGTTGGACGGGGCGGGCACATCGCGGAAACGGAAGCTCGGGCACGCGGCGCCGCCCGGACAGACCGCAGAGCCGGTGGCGGGGATGATCTCGGTTCTGGTCTGGCCGCAGACGGTGCAGGTGTAGGTGCGGACGCCGGGCGTGGTCTCCGTCGGCGCGACGGTCACGGTGCCCTCGTCCCAGACGTGGGTGTGCGGGCCGGTGGCGGGGATGACCTCGGTCTTGGTCGCGCCGCAGACGGTGCAGGTATAGGTCATGGTGCCGGGGTCCTTCTCGGTCGGCTCCGTGGTCACGGTGCCGCTGTCCCACTTATGGCCGAGCGCGGGCTTGACATTGCGCTGTTCGCTCGCGCCGCAGTCTCTGCAGGTGTAGAGGTCATAGCCTGCCTCCGTGCAGCTGGGTGCGACGGTCTTGGTGAAAACGAAGGTGTGCGCGCCGGTAGCGGGGATGACCTCGGTCTTGGTCTGGCTGCAGACGGCGCAGGTGAACGTGCGCACGCCGGGGGTGGTCTCGGTCGGCTCGGTGGTCACGGTGCCGTTGTCCCACGTGTGCGCGCCGGTGGCGGGGATGACCTCGGTCGCAATGACGTCGCCGCAGTTGGCGCAGATGGTGTCGATGCGGCCGTCGGCCCCGCAGGTGGCGGGCACGGTGTTTTTCGTCGTGCCGTAGCCGGTGTGCAGACACGCGCCCTTGCTGCTGACCTTGTAGCCCTGCCATGTGCCGTCGGTATCCAGCGTCCAGCCGTAGACCGGGTCGGGGTTATAGTGGATGGTGACGATGCCGGGCTCGAAGCTGTGCTCGGCCGCGCCGCCGGGCTGGACCGTCGGGGGCGCGCCGTAGCAGCGCACGTCTTTGAGTGCCTTACAGCCGGTGAAGGCATTGTGGCCGACGCTCGTCACGGTGGCGGGCAGCTTCATATCCGCCAGCGCGGTGCAGTCCTGGAAGCAGGCGTCGGGGACGGCGGTCACGCCGCCGGGCAGCGTCACATCCGTCAGCGCGATGCAGCCGTTGAAGGCGGAGTTGCCGAGCGCCGTCACGGCCGCAGGGATGGGCGCCTTGGTGAGCGACTTGCAGCCCTCAAACGCGCGCTCGCCGATGGCGGTCACCTCGCCCTTATAGTCGACGGTCAGCAGCTTCGTGCAGTCGTTAAAGCATTTGTCGGGCACGGCGGTAATGGCGGCCGGCAGAGTCGTGCCGCTGATACTCGCGCAGGCGTCAAACGCGCCGCGGCCGAGGGTCTGCAGCCCGTCGGGCAGCGTGATGGCGGTCAGCCCGTCGCCCGCGAGACCGAAGTCACCGATCTCGGTCACGCCCTTGGGGATGGACATACCCGTGAGCTTGGAGCACAGGGCGATGCCATAGCGGCCGATGCTCGTCACGCTTTCCGGCAGTGTGACCTGCGTGGCGGCCGGCAGGAAGAACAGCGCATAGTTGCTCACGTTCGTGACGCCGTCCTTGATGATGACCTTCTTCAGCTCGCCCTCGAGCTTGAAGTTGCCGAAGCTCGTGAGCATACCCAGCGCCTCATAGTTCCACCACGGGGCGAGGTTGCCCTCGGGGAAGTTGAAGTCGGGCATGGCCCCGGTGCCGGAGATGGTCAGCGTCTTGCCGCTGAGAACACCGGTGGAGACCTCCCAGTGCAGGCAGTTGTTCACACCGAAGTCGCCCGAGGTGGCCGCGGTGCCAAAGCTGCTGAGGATCGCATCCATGTCCAGATCGGGGATCTCAAACTCCTCCTTGAACTGCTCGATCTTCTCTTTGATGAGTTTTTCGGCAATCTCTTTTTTCAGATCGTCGATTTTGCCGGCCGATGCGTTCACGGTCAGGCCGGAGAACAGTCCCACGACCAGAACCAGACACAGCGCCAGCGAGAGCAGGCGTTTTTTCATAGTTTCTTCCTCCTTGCGGTAATGTTCCTGTGTACAACGGGAATATCTCTCTGTTGAAAATATAGCATACTTCCGGCAAAGTGTGCAATGGATAGGACGCAAAAACCGACGGATTTGTTACGAAACCACAAATCTGAGCAAGAATTTTACACGTTTTTTTGCCTGTGAACGCTTTCGGGCTGTTGCAATGGCGGGGCGCGTCCTGTATACTTGCTCTGTAGACATGTTTTTTGAAGTGTCGGATCCAGGAGGGAGGAACCATATGAAAAAACGAGTGTTGTCGCTGCTGCTGTGCTTTGTGCTCGCGGCGGGACTGCTGAGCGTGTGTGCTCCGCCGGCGCAGGCGGGCACGATCGCGGACGCGTTTGAACTGTTTATCAAGCAGCCCGGTCAGATCAAAAAGCTCTTCGGCCGTGAGGTCGCCCACGGTGACTGCGGACCTACCGGGGACGAGGCGAGCGTACATTATAAGATCTACGAAGTCACGAACCCCACCGTTGTGCAGGACAACCCCTTCCTGCAGCAGATCTGGCAGATCCATGATTACCGCGAGGACGCGCAGTATTACGGCGTGTACATCTTCGGCGACGGGAAAATGGCGGACTACGCGGCGACCGGCCAGAAAGCGCCGTGGATGGGCAACGTGGAGGTCACGGAGTATAACGACAAGGGACAGGTCCTCGGCACGACGGTCGTGGAAAACCTCGGTGAGGAGTATCTCGCACTGGCCTACATCGCCGACGGCACCGACGAGGAGTGGGACGGCCGCACCGAGCGCTACTCCGGCGTCACGAATGTCGGCGCGCGCGCGTTCAAGGACTGCCGCTATCTCACGTGCATGTTCCTCAATGACGACATCACCACCATCAGCGATTCCGCATTTTATAAAGACGAGTACCTCTCGGCCATCAATATGCCGCGCAAGCTCGAGCTCATCGACAAGTACGCCTTCTACGGCTGCGACACGCTCACCTTTGTGCGCGCGCGCAACTGCAGCCGCCTGCGCCGCATTGAGGACCACGCGTTTTACAGCTGCACCATGCTCGCCGAGCTGCGCCTGCCGGAAGGCCTGACGTATATCGGCCCGTGGGCCTTTGCGTGGGACCGCATCCTCGGTCAGGAGGACACGACGCTCGGTCTGCCGTCGAGCCTGCAGACGATCAGCACGGGCGCGTTCGCGTTCGTCAACCACCACAAGAACCTCAACATTCCGGCCAACGTCACGAGCATCGGTGACTTTGCGTTCATGTGCGATTACTACATGAACAACCTCACCTTCAGCCCCGGCGACAAGAAGCTCACCATCGGTAAGGCGGCCTTCTTCGGCGACAACCACATGAAGACCGTCGACCTCTCCAACCGCGTCGCGCAGATCGACCGCTGCGCCTTCGCCGGCTGCGAGATGCTCGAGGAGGCCTACTTCGGCGACAAGATCGACACGATCGAGGGCCGCGCCTTCACGAGTCTGGATAACGCCATGAAGATCGCCGTCGAGGGCGTGCTCAACGGCATTCTCCGCCCGGACGATACCGAGCAGAACGCCGATCAGGCCGGTGATATCAGCACGGCCCTGAACATGATCGCCAAGGTCACGAAGCTCAAGCGCGCCGTCTTCAAGAACGACCCTGCCAAGAGCATCTACGCCGCGGCGGACTCCAACCGCTCCTTCCCGGATGACTGCGTGGTCTATTACCCGCAGGGCAGCTACACGTGGCTCGCCGAGCTCAAGGATGACGGCACATGGCAGGGCTATCAGACCGGCTTCTGGCACGGCGACCACATCGCCGCGTTCACGGACACGGTCGTCGCCCCCACCTGCACCGAGCAGGGCTACACGCACCACGTCTGCACGGTGAAGGGCTGCACCTATGCCCCCGTGGACGACACCTATGTCGCCGCCACCGACCACACCTGGGTCAAGACGCAGACGCTCCCGCCCGCCTGCACCGAGCAGGGCACGGCGTTTTATAAATGCTCGGTCTGCGGTGCGACCCGCACCGAGAAGATCGCGGCCCTCGGCCATGACCTGAGCCGCTGCGATCTCAAGCCGGCCGCCACCTGCACGCAGCCCGGCCGCGCCGTCGGCACGTGTGCGCGCTGCGGCGTGCAGATCGATGAGGTCATCCCCGCCAAGGGGCATGACTACAGCTACGCCGAGACCAGCGTCGCGCCCACCTGTACCGAGCCCGGCCACTACAAGGGCACCTGCCCGACCTGCGGCAAGGACTATGACGATGTCGTTCCCGCCCTCGGCCACGACTGGGGCGAGTGGGTCACGTCGATCGAGCCGACCGTCTCGACCGTCGGCTATCGCTATCATGTCTGCAACCGCGACGGCTGCGGCTACCGCGAGGGGGAGGACATCCCGAAGCTGCACACCCACACGTGGGATGCCGGCGTCGTGACGCAAAAGCCCACTGCGGCCGAGCCCGGCGTCAGGACCTATACCTGCACCGTCTGCGGCCAGACCAGGACGGAGGCTATCCCCGCAACCGGCGTGCCGGAGACCTGCAACGGCGGCCCGGCCTGCCCGGGCTACGCCTTCCGCGATATGCCCGCGCCGAGCATCTGGTCGCACGCGGGGCTGGATTACTGCATCGATCATGGCTATATTGCCGGCACGTCGGCAACGACCGTCACGCCGGACGGCGAATGTACGCGCGCCATGATCGTGAGCATCCTCTACCGCGTGCAGGGCGAGCCCGCGAAGGTCAACGGTTATGAGCTCAAAAAGCTCGCGGCGCCGTTTGACGACGTGGAGCGCGGCCGCTGGTATACCGACGCCATCTGGTGGGCGAAGCTCACGGGCGTCGTCTCCGGCATGAGCCCGAGCACCTTTGCGCCCGACGATCCGATCACGCGCGCGCAGCTTGCGGTCATCCTCTATAACTACACCAAGCAGTTTGCGCCCGAGAGCCTGACGGAGACGGGCTCGCTCGCCGGCTTCCCGGATGCGGGCAGCGTCCCGTCGTGGGCGCGCACGGCGATGGCGTGGGCCGTCGGCAACGGCCTGATCTCCGGCGTCGGTGAAAACGGCGTCTCGTACCTCAGGCCGGAGGGCTGCGCCACGCGCGCGCAGGTCGCGACCATTCTCATGAACTACGACAAGGCGCTGGGCTGAGGCGCATCCAATACCGATAGAAATAAATAGAAACAAAAACAGCTCCGGAAGCATCAACCGCTTCCGGAGCTGTTTGAGACTGTCAAAAAAGTACTACTTTTTTGACAAAGAGATTTGCGGCCTGACTGCAGCGCGCACGTTTGCAGGCCGAGAAGTATTTTCTTCGCCGCACATGTCGCCGAAGAAAATGATGGGACTTTCTTTGCGCCTGCGGGCGCAAACTCTACGAGGTTCTTTAACATGCTGAGCAGCTCCGGAAGCATCAACTGCTTCCGGAGTTGTTTGCTGTCTGCGAAGTTTACATAATTCAAAATTGTTTTATTTAAGCTGCGTAGATACTGCGATTTTCGTTCTTCTAATTTACATAATCATTATCCTTTCCTGCCGCGCAGCATCGCCGCGATCGTCACGGCGCTGTATCCGCTCTGCTGCCAGAGGTCGCCGGGCACCGTGCCGCCGTTGCGCAAAATGAGCGCGATCTGGCGCCGCGCATCGCTGCGCGCGGCCGCCTGTGCCTTGTCGCGCGCGGCCTTTTCCTTTTCGGCTGCGGTCTGCTCGGCCTTGGCTTTCTTGTCGGCGGCGGCCTTGGCGTCGGCGAGGGCCTTCGCCTGCTGCTGCAGCTTGCTGTCCGCGCGGTCGTAGGCGGCGTCGTCCATGTCGAGCAGCGCCGCGATCTGCGCCTTCGTCACGCTGTCACGGCTGTCAGCGGCGTCGAGCATCCGGTCAATGGCGCTCAGGCGTGTCTTGTGCTCGCTGCTGTAGCGCTCGTAGGCCAGCTGCGCCAGCTCCGGCAGTTTGCCTGCGAGCATGGCGCGGTAATAGCCGCCCGCCTGCTGCGAGGCCGCCACGGCCGCCGTCGAGGCCTGACCGCCCGTCAGCGCGGCCGCCTTGCCGAGGGCGTTTTCTGCCGCGAGCTCCGCCTGCCGCTCGTATTGCTGCCGGTAGGCGGCGTAGAGCTTGTCCGACGCGGGGTCGTAGTCAAACTGCTCGCCGAGCAGTGCGTCGAGCATCCGGTCGATCTGTTCGCGGCGGTCTGCCGTGCCGCGCCCGGTCAGCAGCGCCTCGGCCTCGCGGCGGTGCGTGTCGTCATAGTCCGGCACGTCTTCGATGGGCAGGTACTGCGCATAGTCACTCGTCTGTTCCTGACCGGCCATGCCCTCGCCGCGGATCTTCGCGTTGCGCTGCTGCTCATAGACGGCGGCAGCCGCGTTGTCACCGCGCCGGGCCGCCTGCTCCATGAGCGCGGCGTAGTCGGTGTCCTTGTCGTATTTGTATTTTGTCGCCATAGGTTCTCCTTTCCTCAGTGCTGCGGTCCGGCGGCGGTCTCCGTGCGCGTGAGCGAACATAGCCGCCATGCCCCCGTGCCCGTCAGCCGAAGGCGAAAGTGGTCGCACCGGCGCGGCAGTACCGGCAGGGTGAACGTACGCTTTGCACCCGCCGTCACGTTTGCAAGCGTGTGCCACTGTCCGTCGGAGTCATACTGCGCCGCCGCCGTGATGCTTGTGCCCGCCTCGGCCTCCAGCCGCAGTTGCACGCGCAGCAGCCGCTTGCAGTCCGGGCTGCCGCTGATAAAGTCGCCCGTTTCGAGCAGGCTCTCCATCTGCGCCGTGCTGCCCGCGCCGAAGCGCCACACACCGCGCGTATCCTGCGCATAGAGCGCGCCGCCGCACTGCGCAAAGCCGCGCGCGTCAAAATCGTCCTCGCGGCTCCACAGGCCGCTGCGCGTGTCGTATACAAACAGGTGGCGGGCGCCCCGCTCGTCGCGCGCCGAGAGATACCAGCGCGTCCCGTCTGTGCCGGCGACGCCGTGCGTGAGCGTGCGCCCGAGCGCGTCGCCGATGCGTACCGGCCGTCCGCCCGCCGTGCGCGCCGCGCCGACGGGGGAGAGGTAGTAGAGCGTCTCCGCCGCCGTCACGAGCGAGCGGCCGGAGTCCTGCTCCGCGCCGAGCGCGGCCGAGGCCACGAGCTGGAAGTTTGTAGGCCGCGTGCCGTAGAGCCGCCAGAGCCCGCCGGGCTTGAGAAACACTACGCCGCTGCCCGTCGCCGCGCAGCCGGAAAAATCCCCCGGCGCGCCGACATCCACGCTCCATGCGGCCGTAGCGACCGCGCCGTTTTCGTCCGCCTCGTACCAGAACCAGCTCAGCGGATCGCCGAGCTTTGTGCACCACACGCTGTCGTGCGCGCACGCCCAGAGGCGGTTGCCGTAGCTGCACGCGTGCTGTGCGTCGGGCACGCGCCGCGTGATCGTGACGCCGTTGACTGCGCCCGCGCATACGAATGTGTCCGGGTCGAAGCGCAGCCGCGCCCCGTCGATGCCGCGCAGGATGTATGTGCCGTTGTTGCGCACGTCGCCGAAGCCGCTGAGCGTCACGGCATCGCCTGTGCGAAAGTGCGCACCCGCGCCGTCGGCCACGAGGATGCTCGCGCGCCCGTCGCCATCCGTGTCTGCGCCCGCAAGCGTCACACTGCCGCTCCAGCTTGGCCCTGCGCTGCCGAATGTGCCGTCTGCCGGTCGGAACCAGACCTTGTCCGGCCAGATGAGCACCGTACCGCCGAGCGCTGCGAATACCTTCGGCGTGTCCGTGAGCGTGCAGCCAGGCACGGCCTTTCCGTTATAATACAGAGCCGTGCCGGCGCACCAGAGCAGCCCGTCTCCGGCTGCGAACAGGCCGTTCGGCGTGCCGCTGCACGGGTAGATGCGCGTGCGTCCGGGGCGTGTCGAGAACAGGGGGCTGTCCGCTGCCGAGCCGTTGGTCATCTCGTAGATGCCGCCCTCGGGGCAGGACGGGCGGTGGTCGTAGCCGCGAAAGTCCGTCTGCACATGGCGGACGGCAGCCATGCGCCGCGGAAATGTGGGTAGATACATGCCTTGCCTCCTTACGGGTTGAGCGGCTCGCCGTTGTGATACAGCTCGCCGCACAGGTCGATCTTCCCGGCCGAGAGCCGCAGCTCCGGCAGATCGCCGCGCGTCGCGGAGATCACCGCGCCGCTCTTGTGAAAGATGAGATATTTGCGCTCGAGGCTGTTCTGACTGCCGATGTGCAGCGTGTCGGCCACGGTCGTGATGCCGTTGAGGTCGATCTTGTCGGCCGAGAGCGCGATGCTGCTGTCGCCGTCGTTGATGGCGGCGACGATGGCTGCCGCATTCACGCCGTCGGCGTCGGTCACGAGCGCGATGCGTGCGCCCTGATCGCTCACGGTCTGCTCGAGCGCGGCGACATTGCCCTCGGCCGACGTCAGGCGTGTCTGCAGGGTGCCGGCGTCGAGGCTCAGCTGTGTGATGCTGCCGTCCGCGCCGTCGATGCGCGCGCGGATCGGCGAGAGCAGCCGCGAGAGCGCCGCGGCGTTGAAGTTCTCCGCGCCGAGGTTCGACAGCGTGTACTGCAGCGCCTCCAGCAGCCGCGGCACGGTCTCCTCCAGCGCCGTGAGCCGCTGCTCGACGGTTTCGTGGCCGGTGCGCTCCGGCAGGGAAAGCTCCAGCGGGGAATAGTCCGTCATGCGTCGTCATCCCCTCCGCCGTGCTGCGATATGTCTGCGCGCAGCACGGCGATCGCCCGCACGAGAAACTGCGGCAGCGGCGCGCCGAGCGCACCGGCGTTTTCGACCACACTGCCGAGCTCCGTCAGCAAATACCACGCCGTTACGAGCGGGCACAGCAGCACGTCATAGTGTGCGCCCAGCCCCGGCACACTGCCGAGCAGCGCCCGCAGCGCGAAGTCCAGCAGTGCCGCCACCAGCACGCCCGCCACGCTGCCGGCCTTGTGCCACAGTCCCTCGCGGGCGCAGCGGCTGCTCCATGTGCCTGCGCGCAGAGCGGCAGCGCTGCCGGTGGCATAGTCGAGCAGCATGGCCAGAAACCAAGCGGCCGCAAGCCACCCGGTCCAGCCCCAGAATGCCGTCAGCGCTGCGGCGGCCGCTGAGACCGCCGCTTTGATCGTTGTGAGTCTGTCCATTTACGTCTCCTTTTGTTCGTCCAGCATTCGCTGGCACACGATCATCGTGCGGATCATATCCTCCGACACGTCGAGCTTTCCGTCCGTGTTTCCCTGCAGTGCGCCGCGGTCGATCAGCCGCTGCACGCCCGCGCGTGCCCATTGCGGCATCTCCGCCACGGAATCATAGCGCGGCATATCCGGCACCTCCTCCCGATCTTCCTTTGCCATTGCCTCGGCGACGTCGCGCCGAAAGCCGTCCATCGTGTAGCCCATATCATATGTGCGCCACAGCAGCTCCGGGTCTGCGTGGTTGCTTGCCACGCCGCGCCGGTGTCCCTCGGCGTGCCCGATGATGACGCCATCCTGTGCCGGGTCAAGTTCGTACTGTTTACACAGCTCAGCAAACAGATCCACCACCGTGCGGTACGTGCCCGCGATCTGCTCCGCTGCCTCGCTGCGTGTCATGCCCGCGCTCGGCTCGGTCATCTCTACCCCGATGTGCGTAGAATTGGCGCTCCCGCCGCAGTGCCAGCCGCGCATCTCCCACGGCAGCGTCTGATATACCGTGCCGTCCGCCTGCGCGAACGCGTGCACGCAGACAGACGCGCCGCCCGGCTGATACTGGTTAAAGCTGCGCGCAAACACCGCCGCCGATGGCTGCGGCGTTCCGACACTGTGCAGCATGATGCCGTGCGGCGTCAGCGGCGTCGCTGCCTGATAGCATTTGTTTTTGACTGCAAACGCCTGAATGATCTGCATTCCGTCGCCTCCTTATTCGATCGGTTCGTCGAGCGTGATGATCAGGTTCTCGCCCTTGCCCTTTGCGCTCACGCGAAAATACGCCGCAGAGGCGGGCACATTGCTCGCTGCTTCCGTCACCTGAAACGTCATGGCCGTGGTGCTCTCCGGGATGCTGCTCGGGAAATACACACTGACGTCGATCTTGTTTGCCGGAATGACGGTTTTAAGCAGTTGAAATGCACTGTCATACCATCCAACGCGGCAATACACTTCCGCCTTCGAGAACACGATCCCCTCACCGGCGATGCGGTAAACGTGCTTCGTCACATTGCCGGGCAGCGGAATGAATCCGCTTGTCACAAATCCGCTGCCACTCTGCGCGTTTCCGGACGATGATAGGTTGTATCCATTCTGATACGGCATGGACGCGCCGCTGCTGTCAACAGCCGTGGGTACAAGGTTTGTGTACGTCACAGGCTTTGACGCGCTCGCCGTGATGGTGATGTTCCCAGTCACGCGCGCGATGGACACCACGCCGGTCGCGGCATTGTATGCCGTCGCTGTGATGTCCGTACCGCCCATGCTGACCGTGACGGTGTCGAAGGTGTACCCGTTTTTCGGTGTCAGCGTGGTCGTGTATGCCGCGCCGTCTTCGACGGCGGCCGCGGCGTTGCTGCCGGTGCAGCCTGTGAGCGTCGTCTTGACGGTGCGCATGACCACTGTGAAATCGAACGACAGCGTGCGGTCATAGCCCGCGCCGTAGCAGAATGAATAGATTTTTTCGTCTGCCGGATTGATGACGTTGACGGTGAAGGCCGTGTCGGTCGCGCCCGGCGCTTTGCTGTGGGTCGTCTCCTCGCCGAATTCGATCTGGTTGCTGTCCAGCCGGTTGTTATCGCCCACCTCGTTCGTCCGGTAGTAGTTGGCGGACGGGCAGCAGATGCGCAGCGCTGCCATCTGCTGCGTCGGCGGGTCGGACTGGGAAACGTTGTCCGGCACAACGTAGATCCTGGATGTCTTGAAGTTGTGCAGATGCCCATGGAAATTCCCGTAGCAGACCGCGCCGTTTTTCCCCGCGAAGGAGACCGTCTCACTGCCGATCGTGACGCTGCCGCCGTCCAGATACGCCTTGAGCACCTTGCCGCCCGCCCGCGCGCTGCCCCAGTCCAGCGGGTAGTGTCCGAGGATCACAAAGCCCCACGCCGCGCTGTCCGCCTTGCTGCCAAGGTCGGCAAGCGTCTGTGCAAACCACAGCAGCTGTGCCTCCGAGAGCGCGTTGGCCGCGGTTTCTCCGCCGGTGATCTCGCCCTCGACGGTGTTGAGATTGATGATGCGCAGCTTCTTTCCGGGGACGTCCCGGTAGCAGTATCCGGCCTCCGCGCTGCCGTAGACCGCGCCCGCGTTGTAGTCGGAAAAATACTTCCGGATCAGCGCCGCGCCATACAGATTTGCGAGGCTTCCGGTCTCGGCTGCGAAGTATTCGCCCGTGTCGTGGTTTCCGGGCGTCCAGAGCTGCGGGATGCCGCGCAGGCCCTCCTCGAGCCAGCGATGAAATTCCTTGCACTGCGCCTCGAACTGCGCCGCCGTGGTCGTCTTGTACCCGAAGGTGAGATCGCCCAAAAACGCCGCGAAATCCAGCGGCGTCACGTGCGACAGCGCCTTGATCGCGCGGCAGGCGTCCATGTTTCCGGTGTCGATGTTTGCCTTCCAGCCCGTGGATTCGTCAGTTGCGTGGTGTGCATCAGCGACCGTCACAAAGACGATGCTCGACGCAGTCTTCACGGCCTGCACCTTCTGCGCCAGCGTGAGCACGCCGTCCTTGACGTAGTCCGGGATGTCAGCGTGGGCGATCTGATCGCCGTCCGGGATGCTGCGCACCGCCGCGCCCATCTGCGCGATCCTGTACGTTTCTGCACCGCCTGTTTTCTCGCGGATGGCGTCGGCGATGTCCTGCACGGAGGCTTCTTCGTAGAGCTTTTTCATCAGTAGCTCACCTCCGTGCCGTCGGCGATCGTCACGGTCTGCGCCGTGCTGCCGTCGTACATAACCGTCGTGCCGCCGATGCGGATCGTCAGCGCCTTCGGGTTCGGCAGCGCGGCGGGCGCGATGTTCTGCGTCATCAGCTCGATCCTGACCGGGACATCCCAGACATCGCCGGTCGTTTTCGCCTGAAGCTTGACGGCGCAGAACGTGTGCCGCTCGGAATCGGCCACAAGCGACGAGAATGTGAGGATGCCGTTCGTCGCGCCCTGATAGAGCATCAGAAAGTGCTCGCCTTGAAACGAAAGCTGCGCATAGACGCGGTGCGTCGGGTTTGCGCTGACGTAGGCGTACAGCTCGGCCGGCGTCATGTCGGCCGTCGTGCCGGACAGATCGCCGCCGACGTGGATGATCCGCGTCTGCTGCGCCATGCCGTCGAGCTTTTTCTTGTCCGCTGCCGACATCAGACCGGCTGCCGCCGGCGTTGCCTCCGCTTGTCCGGATTTTTGGTCCCACGCTGCCGCCCGCTCCGCCGTGATGCCGTCGAGCACGGCCTTGTTCGCGTGCCGGTGGCGCATGGCGGAGTTCATGGCGATCTGGTGGCTCTGTCCCGGCGACGGGACGGCAGCGCCGTTCGTGCGCTGGTGCCACTTTGCGTATTCATCGAGTGCGGCGTTGAACAGCGCCATGCTGTCGGCGTAGTGTGCGGTCTCGTGCGCGGCGTAGTCGCACATGGCGATGACGTAGTACACGTACAGCCGGTCAAACGGCGCTGGCACGAGCAGCACGGTGCCGCGTTCGGTGTCCGCGTCATAGGTCACGCACTGCTCGGGCGCTGCGTCGAGGATGCGCATCTGGATCATATGCTCGCACTCGTTGAGCCACTGGATCTTTGCCGCGTCGTCCCACGCATTTGGGCAGATCGCGTCGATGCGCGTGAGCGCCTGCTGAAGCGTCGCCATGCTCAGAGCCCCAGCGCACCGCTCTCGGCGGCAAAGCGGGCGGTCTCGCGCTCGATGAGCGCGCCGGTGCGCGCGTCCTGTGCCTCACCCTGTGCGAGCACGAGGGCAAAACGGCGCGCGATCGTCACGTCCTCGCCGCGCGGGATGCGCACGGTCTCGCCGTTGACGGTCACGATCTTATCCTCCTTGTAGCTGCCGTTGTCACGAAACAGGTGCACGGTCACGGGCTCGCTCAGCCAGGCCTCGGCGGCGCGGTCGGTCATTTTTCTGGTTGCCATAGTGTATTCCTCCTTGTGTGAATGCGTGCCTCCCGCCTTGCGGCGGGAGGCATTTGGTTTCTTACTCGGTGTAGGTGCTGCAGGTCTCGATGCGGCGGATGGCGCTGTCATCGAGGCGCACGGCGACCTTCGTGGCCTTCCAGCCGACGCTTGCGCGCTGGTTGAGCGGGTCGCCCGTACCGGCAGAGCCGAGCTGCTTGACGATGTGCTCGAGCCCGCCGCCGGTGATCTCGGTCGTGCCGTAGCCGTCCGCGCCGAGCACGAGCGTGGCGTACACGTCGCGCCCCTGCGCGCCGGCCTCGCCGGGGTAGAGGATGGCGTTGTCCTCGACCGTGACCGGGGCGTCGACGGTCATGGAGCTTGCGGTGTTTTCCCTGACGGTCACGCAGGCATTGCCGATGAGCACCTGACGGCCGACGAGCGCGCCGGGCTTGACCGTGCCGCCGTCGAACGCGACGGTGGTCTTGCCGCTCACTGCGCCGTTTGCGAGCAGCGTGCGGCTGTCGGCTGCCAGATCTTCGGCGTGGAAGATCTTCGCCTCCGTGCTTTCAACGAAGCGGCATCCCTCGATCTTGCCGATCTCGCCCTCATACATATGCTCGGTGTCGACGTACTGGTGCGGCGCGAGCCACTTCGGGTCGTTCATGAGGTCGTATGCCACGTCGGGGTGGATGATGACCGGGAACGCGCCGTCGATGCGGCGGCAGTTGGCGTTTTTGAGTGCGCGCACGGCGCGGCGGATGCAGTCGACGGTCAGGTAGTTGTTGTCGGCAGCGCCGGCATTGCCGCCGCGCAGCAAGTAGCGGGCGGACACGGACTCGTCGGCGTACTGCACGTTGTCGCCGCCGACGAGCACCTCGCGCGTGATGGTGTCGAGCGTGCGTCCGGCCTGTGCGCCGAGCAGCTTTGTGGCCATGGTGAGGTTGTTGTCGATGGCGGTCAGCAGCAGCAGGTCGCTCATCTGGATGTAGCCGCCGTACTGACGCACGGCCGCCTCAACGGTGCTCATACTCAGACTCTGCCCGTCGGGGGTCACGCCCTCGGTCAGAGCGGTCAGCGCCTTGCCGAGCGGGGCGAAGCGGCGAAACTGGATCGTCTTGCCGCCGTTTGCGGGGATGGGGTGCTTCTGTGCGAACTGATCGTGCACGAGTTCGGGCTCGGCCGCGTCGATGAGGTAGTCCGAATAGAACGTCTTCATCTCCTCGGTCAGGCTCTGCTGGGTGGTCACCTGCGTGTTTGCGTCAAACAGGCGCAGGTCCATGCGGATGTTTTCCATACTCATGTCTCCTTTTTTCTCTGCTGTCCGCTTCCGGGGACAGCGCCGGGGCAGCACCCGGCCGCTGCGCTGCCGTTGGGTTCCTCCTGTGCGGGGGTGCGGCCGGAGTCCTCCGCAACGTGACCGGGGTAGGCTTCAGCGAGCTGCCGCAGACCCGTCACGGCCACGGTAAACGCCGCGCGCACATCGGTCCGGTCGTCGGCTGCGATGGCTGCGTGTCCGGCGCTGAGCGTACGCTGCACGCCCTGTGCGCCGAGCATGTCGAGCGCACCCGCCAGCGCGCACATGAGTGCGGATGCCCCGGCGCACACGATGTCGCTGCCCGGGCAGTACGCCGCGTGACCGTCCGCGCGCAGCACGCACCGGCCGTTCCGGCAGATGTACGCGAAGCGGGTCACAGGCTCAGCTTCACGCGCTCGCCGCGCTCCGCGCGCGCGGCAAGTTCTGCACGGTCGGCGCGGCTCATGCGCGACACGTCCGGCCGCACCACGATGCCCGCGCCGCCGCTGCCCAGCCCGTTTTCGACCGGGCGCAGACCGCGGGCGCGGATGTGCTCGCTCACGCGCTGCTCGGCGCTGCGTCCGGCGCGCAGACAGGCCGTCTCCAGCAGTGCCTGCGCGTGCAGCGCAAACCATGCCGTGCGCACGTCTATGCCCGCGCGCAGCAGCGCGCAAAACCGGTCATCCTTCAGCGCCGCGCCCAGATCAAAGTCCGGGCACTGCACCGTCAGCTCGTCCGCCTCGCGCGACCAGCGCGCGGCGGTCTGCTCGGCCGCGCGGCGCATATTCTGCTCCTGCCTGCGCTCGATCGCGCCGCGCAGCGCGCCGACGGTCACGGTTTGTTCAGCGGCTTCCGCCGGCGCTTCGGTCTGTGCCGCAGCGGGGGCGGTCTGCTCGGCTGCGGTCATGTTGTTTTCATCCATGCTCTGCTCTCCCTTCTGCCCTCAGCGGGCGCTTTCTGTGATGATGCGGTTTTTCTCCTCCTGCGCTTTTTGCAGCGCATCCGTGCCCGCGTCCGCTTCCGGTGTCTCCGGCTGCGGCGGCGCGATGCTGCCGCGCACGGCCTCGAGCACCTTGTCGCGCCCGGGAAACTGCATCATCTCCAGCATCGGCACGGCCTGCTGCGCGAAGGCGGGGTTAAAGACCCCCAGCTGATACAGCTGCCGCGCCAGCTCGTTTTGCGATGCGGTCGCATACGGGCTCTCCTTTTGCGCGTGCACGGACACGTCAAAGGCCGGCGCGCGGCAAAGCGCCCCGCCATCTGCGCCCGTGCCCACGACGCGGGCGCGCAGCCCGGCGTTGGAGTAGGTGCAGAAGGTATAGCCCTGCGCGCCCGGCGCCGCCACGCGAAACGGCCGCGTCTCGGTGTAGTACGCGCGGATGAGCTCGATCACGAGCTCGACCACGCGCTCAAACGCGCGGTAGCTCGCGCGCAGCGTGTCGCGGCTGGATTTGCTTCCGGCCTCCTGCAGCGCGGCAATGGCGCTCGCCGCCGTTACGCCGCCGGATACGCTGCCCTGCGTCACATCGCGGCTGTTGCTCGTCTCCTTGAGCTCGTTGATCTTGAGCTGCAGCATATTCACCCACTGCCCGTCGAGGTTGTAGAGACTGATCTGGCGCAGCCGCTCGTCGTCGATGCTGCCCTCGACCTCAACGAGCGGCTTTGACCAGTCGAGAAATTCCTGCGCATTCACGCCGCAGCCTTTCTTCACCCAGAAGCGCGGCGTGGAGGCCTTCATGCTCATCTCGAGCAGGTTGCCGCTCAGCCGGTCGATGTACTGCTGCGGATCCTTGCTCACGGCGATCATGCCGAAGCCGCACGGCGTTCCGGCCTCGGGGTAGAGCACGTCGAACACGACCGGGTACTGTCCGTGCGGGTAGAAGCCACCGGCCATGGCGGGGTCATTCTCGCTCGCGTAGAGCAGGTCGCGCCCGGTGAATTTCACGAGGTGCAGCGCCGTACCGCCGCCTGGCAGCGGCTTTTTGTAGTACCAGTCGACGACGATGCTCTTGTTCGACGTGTCCACCGCGTCGTCGTAGAGATACTGCGCCAGCTCCACGCCGCAGCTGCCGGGACGCGCGTCGGGCCAGGCGGCGGCGATGTCGTCGTTATCCATGAGTGCGCACACGAAGAGGTTGCGGCTGGCCTGAATGTCGGTGATGCCCGGCTCCCAGAACAGGTTCAGCAGGTCGAGCTGCCGCACGGCCACGTCGCCGAGACCGCCGCTGCCGGCGCTGTCCCAGAACACGCCGTAGGCCGCGCACCCGTGCTTGAGCTTGTACCACCACGCGTCCGACCACACCTGCTCGAAGTGCGTCTTTTCCAGCACCGCCGGTACGATGGCCGACAGCGCCTTTGCATCCGGCTCATCTTGCTCGCTGCGCGGCAGGATCACCGCCTCCGGAAAGCTGTCCATCGCGTCGGCGTGCTTCGAGACGATGGCGTTGAACAGCCACGCGCTCGTCGGCTCCACCACGTCGGCGCCCTGCTCGCGCCGGCGGTCGCGCAGGTACTGCCAGTGCCGCAGGCGGTACCACTGCTCGTCGGCGATGATGCGCGCCTCGAGTGCGCGCTTGCCGTCCTTGTAGCGGCGCAGAAGCTCCGTGCCGCGCGCCACATCGTCGGGCGTGATCACGGGCTCACTCATGTCCGGCAGCCCGGCCTCTGCCGCCGCGCGGTAGGGCAGGGGGTTCGTTTTTTCGTTTGTCATAGACGCTCCTTTGCTTCCGTTTCCGGCAAATAGTTTACATAACTTTTGATATTTTGCGATAAAAATAGACTGCCACCGCAGTCTTTTTGCATTTACATAATTAGTTACTCAACGGGTCAAACACCTGCGGCGTCCGCTGCACCGCCGGGCGCGGCGCGATGGGATCGGACTGGCACAGATACCGGATCTCGTCGGCGATGTGGTCCTCCTGCCGCGTGTCCACGTCCTCGGGCGCGTGCGCGTCGTAGCGCAGCAGCGGCAGTGTGCGCCGCGTGTCCCGGCAGTTGCGGAACACGTACAGCATCGGCAGCCCCGCTGCATCGAACGCCAGCCGGTAGTGCACCTGCATCCAGCCGGGCAGGCGCTTGTGGTCGCCGGGCTCGAAGTACACGCCGTACCGGTCGGCGATGTCGGCGATGCTGTCGCCGCGCGACGCGTCCCAGATCGCGGGGTCGGCCACACCCCGGATGTCCCGTCCGCGCAGATAGGGGTGCGTGGTTTCGGTGGTGCGGATCTGCGTGAAGATCTGCTCCGGCGTCCAGCGCACGCCGGTGTCCGGTTCGCCGGGCACGCAGCCGTAGAGCTCGAGGATGCGGTAGAGCCGGCCGTCGAAATCCACCGCCCACCAGCCCACGGAAAACGGCTTTGCATACCCGAAGTCGAAGCTGCGGTATACCCGCCATGTGTCCGGAATGTCGAACGGCTCGATCACGTGCGTCCACTTCCCGTCGGCGTAGTGCGCGGGGTCGTCGCGCCATTCGGCGAATACCTGCCCCTCGTATACGTTCCAGTCACCCTCAAGATGCGCGCGCCGCTTTGCCGGCGGCAGCGCCTCGAGCCGCTTGAGATAGCCGGGGTCGCGCTGCATGAGCACCTGGTTGTCGTAGACCTTCGCCGGGATGAACACGTAGTCCGCCGGGTCCTCGCCGTCGCGAAACGCGCGGTCGATGAACAGGCGCTTGATGTAGGCGTGGCCCGGCCCGCCGGGGTTGCAGGTGTAGTAAATGCGCGGCGTGAAATCCGTGCGCGTCGTGCGCAGGCAGGTCGCAATGAAGGTCAGCCAGTCGGGCTCAAAGTTTGTTGCCTCCTCGAAGCCGATCACCTCGTATTCCTGCCCCTGATACTGGGCGCAGTCGCTGTCGTTGTCGCAGTAGCCCATCACGAGCCGCGATCCGTTCGGAAAGCGAAACGCGCGCTCGGTGCTGTTCCACGCGGCGTATCCCTCAAGCTCCCGCTGCAGCGGCAGGATGTGGTTTGCGCGCAGCTCCGGCAGCGTCCGGCGCAGAAGCAGGAGCTTCAGTCCCGGGTAGCGCATGGCGAGCATGACGAGCTTGCGCCGCATGGCCCAGCTCTTGCCGCCTCCGCGCGCCCCGCCGTAGGCGACGTTTGCCGCCTCTGCGCGGAAAAATTCCTGTTGGCGCGGACTCGGCGTCTCACGCCGCAGCACCTTATAAATGTAAGGTTCGTTTTTGCGTGCCATTGCGCCACCTCACCGGCTCCACTGCTCGAGTGCGCCCTCAAAGCGCAGCACCTGCGGCTCTGCCTCGCCGGCGTCTTTTTCGCTCGCCTGACCGAGCACCATGCCTGCCGCCTTGAGCCGCAGCTCCGGCTTCACGGTCGTGTCGGCTGCCATCTCGGCCAACTGCTCGAGGATGCGCACCTTTTCGTCCTCAAGATCCATCATGTCCCGCGCTCCCGGTATGAGAGCACGTAGTCCTCGCCCTCGGCCGCCGCCGCGAATTCATAGCGCGTGAGCGCGTCGTGCACATCCTGCTTCGGCAGCCGCAGTGTGCCGCCGTCGCCCCGGCGCACACACAGCGCCGCCATGATCGCGCCCGCGAGCCCCAGCAGCTCCTCATAGGCCGCGCGCTGCGTGCGCAGCTTGCGCCGCAGCGCCGCGTTCGTCTCCTGTCCCATGTACCATCCTCCTTTTGTATTTTCCGCCAGCCCGACCGCGAGCACCCGCCCAGCCGCCGAGCACCCGCCCAGCCGCCGAGCACCCGCTGACCGCGCCGCCGGCTGTACCCACCAACCATCTGCTGACGTCGTGCCTCCTCCGGCAAAACGGTTTACATAATGATTCGCACGGATGTCTTTTGCGGCAGCCGTGCGGATTTTCGGCGGTCGTATTTGTACCGTGCGGTACGCACCCCTTCTATTTCCATTTTATTATGCATTTGCATATATGTCAAGCGAAACGTTATCTTATTCTCGCTTTTCCGCGGATGCAGATTTCACTGGCTCGTGTCATAAGTCCGGAAATGCCCGGAGTTTTGGTTGACATAACGGCAAATTCTGCTTTCGCTTGTTTTCTTTTCGTCCCCACTTTGTGCGTCAAACCCGGTCAGAATTCACTGCTGCGCTCCACAAATGCTGGAAAGGAAAGCAAAAAAGGTTGCAATCTCGTAACACTTGGTGTAAAATATGCATCTGTGTGTGCGTGTTATGTCAACACTCAGCAAAATCCGGAACAGAGGGTATCATCTATGAAGAAACGAATTGTCAGCCTGGCGCTGACGCTGTGCCTGCTCGCGGGGCTGCTGCCCTGTCTGACGCTGGGCGCCGCGGCGGCCAGCCGGGTCGATGCCGCGCCGTATGCGAGCGTGGAATATGCGAAAAACTCCGGCGTGAAAGCGGGCACCGTGCGCTACATCTCGCAGGTGCCGTCCTATACGGATCAGTTCTGCGCCGACTACTGGGGCAGCTATGTCGGCTATGCCAACCATGAGTGCTTCACGGCGTGCATCTCCATGGCCCTGTCCTACCTCGGCATCGACGCCACGCCCGGCGCGCTGGGCGACTATTGGCGCAGCTGCGGGCATTACGGCGCGCCCTTTGCCACCACGCCGGAGGATGTCGGCTTTTGCGGCGCGACGTACAGCAAGACCTCGCTCGCCGAGGCCATCGCGCGCTACGTCGGCGGCGAGGGCAGCTACAGCCCGCCGATCATCCACCTTGACAGCTATTCGGCCAACGGCCACTATGTCATGATCATCGGCCAGGTCTCAGCCACGGAGTACCGTGTGCTTGACCCGGCTCACCAGACGATCTATACCATGACGCTCACGAACGGCAGCACCGTGAACTACTTCAAGGGCAGCGAGCGCGTCACGGAGGCGGTGCAGTATTATTATCCCGTCCACCACTGGAGCGCCTGGACGGCCATCGAGACCGACGACGGTGCCGTGAACATGGAGCGCACCTGCTCCATCTGCGGCAAGACCGAGACGGCCAAGATCCCCGACCCCTGCATCGGCGATAAGTATTGCGCCGGGAGCGCCTTTGACGATATGGTCTCCGCCGACAGCTGGGCGCACAAGGGCATCGACTACTGTGTGCTCTTCGGCCTCATGAGCGGCGTCGGAAACGACCTGTTCGACCCCGACGGCATGACGACGCGCGCCATGCTTGTCTCGATCCTCTACCGTATGGCCGGGGAGCCGGACGTGTCCGAGCTGCCCGAGACGCCGTTTGAGGACGTCGGGCCGGATGCGTGGTACGCCGACGCGGTGCGCTGGGCATATGCAAACGAGGTCGCCGCCGGCATGGACGACACGCGTTTTGCACCCGATGACCGCCTCACGCGCGCGCAGCTCGTCACGATGCTCTACCGTGCCTACGGGCCGGAAAAGGGCGTCCGCCCGCGCCCGATCGGCGGCTATACGGACTGGAACACGGTTCCCGAGTGGGCATACCCTGCTGCGACCTGGGCCGTCTCCATGGGCTTGCTCTACGGCACGAGCAGCTCGCAGCTGAGCCCGAATGCCGGCGCCAACCGTGCGCAGCTGGCCGCCTTCATGATGCGCACCTGTGAGCTGCAGAGCGAGCTGGATGCTTGAAAAATCGGACAAACGAGTAGATTAGTTTCGCAAAGTGTGCAAAAATGTTACAAACAGAACATAATGGCCAATGAATTATGGTGACAGGTGGGTTACTATAAGAACATTCAAAACAACGGGCCGGCCTCTGCCGGCAGCGAAACGGAGGCACACTTCATGAAGCAGAATCGGACGCGCATGGCGCTCGCAGACGCCTATCTGCGTCTGCTCAACGACTATACGATCGACCGCATCACGGTCAAGATGATCACGGATGCCGTTGGCTGCAGCCGCAAGACGTTCTATTATTATTTCACGGATGTGTACGTGCTCACGCAGTATGTATTTGAGCTGCGCGTGCAGCACTTCCTGAACACGAACGGCAATTTCGAGACCATGCGCGAGGGCTTTCTGACGCTCGCATCGAACCTCTCGAACGATCGTCAGGCCATCCTGAATATCTACCATGGCTACGGCAAGGAAGAGCTGGAGCGCTTCACGTGGGAGACGAGCGATTACTATGCCCGTCAGGTCATCACGCGCTACGCGCAGAACATGGACATCGCGCCCGAGGATCTCGAGGCGATCATCCGTATGTATACGGACATGATGTTCGGTATGCTCATCGACTGGATCAACAACGGCATGGAAGGGGACTATTCCCGCAAGCTGGACATCGCGCTCACGGCGCTTATGCCGGTGCTGCGTGCCAACTGCCGCGGCGCGAAAGCCGCCGCCGTGCAGCCGTGATCCGATAAAAACGTGATAAAACCGCGCAAAAAGCGCTCGGGCATTTTGCCCGAGCGCTTTTTGATTTGTCCGGTTTACTGTTCGCAAAATCCCATCACCACGGTCGCGACCTCTGCGCGCGTGCCGATCTTCTGCGGCGAGAGCGTGGTGGGGGATGTGCCGCAGATGATGCCTGCGCTCACGGCCCAGACCATTGCCTCACGCGCCCAGGCCGACACATTCGCCTGATCCCGATAGGGGGACAGCGCGCCCGCGTCGCCGGTGAGCTGCTCGCTGCGGCTTGCGTAGCCGTAGAGCATCGTCACCATCTGCTCGCGCGTGAGCGGCTCGTTCGGCGCAAATTCCGTTGCCGACACGCCTGCTGCCACGCCCGCATTGTATGCCCAGATGACGGCGTCGGTGTACCAGCTGCCGCCGGCATCCGTCAGCGGGCAGCTCAGACCGCTGACGGACGGCGAGCCTTCCAGCGCGTAGAGCACCTGCACGAACATGGCGCGGGTCATCTGCGCGTCGGGCTGGAACAGGTTATTCCCGGTGCCGTACATCAGCCGGCCGTACTTGACGTAGTCCACGCCCGGCGCGTACCACGCGCTTGCGGCCACGTCGTCAAACAGTCCCGCGTAGCTGACGCGCTGTTTGTTGGTCATATATGTGTCCGACAGGCAGCGCATCCACGCCAGACAGCTCTCGCCGAAGTGCGCGCTCATGATCACGAGCAGGTTCGCCAGAAGCGTCATCGTCGTGCCGGGGTACTTGAGCGCCATCTTGGACAGGCGCGGAACGAGCGTTGCAAACGCGTCGCGGATGCCGTCAAGGTCATAGGTCACGATGCCGTTTTCCTTGAGCGCCTCGACCAGATACCCGGTGAGGAGCTTGACGGCGGTGCCGTTTTTGAGCATACCGGGGATGGTCAGCGAGTAGAAGAGCTTCTTGGCGTTGTCCTGCACCTTCTTGGCAAAGCTCTCCGCCACGCCGGAGGTGTCGCGGTCGGCAGCGCCGAAGATGTCGCCGAGCAGCGCGATGAGGTAATCCTGCAGATTGTCGGCATAGTCCTGCCGCGAGGAGACGAGGCACGTCGTGATCGCCTCACACAGGTCGGCGTAGAATTCCTCCTGCGTCATGTTGACCTTGAAGATCTTGCCGAGGTCGCCGCTCGTGATGTCCTTCGGATCGATGCCCCACGCCTGGAAGTGGTCGGGCCAGTAGATGTTGCCGCCGTTGTTCGGGATGCGGTAGAACTCGCTGAGCATCTTCGCCTTGTAGTTGAGGTAGTTTGCGTCACCCTTGGTCGGCACGACGCGGTCGACACCGTAGCGGGCAAAGTCCCAGCTGTCGAACGCGACATAGGTCACAAGGTCGTTGGTGTTGACGATGTTGTGGATGTTTTCATATACGCGCCCCTGCACTTCGTCCTTGGTTGCGCCCATGGGCGGCTCGTAGCAGTAGCAGTACAGGTCGTGCGGGCTGAGACTGACGCGCGCGCCGAGACTGCAGCCGTCGTCGAGCATACCGCCGACCATGTTGGCCACGGACGCGCTGCGGCTGTAGCCGCTGATCCAGAGCTTCACGCGGCCAGTGATGCCGGTCTCGGCGATGTATGCGCGCAGGTAGTCAAGCACCTGATCGCGGCCCATGGCGAAGCCTGCGTGCTCACCGGAGGCGCCGAGGCGTGCGTTGCCGCCCCACTCGGCGTGGTAGTTGTTGCCGCGCACGCCGACGGCGATGAGGGTGTATTGGCCGCCGTTGTCGCGGATGGTCTTGCTGGCGCAGTTGATACCGATCGAGTCGGTCTCGGCCGGCTGGGTCATCCACTTGTTGGAGCGGATGTTTTCAAAGCCGCACTGCTCGGCAAACGAGATGAAGTTGCGGTTGCTCGTTGCCAGCTGATCCTCATATTCGGAATCCTTGCTGGAAAATGCCGCGAAGGCGAGGCCCAGCGACATCTCCGCGAGATCCTGCCGGTACGTGTAGCCGCTCTTGGTGAACAGCTCGTCGCTGTAGGTAAAGGCCGCCGCGTAGTCATGGGTATTCACTCCGTGACCGGAGGCGTAGCGCACCGTGACGGTCTTGCTGTCGCTCGTGCTCGCCGCGGCCGCAGCCGGCATGAGCGATACGATCAAAACCAGACACAGCAGCAGGCTGATGATGCGTTTTTTCATGTTTTTTCCTCCCAATTTTGTAGTTTTGTATTCCAAATCCACCAAATCCAATTATACGGAACAAAGCCGCGCTTGGCAAGCGGCACTTTCCGCTGCGCCGCTCAAAAATAGAAGACAGATACAAAAACACCCCGCAGCGTGAGATGCTGCGGGGATGTGGATATCGGTCATGGTCACTGCCGGAACATGGTGTAGGCGCGTCCGTCGCCGACGGCGTCGGCGATCATCATGCGGCTGTTGAGCACAGAGAAGCGGTAGAACGCTGCGGCGCCCTCGTCCGCGCTGTCATAGATGGCGTTGCCGCGGATGGTGCAGTCTTTTTCGCCGAGACCGGGCAGAGAGCAGGTCACGCCCGCGTCGGATACGGTCAGCTCGCCCGCGTCGCTGCTCCAGCTTCCGGTCAGGAATACCTGCGCATAGCTGCCGTTGCTCATGAGGAGCTGGTTCGTGTCGGAAAAGCCGATGAGATCCAGAAGCTTCTGCGCCGCCTGTGCGTTGGTCATGTCGGATGCAAGCGCGAGCTGCTGCAAGCTTTCGCACAGGTGGGCATTTGTGAGAAACAGGCGCTTTGCGCTGTCGGAATAGTTGCGCTCGGCGAGCACGGTGTACTCGGCCAGCGCGGTCTGATAATCCTGCGCGCTGTAGTCGTTTGCGGCCGCGGCGTAGATCTGCGGCAGGCTCTTGGCCTCCATGGCATCGAGTACGCCGCTGTAGACCACCAGCTCGCTGTCGGCGTAGTTTTCGTGCAGGTCGTCGATGTACATCAGCGTCTGTGTGTACTGTCCGGCCTGATAGAGCCGTCCGGTGCGGATGATCTCCGTGCGCAGGTCGTTGTCGCCTGCGGGAAAGAGTTTCACGTCGCGCCGCCGGGTCTCGGCGGTGTCGAACTGGAAGTTGCAGATGGCGTCCTTGACGCTGCGGTTGACGGCAGCGTCCTGTGAGGCGACGACGGCGAACCCCGCGCCGACGGCGACAAGCACAATGATGATCCCGATGAACAGTGCGCGCAGACGCTTGTTGTTCCAGATTTTTTCGTGCAGAATCGGTCGCCCGCAGTGCCGGCATCGGTGTGCGCCATGCGGCAGCTCCGCGTTGCACTCGCGGCATTTCATGTGCTTCCCCCCCTCTTTATGCGATTGGCTGCGTCCGTTCGTTCCGGAACGAACGTGATGTTTATTATAGCCGATTTATGCCCGGCGCGCAAGTCGGCAAACAGGAAAAGCATAGGAATCCTGTCAGGACTCCGCTAAGAAACCGGCAGGAAACGTGTTTTTCGCCATCGTGCATGCCTTTGGGCGGCTGCGGAAGCTTGACATTGCGTATCATGCGCGTAAAATGTAAATAAACCGGTATTGCCGCCAACCATCCGCCGCCAATGTGTGTGTCGCGACGGAACGTAAAGAAAGGGGTAAAAAACCATGAATGCAAATGCTTTTGTCCACTGGGGGCTTGACCTTGCGTCCGAGATCCTCGACATCTGTCAGGAGGGAAAGGCCAAAGCGATCGTGGATGCGATCAACGACTGGTATCCCGAGCTCTTGTAAGCTGAAGCAAACGCAGGAATCCCGTCCCCGGAGCTCGTCTCCGGGGACTTTCTGTTTTCAGAAGCAAAGCACCTTCGGGAAAGAAACGTGTGCCGCAGGGGAGCTCGAGGGGGCAAGGCCCGCCTCGAATCCGATCGACAGCCGCCGGGCGGCGGCGACGCGCAGTCCAAAAGTCCGTCCCGGATTTTTGGACAAGCAGTCGTCCCCGGAGCTCGTCTCCGGGGACTTTTTCGTGTCGAACCGTGCCGATTGGGTGAATAACCACGCACGCAAAGGTTGAAATCCGGCGCGCGGCGCGCTATACTATCGCCAGACCAGACTCCGGCTGGTCACTGTTTTTCATAAGGAGATTGACCCATGCAAAGGTTTGAAAAGCACAGCCCGGTCGTCGTGACTGAGGTCACGACCAGGCACGAGCTGCGCCAGTTTATGCAGTATCCCAACCGACTCTATGCCGACAACCCGAACTATATCCCCTCGTTTTACGGTGACGACCTCGATGACTGGACCCCGGGCAAGAACCCCGCATTTGACTATTGCGAGGCGCGCTGCTGGCTGGCCCGGCGCGATGGGGAGATCGTCGGCCGCATCGGCGCGATCCTCAGCCACAAGGCCAACGAAAAGTTTGGCACGCACTGCATGCGCTTCAGTCAGGTGGACTTCGTGGATGACTCCGAGGTCTCGGCGGCGCTCTTCGGCACGGTCGAGCGCTGGGCGCGCGAGAAGGGGTGCGATCAGGTGCACGGCCCGCTCGGCTTCACGGACTGTGACCGCGAGGGCATGCTCGTCGACGGCTTTGACCGCCGCAGCCTGTTTTTCACGAACTACAACGCGCCGTACTATCCCGAGCATCTGACCCGCCTCGGCTACCGCAAGGATGTCGACTGGATCGAGTACCGTATCGCCGTGCCCGAACCGGGCGGAACGGAGGCCGAGCGTCTGCACAAGCTCTCGCAGTACATTCTCAAGCGCAAGAACCTGCACGTGGCCACGCTGCATCACAAGAGCGAGTACGGCCCCTATGTCCGTCAGGTCTTCGAGCTCATCAATGCGGCCTATGCACCGCTCTACGGTGTCGTGGAGCTCTCGGACGCGCAGATCGAGCGCTATGCCAAAAAGTTCATTCCGCTCGTCGACCCGGAGTTTGTGTGCTTCGTGCTCGATGAGCAGGAAAACCTCGTCGCCTTCGGCGTCACGACGCTCGACCCCTCGGTCGCGCTCAAGCACTCCGACGGCCGCCTGTTCCCGTTCGGCTGGGCGGGCGTGCTCAATGACCTGCACCACGGCGACACGCTCATCATGCTGCTCACGGCCGTGCGGCCGGACCTGCAGACCGAGGGCATCAATGCCGTCATGATGGATCATGTCTGCCAAAGCTGCAACCGCCACGGCGTGCAGTTTGCCGAGACCGGCCCCATGCTCGAGAAGAACGACCACATCCTTGCGCAGTGGAAGCGCCTCGATAAGGAGCAGCACAAGCGCCGCCGCTGCTTCATCAAGGATCTGGATCACGATGTGAACGCGGCCAATGCCGCCGCTGCTGCCGCAGAAGAAGCGGAGTGCGCGCAATAAGAACGGACAGCAATGCACAGCGCGCCGGCTCGT
>OLRG01000807.1_pt1 | contig 27733 bp, 29 predicted proteins | sample 1672331 | NCBI WGS metagenome assembly OLRG01 (sample SAMEA3136672, study PRJEB25190) | human gut metagenome
GCCGACGCGTAACTACGCGCGTTGGCCTTGCCGTGCTTTCAGCCGAGCAGCGCGTAATGCGAAACCTAAAAAGGGCGATCGCCTAACTGCAGGCGACTGTTTAACGGGACAGGGAGGATCCCCGGGGGCGGGGACGTTGACTTGAAGGAAATAGTGTCAGAAAAAACTGAAAATTCAGTAGAAGCGCCGGTAGGGGCCTCGCTGGTTGCCCAAGCCATGAGCGGCGGCGACTCGAGCATGCGCTACAAGGCCATGCAGGCCGTGAAGGACTGGGACAACTCGCGCCTTGCCTACCGCACAGCCAAGCGCGCCTTCGACATCGTGTTTAGCGGCTGCGTGCTGGCCGTCATCGCCATACCCAGCCTTGTGCTCGCCGCCGCCATCCGCCTGGAGAGCGAGGGCAACCCGTTCTACAGCCAGATCCGCGTGGGCCAGACCCACCGCGACGGCAGCCTTTCCACCTTCCGCATGTGGAAGTTCCGCAGCATGTTCAAAGACGCCGACAAGCGCCTCGTCGAGCTCAAGGGGCAGAACGAGATCGCCGGCGCCATGTTCAAGATGAGGGAGGACCCGCGCGTAACGAAGATCGGCAAGTTCATCCGCAAGCACTCCATTGATGAGTTCCCGCAGTTCCTGAACGTGTTCCTGGGCCAGATGTCCGTCGTCGGCCCGCGCCCGCCTCTGCCGAACGAGGTGGCGGAGTACACCGAGTACGACCTGCAGCGCCTGACCGTGAAGCCCGGGATCACCGGCTGGTGGCAGGTGACGGAGCGCAACTCGACCGGGTTCGATGGCATGGTCCGCCGCGATCTCGAGTACATCGCCAGCCGGGGCATTTTCACCGACCTCAAGATTGTAATCCTCACGGTTATTGAGGTCATCACCGGTAAGGGTGCGTGCTAATGCTCGGGGACTATTCGAAATACTCTGAGTTGAATCGCGTTCCCGTGATCGATGTTCCGATCACGGGAACAAACATGTCAGATTGCATCAATTTTCTAGCTGAACATATCGATGAACTCCATGGCGAGTACATTTGCGTCTCAAATGCCCATACGTCTGTTTTGGCTCATGATGACCCCTCATATTGGGATTGCCAGGCGGAATCAGTCATGTCCGTTCCCGACGGCAAGCCCTTATCAGTTGTAGGCCGTAAGTCATTTGAATCGATGGACCGCGTTACCGGTCCGGATTTGATGCGCGAGATTTTTGAGATTTCCAGTCAATACGGGTGGAGTCACTATTTCTACGGAAATGAACAGAAGAATCTTGACGCCCTCAGAGAATCGCTCAACAGGGATTTCCCCGGTTTAAAAATTGTGGGAATGGAACCGTCCGTTTTCCGTCCTTTGTCCGAAAACGAAAAGCATGAGCTTTCTAATCGCATCGCCAACTCAGGAGCTAACTTCGCATGGATTGCTCTTGGCGCGCCCCGTCAAGAAGTTCTTATGCACGACCTCAAGGGAGGGCCACAACCGTTGATGATCGGTGTTGGCGGAGCGTTCAACGTTCTCGCCGGCGTGGTGCCAGAGGCGCCGATGTGGATGCAAAACCTGAGTCTCGAGTGGCTATACAGACTTATTCAAGAGCCGAAGCGGCTTTTCAAACGATACCTCGTAACTAATACGAAATTTCTCTTTTACCAGTTTACAAAAGCCAAACATAAGGAAGGCAAATAGATGAACGATTCGACCACCTTTAAAGACAAGACCCTCATGATCACGGGCGGCACCGGCTCGTTCGGCAACACCGTGCTCAAGCACTTCATGAACACCGACCTGGCCGAGATCCGCATCTTCTCGCGCGACGAGAAGAAGCAGGACGACATGCGCCACCGCCTGCAGGAGAGGTCCCCGGAGCTCGCCTCCAAGGTCCGCTTCTTCATCGGCGACGTCCGCAACGCCCAGAGCGTGCGCGACGCCATGCACGGCGTGGACTACATCTTCCACGCCGCCGCCCTCAAGCAGGTGCCCTCCTGCGAGTTCTTCCCCATGGAGGCCGTGCGAACCAACGTCATCGGCACGGACAACGTCCTGCACGCCGCCATCGAGGAGGGCGTGGACCGCGTCGTGTGCCTGTCCACCGACAAGGCCGCCTACCCCATCAACGCCATGGGCAAGTCCAAGGCCATGATGGAGTCCATCATCTACGCCAACGCCCGCAACGGCGCCGGCCGCACCACCATCTGCTGCACCCGCTACGGCAACGTCATGTGCTCGCGCGGCTCGGTGATCCCGCTGTTCATCGACCGCATCCGGAAAGGGGAGCCGCTGACGGTCACCGACCCCAACATGACCCGCTTCCTCATGAACCTGGACGAGGCCGTGGACCTGGTGCAGTTCGCCTTCGAGCACGCCAACCCCGGCGACCTGTTCATCCAGAAGGCGCCGGCCTCCACCATCGGCGACCTCGCCGAGGCCGTCCAGGAGGTCTTCGGCCGGGTGGGCACCCAGGTGATCGGCACCCGCCACGGCGAGAAGCTCTTCGAGACCCTGATGACCCGCGAGGAGCGCCTGCGCGCCGAGGACATGGGCGGCTACTACCGCGTCGCCTGCGACTCGCGCGACCTCAACTACGACAAGTTCGTCGTCGACGGCGAGGTGGAGACCCAGGCCGACGAGTCCTACACGAGCCACAACACCGTGAGGCTCGACGTGGAGGGCACCATCGCCAAGATCAAGACCGCCGAGTACGTACAGCTGGCCCTGGAGGGCCGCGAGCACGAGGCGGTGCAGTAGGGTGCGCGTCCTCGTCACCGGCGCCAGGGGCTTCGTGGGCAGGAACCTCTGCTGCGCGCTGAAGAATATAAGGGACGGCAAGGACCGCCGCGCGAAATACCAGTCGCTCCTTCCCCTCGAGGTCATGGAGTACGACCTCGACTAGACGCCCGCCGAGCTGGAGGACTACTGCTCCCGCGCCGACTTCGTCTTCAACCTGGCCGGCGTCAACCGCCCAAAGGACCAGTCCGAGTTCATGGAGGGCAACTTCGGGTTCGCCTCCACGCTGCTCGAGACGCTCGAGCGCCACGGGAACAGGTGCCCCGTCATGCTCTCCAGCTCCGCGCAGGCGAGCCTGTCGGGGCGCTTCGAGGGCTCGGTCTACGGCGAGTCGAAGCTCGCGGGGGAGGGCCTGTTCCGGGAGTACTCGGAGCGCACCGGCGCCCCCGTGCTCATCTACCGCTTCCCGAACCTCTACGGCAAGTGGTGCCGCCCGCGCTACAACTCCGCCGTGGCCACCTTCTGCGACGCCATCGCGAACGGACGCCCCTACACCGTGAACGACCCCTCGGTGGAGCTGGAGCTCCTCTACATCGACGACCTGGTCGACGAGATGCTGGGCGCCCTGCTGGGCGAGGAGCACCGCTGCGGCTACGAGGGCCTCGAGCGCGTGGAGGGCGACGGGTTCTGCTACGTCCCTAAGACCGACGTGAAGACCCTGGGCGAGATCGTCTACCTGCTCGACGGCTTCCGCGACAGCCGCGAGACGCTTGCCGTCCCCGACCTCACCGACGGCTCCTTCTCCAAGAAGCTCTGGAGCACGTTCCTGTCCTACTACGAGCCGGGCAACTTCGCCTACGGCCTCAAGCCCAACACGGACGTGCGCGGCTCGTTCACCGAGTTCCTGCGAACGCCTGAGCGCGGCCAGGTCTCCGTCAACGTCTCGAGGCCCGGCGTCACCAAGGGCAATCACTGGCACATGAGCAAGTGGGAGAGGTTCCTGGTGGTCTCCGGCACCGCGTCGATCAAGCTGAGGAAGGTGGGGGAGGACTCCGATGGAAACCCGTTCCCCGTCGACGAGTACACCGTCTCCGGTTCCGACATGCGAGCCGTGGAGATGATTCCCGGATACACGCACTCCATCACCAACCTGTCCGACACCGAGGACCTCGTGACGGTCATGTGGGCCAACGAGCCCTTCGACCCCGAGAACCCCGACACCTACTACGAGGAGGTCTAGCCGCATGGGCAAGGATTATTCCGATATCGCATTCGAGGACGACGGCCGACTGAAGCTGCTGATCATCGTGGGCACCCGCCCCGAGGTCATCCGCCTGTCCGAGGTCATCAAGAAGTGCCGCCGCCACTTCGACTGCCTGCTGGCGCACACCGGGCAGAACTACGACTACACGCTCAACGGCATCTTCTTCCGCGACCTGGAGCTTGCCGACCCCGACGTCTACCTGGACGCCGTGGGCGCCGACCTGGGCGAGACGGTGGGCAACATCATCGCCGCCTCCTACAGGCTCATGGTCGAGGTCAAGCCCGACGCCCTTCTGATCCTGGGCGACACCAACAGCTGCCTGTCCGCCATCGCGGCCAAGCGCCTGCACATCCCCATCTTCCACATGGAGGCGGGCAACCGCTGCAAGGACGAGTGCCTGCCAGAGGAGACCAACCGCCGCATCGTCGACGTGATCTCCGACGTCAACCTGGCCTACTCCGAGCACGCCCGCCGCTACCTGAAGGACACCGGCTGCGCCCCGGAGCGCACCTACGTCACGGGCTCCCCCATGGCGGAGGTCCTGCGCGCCAACCTGGGCAAGATCGAGGCCTCGGACGTCCTCACCGAGCTCGGCCTGGAGCCGAAGAAGTACATGCTTCTGTCCGCCCACCGCGAGGAGAACATCGACACCGAGGCGAACTTCACGAGCCTGTTCACCGCGATCAACGCTCTGGCCGAGAAATACGACATGCCGATCCTGTACTCCTGCCACCCGCGCTCCCGCAAGCGCCTGGAGGCCACCGGCTTCAAGCTCGACCCGCGCGTGCGCATGCACGAGCCCATGGGCTTCCACGACTACAACTGCCTGCAGATGAACGCGTTCGCGGTGGTCTCCGACTCCGGCACCCTGCCCGAGGAGTCCAGCTTCTTCGCCTCTATCGGCCGCCCGTTCCCGGCAGTGTGCATCCGCACCTCCACCGAGCGCCCCGAGGCGCTGGACAAGGCGTGCTTCACGCTGGCAGGCATCAGCGAGCGCGGCCTGCTGCAGGCCGTCCACACCGCCGTCGAGCTCGACGCGGAGGGGTCCCTGCCCGAGGCACCCGTGCCCGACTACGCCGACGAGACCGTGTCCACCAAGGTTGTCAAGATCATCCAGAGCTACACAGGCGTCGTGGACAAGATGGTGTGGAGGAAAGCGTAGCTATGGGTCTCGCCTATAGGATCCTCGACGGCATCCCCCGTGCTTACAACAAGCTACTTCTTATGCCCTCGCTACGGCGCTCCTTTGCTGCTTGCGGCAAGAACGTGACCCTGGGCCGCCGCAGCGAGATTGCCGGAGCGGGCAATATCTACATGGGCCATGACGTGTACCTTGGCCCTGGAACAACGCTGCTCACAACCCGGGCGAAAATTCACATCGGCGACTATGTCATGAGCGGACCCAACCTTACCGTTATCACCGGCGATCACCGCACCGACATCCTCGATCGCCCCATGATGGAACTTACCGATGAGGACAAGCTCCCCGATAACGACCAGGATGTCGTTATCGGTAATGACGTGTGGATGGGCAGTGGAGTGACGATTCTAAAGGGTGTCCACGTCTCTGATCATTCCGTTATTGCCGCCGGTGCCGTCGTAACCAAAGATGTAGAGCCTGAATATTCAATCTGGGGGGGGTTCCTGCTCGCATGATTTCTATGAGACCAGGATTCGATGAACATGAATAAAGGCAAAATCGAATATCGCGCAATGCAGTTGCGATATTGTGTGAGACGGTTTGCATATAAGGCCGGCAAACAAGAATATTTGCCAAAGTCTGCATTAAATCGCGACGATTTCAATACGGTTATTTCGAACTTAATTTTATCTGGTAAGCCAATCATGGTAGGCCGGTTTGGTAGCCAAGAGGCTCGTGCAACCGCTTGGGCGCTTGGCGTTGCCAAAGGATACGATAAGGCCATTCCTCTCTATGTTCAGAAACGCATGGCGGTAGGGCCTGGCTTTTTCCCGGCAGACGACGAACATATCAGGCGCTTCGGTCTTCTCATGGCCAAATCGGCAGCTGATTTGGATGCCCTGGCCTATTGGGACTCATTCATGCAGCAATGGCTTTTGAAAGAGGTTTGTGCTGAAGGCATCACCATTTCATATCTAGAAAACCTTGAGCCTTATCGAAATCAGGGCAATCCGTGGACGGCAGCTCTTTCTGGCAAGCGCGTGCTTGTTGTCCACCCTTTTGCAAAAAGTATTGAAGCTCAATATTCACGCAAAGAGCAGTTGTTTGCTAATAGAAACTTATTACCAGACTTTGAATTGCAGACACTCGTTCCACCTCAAACGATAGCGGGCAGCGCTGATGCCCGCTATACCGATTGGTTTGATGCTTTGAAGCATCTTGAGTTTGAAGTTGACTCCAGGGAGTTTGATGTCGCAATCATTGGCTGTGGAGCGTATGGTTTTCCCTTGGCATCTCACGTGAAACGTTCTGGGCGGCAAGCGATTCATGGGGGGGGATGGTTCAGATGCTTTTCGGCATCAAGGGGAAGCGCTGGGACCTCAAACCTATCTCCAAGGAGCTTTACAACTCAAGCTGGATCAGGCCGAGTATGGAAGAGCGGCCTGAACATGCGAATGAAGTGGAGAACGGATGCTACTGGTAAGGCACGGCAAGCAGGGGCTGGATTTCATGGCTAGTCGTGTGCTTATGGTAGGGCCGTCACCTGAGGCCTGGGGTGGCGTAGCAACTGTTGAGAAGAATATCTTGGATGCGGTCGCATCGACGGGTCGAGAGGTTCATTTCGTTGCAACGATGCGTGATGGATCGAAGTTCACGAAAATTTTGATGTTTCCGCAAGCATTTTTCGAGGTTCGTCGTGAACTCCGACAATGCGATGTTTGCCACATCCACACTGCGCTTGGCATGAGCTACAAGAGGAAATATCTGATTTGCAAGGAAGCGGCAAAGGCCAATGTGCCTTATATCCTCCATGTTCATGAGGGTGATTTTGAGAACCAGTACGAACATATGGGCGCCGGTGAACAGACGAAGGTTCGCTGGATGCTGCAGAATGCTTCCCGAGTCATAGCTCTCTCCGAGGAGTGGAGGAGCTATTTCGTCAGAAAGTTTGAGCTAGCAAATATTGTGGTGCTTGAAAATGCTGTATTTGTTCCGCAGGAGGTAAGTGAGCAAAAGGATTCTACGAAGTTTTACTTCTTGGGACGCATGTGCCCTAAGAAGGGTGTAGATACCCTTCTTAGGGCTGTTCGCTGTCTTCTTTTGACCCATCCCGAAACGAAAGTAATGCTTGCTGGGGGTGGCGAAGAACTGGAAAGCTATCAGCAGCTCGCCAAAGAGTTGGGCGTTGGACGCAACGTCGAGTTTCTTGGCTGGGCCGACGATCTCATGAAGGCAAGACTTTCCGATGAATGCCTTACATCCGTGCTCCCCTCGGATGCTGAAGGGTTGCCCATGTGCGTGCTCGAGTCTATGGCAGCTGGGTGTGCCTCCATCGCCACTAGAGTGGGCGGCCTACCAAGTCTCATCGATGATGGGGTAAACGGTCTGCTTGTAGAGCCTCGTGACCCAGAGGGTCTTGCAAAGGCGATGAGCAGGTGCATCGAGGCCCCTGACTGGGCTCGGATGATTGCCCAACGCGGTCGCCAAACCATTATTGAGCGTTACTCCATGAAGGCCTATCTCAAAAAACTGGAGAGTATTTATGAAAAAGTTGCGCGCGGTGGTGAGTGATTATTAACGCCTGCACTAACAGTACACCGCGAAGGAACTTGCTTGCTGACCGCAAGAGCCCCTCGCGATTGAGAGGCAATCTTTATTCCAATAAATTGCGTTGCACTGTCTGCCATCAAAGAACGAGGGACTTCCTATGAGCATCCTCGAGGCCATGGCGATAGACGTTTCAACCATTGCGACTCCTGCAGGCGGAACCCCTCAACTCATAAATGATGGAGTTTACGGGTTTTTCGTAACGGGCGATAACAATAAAGTTTTAGCGTCGGATTGAGTAATTTTCTCGGATCGCCCGAGCTTAGAAAAGACATGGATCTATCAGCTCGCAATAAAATATGCAGCTCATTTGATATCAATCTGCTGTGTAGTTAACGAATTGAAATTTATAGCGATTTGATCAGCGTAAACTAGAGGAATAAATTGAAACATACGAATTCAGCTCAAGAAGCTGGACATATTGTCTTTGTTCATCCTTCCTTGATGGGTGGCGGTGCCGAGCGCGTCTCTCTTGCGCTTGCATCGTACTTCGTTTCTCATGGTATTAGATTTACTTATTTCTTGACTAAAAGTAACGTTATTGAATATGATGTGCCAGATGGAGTTGAAGTGTGTTCTGAGTTTGCAGACGCTTCGCTCAAGCCACTCGACCAGGTCAAGCTAATACGGCGTTTTGTTTCCGAACGGCCCAAAGCCACGGTGATTTCATTTTTGCCACATCAAAACATGTATACGCTGATGGCGACCATCGGACTCCCAAACAGGGTTATTGTTTCGGTGCGAAACGATCCGAGATATGATTTTCCTGGCAATAAGATCCTCCCATTCATTAGAAACATGTTGTATCGAAGGTCCGATGCAATTGTGTTTCAGACAAAAAGCCAGGCAAGTTTAATGCCGAGATACCTTCAGACGAATTCAAAAATCATCTTAAATCCAATATCTAGTGAACTGCCTGAACCGTATTCTGGGCTTAGAAGAAAAGCAATCGTCACAGCGGGACGGCTTGAACTTCAAAAAAATCACTCGATGACAATCAGGTCATTTGAGCTGTTTCATAAAAAACACCCTGAATATATTCTTGAAATCTTTGGCAAGGGAAGCCTTCAATTAGAACTAGAAAACCTTGTTCATAGCCTTGACATGGATGATTCAATCAAATTTATGGGCTTTTCTTCTGACGCTCTTTTGCACATTAGAACTGCATCGGCTTTTGTAATGTCATCAAAGTTCGAGGGTCTATCTAATTCGATGCTTGAGTCCTTGTGCATGGGGGTTCCAACAATTTGCACCAAATGTGGCGGTGGTGGAGCAGAAGCAGTTATTCGGAATGGCGTGAACGGCATTTTGGTCGATATTGATGACGATATAGCTGAGAGCGAAGCGTTAAACAAGATCGTCGAAGATAAGTCCTATTCGAATCTTTTGTCTAATAATGCCCTGATGCTAAGGCAGTCCCTTTCTTTAGAAACTATTGGCAATGAATGGGCAAATCTTCTCTTTAAATAGATTCGTCCAAACGTCTCCAACAAGGAAAACAGAATTGCAATATCAGTTAAATCAATACAATCAAAATAGAAGAATCACTGACCTGTTGTTAGCAATAGCAGTGATTTCCGGCCTCATGGTTCCCTTTCTTCGAGATTTGGGGTCATCATACTCGCTTGCTACTGACTGGGAAGTTAACCGCTTTGCATTCAGTACTTCAAACGGACGCTTTGCTTCTTTATTTGATTTGATTCAACAGATCAGCTTTTCGATTCTCTTGTTGCGTGCAATTAGTAAATCACGAAAAGCTAATTGGCTCGTTATATCTTGTTCAGTTTTTGGACTAATAATTTATAGCTTAATGGCCGTAGCCAATAATGCGGGCGACTTAACCAGCGTGCTCTTTGGAAATGTTCCAACCACTGTATTTATCATTCCTCTATTCTACCTATTATCAGAGGATCCAAGAATCGAGCAGTTGATTAAAGAATGGGTCCCGCTGCTATCATTGATTTGTTTTATCGCCTCACTAGCATCAATTATTAAATTTAAATCTATTTGTGGTTTTGGATCTTATATTGGATGGTGTCCTGCGAGGGACTATTTTGCATTTGGCATCAGTTTGTATTGGTCAACCGTGGTGCTTACATCAAATGATGAACATGGCTATTTCATAACGATGGGTATAGGCATTCTTGCCTGCATCGCCGCATTTATGCTGGCAACCAGAAGTTGGTTAATTCAACCAATGCTGGTCATGCTTGTTGCAACTTTTATGGCTAAAGGAATTGACAAAGTTTTTAAACGAACTGTAATTGTTATTTTTGCAGCTGGAACGGCACTTTTGGCATTGTCATTTATCTATCCTGAAGTTCTTGATTCGTTTTTAAACAGAATCGGTGAAGATACACGGTCTAGCCAATATGAAATTTTCTATAGCCAGGTTGAACCGGCATCGCTTATATTCGGTAACGGAATTAGCGCTGGATATAGATACGGCACGAATTCAAATTATCTTTTTTTCGATAATCAAATAATTTATTTGATGTTTCATTTTGGTGTTTTAGCCGTTGTTCCGCTTTTGTACGTCCTGTTGCGATGCCTATTTGGTTCTTCCAAAAATAGCCAGTGCAAATTTGTTGCCCTCTTTTATCTCATGGCGATTCTGGGATTATCAACTTACTACTCTTACACAATTAATGTCGGGGTCGTTCTTCTATTTTCATCCTTTGGTTTTGCCCTAAACAACATAGAACCAGAAAGATCTAATCGTATGCGCAATGCGGATGGTGAAAAATAATGGCTTCGAACAAGGCTGCAACCAGTATGTTTTGGGCAATTGGTGAGAGATTTGCCACGCAAGGTACCCTATTTGTTATTTCCCTAATTTTGGCGCGTTTGCTGTCCCCGAGTGATTACGGTACTCTTTCGCTGCTGCTTGTATTTACAAATTTGGCAGACGTGCTCGTCACAAATGGACTTGGCGAAGCGCTGATACAAAAGTCTGATATCAATCAAATTGACTACTCGACAATGTTGTCATGTTCAATTGCATTGTCGAGCATCTTATATGTATTGATATTTTTTGCGGCTCCGAGCATTGCAGACTTCTATGGAAATGCAAATATGTGTCTTTACCTAAGAGTTCTGGCGTTACGTCTTCCTCTTTCGGCACTGAATGCAATTCAAAAGGCCTATATCGCAAAGAACTTTTTATTTAGATTGCAATTTTCTGCATCGTTCCTCAGCTCCTTGATCTCAGGATTAATGGCTATCATAGCTGCAATGTTGGGTTTTGGTATTTATGCGCTAATCATTCAGCAGATACTTACAGTTCTGATGACAACGGTACTAATGGCTTGGTTAACAAAATGGACGCCTAGACTAAAATTCGTGGTTGGTTCAGCAAGAGAGCTGTTGCCCCTTGGAATACAATTTACAAGTGCCAATCTTATTAATTCTATTTATACAGAAGGTCGTTCTTTAGTCATCGGCAAATTCTATTCCTCCGCAGACTTGGCTTTCTTTAATCGCGGCAACCAATTCCCGGCTTTAATTGTAGGCAACTTAAACACTCCAATTAGTAATGTAATGTTGCCTCTAATGGCTGAAAAGAAAGACAGCCAATACGCGCTCAAATCAGTTCTTAGAAAAGCGATGCAGCTTTCTGCCTATCTCGTTTTCCCCATGATGGGAATTTTGGCTGCGTGTGCGCATCCTCTAGTTCTTGTTCTTTTGGGTCAAAAATGGGCGGAATGCGTCCCGTATCTTCAAGTTGCGTGCTTGTTCTATCTATTTCAGCCCCTCCAATCTATGAATTGGCAGGCACTTAAAGCAGCAGGTCAAGGCGCCCTTTGTTTTAAGCTTGAGGTCATTAAGAAAGCTATTTCGTTCATCGTTTTAATTATGTCGATTCCTTTTGGTGTATTTGCGATCTCCCTTTCAAGTGCCTTTTGCGGATTTGTCTCAATGTTAATTAACATGACCCCGAATAAAAAAGTGCTCGGCTATGGCATATTTGAGCAGCTTATTGACGTTCTTAAGCCGTCAATTGCCACATTGTTTTCCGTGGTGATCGCATTATTATTAATCCACATTTCAAACGGGAATCTTATTTCGTTAATCGTTGCCCCTCTCGGATCCTTAGGGTGTTACATCGTGCTATCTAAGCTGATGAATATCGAAGGATTTAATTTGCTTATGGACAAATTGTCCCTTCGTCGGAATTAACCGTATTTTGTTAACGGCATTAATAAATCGATCAGGAATGAACTACAGAATGAATAAACAGGTTTTATATTTAGTTCAATCAATTCCGGGGGATAATGCTCCTACAAAACATGCTTTCGCAATTTCCGATTTGCTGGTTAAATGTGGCTTCAACGTCCATTTTGTTCTTGCTGGAATAATTGAGCCGTCATCCAACGCCATAAGCAGTAATTACGACTATCCCTTTGATTTTCCGTATGAGGTGAAATTCGGGCACCATCAAATAGCCAAAAAGTATTACGAGCGGATCTCTTCTTCCTTCAGCTTTAAAGCCTTCACTCGATGTTTCGATCAAATACAGCCCGACTTGGTTATTTATTACGGGATACAACATAAGCTTGCAAAACGGGTTTTAGATCATTGCCATGATTTTAACGTTCCCGTAATCGTTGATGAGACCGATTGGTTTACTCCGAAATTTACAGGAGATTTAGCTGCTTGGCTTGTGGAGAAATCTCGTTCTAAACGGGTGGCTGAAGTGGACAGATTGCTAGATGGAGTTATCGCAATCTCGCCCTTTTTTAAAAAACATTTCGATTCACTTTACTCCTCCCAAGGATTTCCAAAGGTTTTTTATTTACCACCCTTAAATAGGGCCGGAGACTCACTTAGTGACCCTTGCTCTCTAGAAGGATTGAAGCGGAGAACTATAACCAAGTTTGTCTATGCAGGTTCTCCCGCTGGGGGAAAAGACTCACTTACAGAGTTTATTTCGCTTATAAGTAATGACGCTATTCCTGCAATCACTCAACCAGTACTCGATGTAATTGGAATTGATTTAAACCAGGCAGTCAGTTTAATGGGAGACATTGCCAGATCAAATAAGGTTCATTTTCACGGTCGTGTTTCCCATGACAGCGTAATCAAAATGCTGCAAGAATCTGACTTTGGAATTCTATTTAGAACTCCTGATTTATATTCTCGCGCCGGATTTTCAACAAAATTCGCTGAGTGCATGTCGAACGGTGTTCCGATGTTATGCAACGCGGTCGGAGGAGCCGATCTTATCCTGGAGAATAATGTTGATGGCATTGTTATTTCAGATTTAAGCAATCAAGCTCTTCTAGGCGGAATTACAAGCGCATGCAATTTGACTGACCATGAGTTGACCAGCATGAAACGAGCTGCACTAGAAAAGGCCTTAAAACTCTTTGAGTCAGACAATTATATAGATTCATTTTCATCATTTCTCAAATCAGTAATTTCAATTCGCAACTAGTTATTTCGATCATCCAAAGGAGCGATATGTCAAATAAAGTACTCGTCACCGGAGCCGCCGGCTTCATCGGCTCGTTCCTCGTCAAGAAACTGCTTAAGGAGACCGATGACACAATCGTCGGCCTCGACAACCTCAACAGCTATTACGACCCCGGCATCAAGGACGCCCGCCTGCGAATGCTTGCAGAGGCCGATGCCGAGGGTCGCTTCACCTTCGTTCGCGGCGACCTGTGCGATGCCGCCCTCATCGAGCGCCTGTTCGCCCAGAATGGCTTCGACGTCGTGGTGAACCTCGCCGCCCAGGCGGGCGTGCGCTACTCCATCGAGAATCCGCGTGCCTACCTCGAGAGCAACCTCGTCGGCTTCTTCAACGTGCTCGAGGCCTGCCGCCACCACCCGGTCAAGCACCTCGTCTACGCCAGCTCCAGCTCGGTCTACGGCGGCAACAAGAAGGTGCCGTTCTCCGAGGAGGACCGCGTGGACTCGCCGGTGTCGCTCTACGCCGCCACCAAGAAGTCCAACGAGCTCATGGCCGCCGCCTACTCCAAGCTCTACTCCATCCCGGCGACCGGGCTGCGCTTCTTCACGGTGTATGGTCCCATGGGCAGGCCCGACATGGCCTACTTCGGATTCACCGAGAAGCTGCGCCGCGGGGACACCATCAAGATCTTCAACATGGGCGACTGCCGCCGCGACTTCACCTACGTCGACGACATCGTCGAGGGCGTCAGGCGCGTCATGGACGCCGCCCCCGAGGTGAAGATGGGCGAGGACGGCCTGCCACTCGCCGCTCACCGCGTCTACAACATCGGCAACTCGCACCCCGAGAACCTGCTCGACTTCGTCGACACGCTCCAGCGCGTGCTGGTGGAGGAGGGCGTGCTGCCGGCCGACTACGACTTCGAGGCCCACAAGCGGCTCGTGCCCATGCAGCCCGGCGACGTTCCCGTCACCTACGCCGACACCACGGCGCTCCAGCGCGACCTGGGCTACAAGCCCGCGACGCCGCTCGAGGACGGTCTGAGGGCCTTCGCCAAGTGGTATAAGCGCTACTACAACATTTAGGAAATCATGGCCCTGTAACAGGGGCCATTTTTAATGCGAATTATTGCTTTTTGACAATTGGAGAATGACATGAAGATCGCTGTCGCCGGTACCGGCTACGTCGGCCTGTCCCTCGCCGTCCTGCTCTCGCAGCACAACGAGGTCCACGCGCTTGACATCGTCCCCGAGAAGGTCGAGAAGATCAACAGCTACGTATCGCCCATCCAGGACGACGAGATCGAGCGCTTCCTGGCGGAGGCCAAGGCGGGGGAGCGCGAGCTCGACCTGCACGCCACCGTCGACGTGGCGGAGGCCTACGCGGGCGCCGACTACGCCGTCATCGCCACGCCGACGAACTATGACTCGGACAGGAACTTCTTCGACACGAGCTCCGTCGAGGCCGCCATCGCCGCCGTGCGCTCGGTGAACCCGGACGCCTGGATCGTCATCAAGTCGACCATCCCCGTCGGCTACACCGCGGGCCTTCGCGAGAGGCTGGGCGACAGCAAGATCTTCTTCAGCCCCGAGTTCCTGCGCGAGAGCAAGGCGCTATACGACAACCTGCACCCCAGCCGCATCGTGGTGGGCGCGCCTAAAGAAGACGCTAACGCCGTGGCGGCTGCCGAGCGCTTCGCACGCCTGCTTGCCCAAGGGGCGGACCCTGCCGAGCTCAAGCGCGTGAACGCCGACGGAACTATCGGCATCCCGGAGCTTGTGCTGGGCACCACCGAGGCCGAGGCCGTCAAGCTCTTCGCCAACACCTACCTGGCGCTGCGCGTGGCCTACTTCAACGAGCTCGACACCTACTGCGAGGTCCGCGGCCTCAACACCCGCGACGTCATCGACGGCGTGTGCCTGGAGCCGCGCATCGGCAGCCACTACAACAACCCCAGCTTCGGCTACGGCGGCTACTGCCTGCCCAAGGACACCAAGCAGCTGCTGGCAAATTATAAAGATGTGCCGCAGAACCTGATCGAGGCCATCGTGGACGCCAACCGCACCCGCAAGGACTTCGTGGCCGACGAGGTGCTGCAGATGGTGTGGGACCGCGTGTACGAGGGCAAGGAGAAGCCGGTCGTGGGCGTCTACCGCCTGACGATGAAGTCCAACTCCGACAACTTCCGCGCGAGCTCCATCCAGGGCGTCATGAAGCGCGTGAAGGCCAAGGGCGTGCCCGTTGTGGTCTACGAGCCCACGCTGGACGCGCCGGAGTTCTTCGGGTCCGAGGTCACGCACGACCTGGAGGCCTTCAAGGCCGGCTGCGACGTGATCGTCGCCAACCGCTGGAGCGACGAGCTCGCTGACGTGGCGGACAAGGTGTATACGAGGGATCTGTTTAAGAGGGACTAGGGGAGAGGGCTTTTTACTGCAACCCTGATATATCACATAAGTAGAATTGCCTAGAAAGAGGCGGTATCGGCTTGCGCTGATACCGCCTCTTTTAATGTCAACTGATTTCTCAGAGAATACTTCGGTACTATCGGGAAAGTTGATTCAGTGTCCAATCTAAAGCGAGTGGCCTATTCAAATTGATGTTACATAAATTCATCTTCTCGAATATTATTATTTATAATAGAACATACGTTTGAATTGGAGAAATGTGGCAAACAATACCGACTTCAAGTCTTTTCTAAAAGATATCAACCCAAGTAATTCCACTATTGAGGAAGCAAGCAGACTTCACCAGAATCTTAGGAATCACTTGAAAACTTGTGAGAGCTATAAACATATTTATATTCACAGCTATTTGTCGGGATCTTACGCGAAGCAAACGTTCATTCGTCCAAAAAAGAATTCGGATAGCTGCGACATTGACATTGTCATCGAAACTAGTCGTTCCACAAACGATTCTCCGTCTTTTGTATTGAATGAGCTTGAAAAGGCCCTCAAACTACGAAGCTGTTACCAAAATACAACTATTCAAAATCATTCTGTCGGTATTGATATGGCGAATTTCCATCTTGATGTTGTGCCCTTGGTCAAAGATGAAAACGGTCTTCTTAATATTGGGTCATCTAAGGAAGGCACTTGGAAGCGAACTGATCCGAAGAAACATATTTCTTGGACAACAGAAGTTAATCAAGGGTATGAAAATGCATATAAGCCTTTGGTGAAAATATTTAAATGGTGGCGAAGAGAAAACTGTCCATCGAATGTCAAATATCCAAAGGGAATTACTCTTGAGAAAATGATTGCTGATAATTTACCAGAATCACACCTCACGATTGAAGAGCGCGTAATGCAAACAATGGCTAATTTGTCAGAAGCGTACTCAGAGGATTTAAGTTCTGGCAGCACTCCATTTATCGAAGATCCCGCATTATGCGAAAATAACCTAGCGGAAAAGTATAGGCATAACGACTTTCTTGAGTTTTCAAATAAACTGATCGAACAACTTAATGTTCTTGCTGAAAAAGGCACTGGCAACGATATTTGGAGAACCATTCTTGGCAATAATTTCCCAGCAGGGAATGAATCGAGATCTTGCACAGCTGACAAGATTCGTATTGCGCAAGAACAAGCAATGTCTGTTAAACATAGACAAAAGCTAGGATACCCTTTGCAATCTCAAAGACCGAATGCAACCATCACCGCAACTGTAACCCTTCCTTCAGGCGATCAAATCGCTCTTCCTAACGATGGGCCGGCGGTTCCAAAAGGCTCTTCAGTGATATATAAAGTCACCTACAGTCCAGTTAAAGATGGGCGTATTAGATGGCAGATTACCAATACCGGCGAAGAGGCCATGAGGTGTTGCCGACGTGGGGGTTTTGAAGCACCCAATGAAGGGAAAACTTCGAGACGAGAGGAAACAGCCTACACCGGAAAGCATATTGTGCAGTGCTTCGTGGTGCGTAGAGGCTATTGTGTACGTTGGACCCGCCCGTTTTTCATTAATGTAGAGTAGAGAATTGATATGGAAAAACTTTTTAATCTTCTGTTCCAGTTCTTAAACAACTTATACAGTGCCTATGGCTGTATAAGTGTTGTATGTTCAGTATCTGGGTTCATTGCGCTGTTGCTCGTAATCGCAGGTGCTTTTGCTGGTATCACTCAGGCCATGGTCAGATTCGGGCTAGCTTTATACGCAAAGAAAATTGCCATTATCGCGGGAGTCGATGATTTCAATGATATTCAAAATGATTTAGTCAATTCCGGCCTAATCAAAAAGAGGAATATTCAGCATATTACTAATAGACACCTTGATGAGGCTAAATCGGCGCTTTTAATGATTATTGTTCATGGATATTTAAGTGATGAAGAATTTAATACTGTTGTTCGCGGGAAAAAGCCGCAATGTGGATTAATTGTCCACTGTCCGCCCGAGAAAGGTCGAATTGACGAAAAGGGAATGCAGTTGCTTAGTATGATTCCATTTACTGCGCTCTGCAACTTCAGGGGACGAATGGTCAACGACGTTCTTCTGATGATGCTTTCAACGTCGTTTAAAGGAAAAGATATCAATTAGGGCACTATCCTCTATTCAGCCCATATAACCAATCAGCTTACAGCATAGGCCACGACGCGAAACTACCTTCGGTGCCATCGGATCTTGCATTGCGACGGAGAATCTTAGATGCTTTATTATCGCTGTATAGAGCGAAGATAATAAAATAATATTAGGCTGTTCGTTATTTGGTGCTTGACCTTAATTGAGTGAATTCATTCTTTAAACTAGTATTATCAAAATTACTAGCAATGTTATCCATTCTTTAAGATTGCCTGCACAATGAAATTCTTGTTTTGGAATATAAACAAACACGATCTTTCAGATCTTATTGTTAGTTTTATTGTTACCGAAAATGTAGATGTGGCAATTTTTGCAGAAGCTTCAGAAATGAACTTTGCATCAATTCAAATGAAACTGGACGGTAAATATAGACTTTTAGGATTTAATGAATTTCCTGGTAAAGTACGCTTTTTAGTGAAATCAAATATCAAAGCCTTCGAGTTCATGGACGCGCAGCGTTATTCGATCGGCACTTTTTCTCTTGGTTCGTCACTAATTAATATAGTTGGAGTTCATTTACCTGACAGATCTTCTGATCCAAACGGCAGTGGTCGAGAAATTGCGGCTCGTGAAATTATGGAAGAACTAAACGAAAGGGAGTTGCGTTTTGATCACACCTCCAATGTAATAATCGGTGATTTCAATGCATCGCCCTTCGACCACGAAATGATTAAAGCGACCAGTTTTAACGCAACACTATATTCGGAAGTCGCATGCCGCCTAAAAACGAAGACGTACTCGTTTCACCAATTCCCCTTTATGTATAACCCTACAATTGAGTTTATTTCTGAGGCGAACAATAATTGCGGATCATTTTATCGGTCTAACGGTGCCGAAACGTACTATTGGCATTGCTACGATCAGGCCATCGTAAGCCCTGATTTATCCAAAAAGATACTTCGTTACCGCTATCTTCGCTCTATTGGTAATACATCTCTTATTGCTAAAAACTCACCTAATAAAGCCTTAAGCGACCACCTGCCTTTATTTATCGCGATTGGAGAATAGATTATGGACACTGAGAATTTATGGGAAAATTTATTTACTAGTAACGAGACAAATACTACTGACTCGTTCATATCGATCGTCGATTCATATGCACGAGGTTTGGAATCTGCCTCAGCTAATAAGGTACATGCTAGATTTACTCAAATAAAAATCTTTGAGTCTTCGCCGCTGCTAATTTCACAAGAATATGCCCAGACTGTAAAATCAGTTCTTCAAAATGCAAAAACTGAGAAGGACCAGCTCTCACAAAAGGATGCAAATCCCCTATACAATACCAATAGATATGGTTTTGATATATACGGTGATGAATACAAATTCCGTGTGTTTACAGCTGATGTTGGCCCTGTTTATCCGGTTCGCGTCAAACCTGATAAAGATATTTGTCATGAAGTCGAAGATGACCTTGAGCGTTTTCTTGATTTGTACACCGATACGCTAAATTACTCGATAAAAGATGACGATGAGATTCATTCTTTTTTCAAGGTAATTATTAAAAGTCGTAAAATGCAATTTATGGTCAGACGGCTTTCGGGAGACTAAGCTGGCAAATTAAGCACAGCTTTTGTTGCCTGCACCTAAATAGCGACGATAGAAATAGCCTCGTGGGGTGCCTCTCTGTAGATATAAGCTTGCAAACTGCATTGATCTAGAGAGTAGGGAAGTTTGTTTAACTTTACCCGGGTAACAGATGGCGCTCTAAGGCAACGTGCTCACTATTCTTTGCCCGCGAGTCCATGCCGAACGCGAATCAATCCATTCACCGACTGGCAAAACGATTTACACCTAATTTTGGGGATCGATCAAGGGTATTCTTCTTTGTCCATTGATTGATCTCGCTACACTAATAACTGCTGCTACCAGGTAGTTTTCTGGCGCAGTTTCCATTGGCTCTTGCGAAGATCGGAGCGGTTATGTTTGCTGCCGCGTTCCACACTAGCCGTCACTACATCCTGTTTACTGCCATGGCCTGCCTATGCGTTTTGCTGGGCGGGTCTTCTTATGCCGCGGGCGCGGAGAGCCTGTTCATCGCGGGCGCCACGTACTACGAGCCGGGCGCGTCGGGCCCCGGATGGGTCTGGACCGATGCCGACCATCTGGAGCTTAACGGCTACACGGGCGAGTCCATCGGCGCCGACGCCGGCCTGGTGGTGACGCTGACCGGGCAGAACATTGTTGTCGAGACGAGTGCTCCCGACGTTGACATCTCACGGTGCGGCATGGAAGTGTGGGGCGATCTGACGCTCCGCGGCACCGGGTCGCTGGTGGCCACGGGCTCGCAGTGCGGGAACTACGCGTCGGGGACGCTCGCGGTGGACGGCTGCAAGGTTGATGCGCGGGCCGACGGCGCCGGTATCGCGGACGCGCGGGCGGCCGGCGTGATCGCGGGCGCTCTTGCCGTTCGCGACGGTGGGCGCGTTGTCGCCGCGGGCGCGGGCTCCGGGGCGGGCGTGCGCGCCTATGGTGTGTGTCTGCTGGGCGAGACTGCTGGCGGCGGCGCGGCCGGGCAGCTTACCGTCGATGCGTCCTGGCTGGATGCGTCGGGTGCCGACGGCGGTGTCGCCTGCCTGGGCGGGTCGCTTGCGTCCGCGCGCTTTGTGGCGCCTGCGGGCGGGGCCTTTGGCGCAGGCGGCGTGGTGGATGCCGACGGGTCCGTGGCAGCGCATGTGACGATCGAGCCCGTGGATACCACGGCCTCGGCGGGGGAGACCGGTGGGCCCGATGTGCCGGGCGATGGTCCGTCCGCCCCTGGCGCTGACCCCGCTACCGGCGAGCCAGCTGCGGATCCGTCGACTAATCCCACACAAAAGCCCGCTGCTGCGACTAAGACGGTGACCACGACCACAGTGACCAACACCACGGCCGCCAAGGCCTCTAGGCCCAAGGCCGCAGCCGCGACGACTGTCTCGCTCCCCAAGGCAGGTGATAACTGCTGGATCGCCGCATCCCTAACGCTTTTCATACTCGGCATAGCGCTCCTATGCGCAGCGATTCGCTGCTAAAACGCTCGATTTCCAGAAGCGAAGAGAAAATCGAACCGTCAAGCCCAAAGCGATCTCTAGCAACATATCCTCAGCTAGATATAGTCCAGGCCGATATCCCGTATCCAACTAAGCTCACTTCCCCTATGTCCCCTTTGGGGGCAGTCACTGTTGCTATGCCTTGGTGCTATACTCGGAGGTCTAAGGAAGTGGTTCGTATGTACTTGAGCGATACTAAGATTCAGGAGCTAATCGACAGCAAGGTGCTTCTCAATGCCGATGCTTCGAACATCGGACAGGTTACGTATGACTTGCGCACCGAGGGATTCTACATCAACGAAAGCAAGCAATCCGAGGTAGAGCTTGGCCCCGGAGATTCGACATTCGTCTCTTGCGTTGAATGTGTTGCGTTGCCAAACGATTTGACCGCGAGCGTGCTTCTACGCAATTCGCGCATTCGCCAGGGGCTTTCTTTGGATGCGCCGCTATATTTCCCCGGGCATGGAACACGGCTGTTCTACCGTGTTACAAACGTAAGCGGTAACACTATTACGCTCGATAAGTCTAAGGGTATAGCACAGATTGCATTCCAGCACGTTGATGGCACGGTGGCCCATCCTTACCACGGCGCTTTCTCTGATGAGCTCAACTTTAACGGACTTGCTGACTATTCCGATGTCTACGCCGGAGAGCTTAAAAAGGTCGAGGACAAAAAGGATGAAGTCGCCCACATTGAGTCTCGTATCTATGGCAACGTCCTGGCCCTCTTCGCCATTTTCGCCGCGATTTTTACGCTCGTAAACGTCAACGCCGGAGGTCTGTCCTCCAATATAACAACCGTCAACTTTGTTGCACTCGACCTGCTGATTATTGGCGGTTTTCTGATTCTCGCATCCGCAATCGAGACCTTCCTTGTTAAAGACAGGGAAAAGAAGGTATCGCTGCCTCTCGTATTGGGCATTGCCTGCATTGTCGTGGCAGTGGTTCTTGCATTTCAGTAAGTAGGGTGGCTCAAGTCGTGGGAGGCTTGACTAAAGGTACGATCAATTGCTCCTGAGTGAGGGTATTGGCTTACGCCAATACCCTCACTATCTTTGAATAGGGCAACAGACAGGGCCAGCTGTCAGAGTTCATGTCTTATAGGAATAATTCAATTCACGCCGCGTTGCATCTAGTCTGCTCTTTATACTTGGATATCAACACTAAGGAGGCAGCCGTGCTTTGGAGCTACGTTCAGCTTGATGATGGCACCCAGTTTGCCTACTCAGAGACAAGAGAAGACGGAACCGTTCGCGTGGCCGCCGAGCGCCCGGTTGACTTTGGCTTTGACCATGCGGAATGCTTCTTGCCTGCGGTCAAATGGTTCAACGTCGAAGGATTTACTGCTGATGATCTCAATTTCTTGACAGAATTTGTTAGATCAAACGCCCCGTTTATCTTCGAGCTCGCCGAACGCCAAAAAGCCGGGCCGGCGGTTTCGGCGCTGGCCCTCTGACGTTCTACTGTTGAACGGCAAATAACCCATGATTTCGACTACCGACGGCTCACCGCCTTATGTTAACGAAGGCGATGCGGGACTTCTTAACCCGCCTTGCATCGCTTTCCATTTATTTATATGCTTGTCCCAGAATTTGGTCGTAAGGCGCGACCAACGCAATCAAAATAACGCTCGCGGAGAAGGCGCCTTCAATCGCATTGATTGGAGGCGCCTCTATTTTGGCTTATAAGCCACAGTTTCGTTTCAATGCCGTCAAAGCCCAAGGCCAGCGCGAACGGCGTGTTCCCCACACTTGTCAAAACTGCCGACAGCCACTGGATAGCCATGTCCTTGTGGCCTACGTTGGTCGAAAGCGCGTCATGTATACGTGTTATCGCAAGTAAACGTCCTTCAGCACCTCAACGACCTGTTGCGCCCCAACACCCTTAATCTTGATTGCCTTGGGATCGACAGGGTCAGATTCGTAGGCCTCAATGAAGCGCCTCATGTCAGCAAGAACACCTTCGCTCATGGTGGGGCGCTCGTTGCCTGCGAGCAAGGTGGCGAGGCGGCAGACGTCGTTACGGTGCTTCTTCACGCTCTTCTCATCGACTGCCTTTCCATCTGCACGCTTGGCAGACAGGTCGAGCCACGCCTTTGCTTTGAAGGGGATTAGTCCCTCGACCGACAGGACAGCGACTCCGCCGGCCGATACTCTGTTTTCCATGAGCAATTTGTAGTACTCCTCGTCCAATAGAATCGCAGAAAGACTAGAAACTTCGTCGCCGATGTGTATCGGCATAAGGCCGGAATCCCTGTCGCCCAGGTTGATGTCGGTGCGCGCAAATAACTCCAGCATGGCGGGGAAGGCCGGGTCCTTCGGCTTAGAGAACCGGTAGAACTGCGGCTTCCCGCTACTCTTTTGTCTGTTCTCGTACCCGCCTTCCCGGACAAAGTCCCAGAAGACGCGGCCGAACTCGGGCGTCAGCGCCTCCACCAGTAGGACTAGATCGAGATCTTTCGTTGCTCTGAAATCTTGCCCGACCTCGCCGAACAGCAGGTCGCATGCACCGCCGCCGATTAGGACATATTCACCCTCGTGGCCCGCGAAGCGCTCCCTGAACTTATCGATTCCCCTCATAATCAACCCCAAGCACTCGATTCAAGACGTACTCGATCTCGCCCGCGACGCGCGGGTCGCCCCTCACGTCATCGGGAAGGGACAGGATGGCGGAAAGCGGGTCGACAGTATACCCGGGTGCTGGCTCGGGTTCGTAGCGCAGTACCTGCACTACGCACGCGGGCTCCTCTGACTCGTCGAATCCAGCGTCGCGCGCGCCAGCTGCCAGTCCCAAAACGCGCTCTTGCGTTTTGGTCGCGGCGAAAGTCGGCCAGGGGTCGTCCTGCAGCATCGAGAGCTCGCACAGCGCCGAGACTCCTCCTGGTTGAAGGTCCACATCGGGTATGTAGGCTAGACGATGCTCCCTTGCAACCGGGCTTGCCATGTGCGGCTCCAGCCGCCGCCATAACGCCATCTTATTGCAATCGGGGCGTAGCACCCGTCGGCGCCCCTCGATTGAGACGATCGAGGGGTCGACGGCCGCGAGTTCGTCGAAAGCGCGCGAGGCGGTCATCTTTGCTGTTGCGAGAATGCTCGCCGCCCGGGTGACGTTTGTTCCATCGAGGTCACCGTAGAGCGCCATGAGGGCGAGACGCTGTGCTTGGGGCGAGAGCGTCTCGACGCCCGCCAGCTGACGGTCGCTCGCAAGGCCCTTGTCGCTATTCAGCGCGATTCCCAGGAACGGCAGGTACACCTGCTTGCCTGAGGCCACGAAGGGGAGGCCAGCTTCGAGCATCCGCTCGACCCTGTAGCTCGTGGCACTCTCGAGGGCGAAAGCCGCGGGAATTTCCAGAGCTGTCTCCAGCGCGTTACGGTGCTTCGTCATAGTCTTCACCGTCGGGCTCTCGTGGGGGGAAGCCATGACGAACGGCACGCCGAAGGCGGTCCACCGCTCAAAGGAGTACAGCCCCCTCAGGTACAGAGGAAGCCCCGAGACGTCGACGGACTCAAGCTCGACCCTCGTGTGCAGCATTTTCTCAACGTATTCCCGCATGCCTCGTCTCCTTTTGTAACATGCTTTTTTGTAAAGTACCATTGATGATGTTACAAAGCAAACTATTTAGTTACATTTATAGATGTCCTGGGCAACCACCGTTTCAAAGCCGGAAAACCCAAAGTGAGTGTAAGCAGCGCGTCCTCCAAACTCGCCAAGACCGCCGACAGCCACTGGATTGCCGGTAGTCATGTTTTGGAGCTATGTTCAGCTTGATGATGACACCCATTTTGCCTACTCAGAGTCAAGAGAAGACGGAACCGTTCGCGTAGCCGTCGAGCGCCCGGTTGACTTTGGCCTGACGTTCTACTGTTGAACGGCTATTAAACCATGATTTCGCCTACCGACATATCCACTGCTGTCTCTTGCGTGCTGCCACGCTACGACGTCAGTGGGGCATATTTATTTGGTTCGTTTGCCCCAAGCGAGCAAACGACCGATAGCGATATTGACTTGCGCCTAGTCTGCGGCAACAACATGACGTTCGGCACGCTTTACGAACTCTCCCATGAGCTCGAGAAGGAACTTGGGCGAAAGGTTGATATCGTCACCAACCCACCAGAGCACATGCGCCCGGCCTTCCGCAAAAGCATCGAACAGGATGAGGTGCGCATTTATGAAGCGAGGTAAACGGGACTTGCGCTAATGAGCCCGGTTGCGAGGTTTCTAGGCACTGCTTGCATCACTTCTCGTTTATTTATATGCTTGTCTTGGATTTTGGTCGTAAGGCGCGACCAACGAAATCAAAAGAAAGCTTACCGAGAAGATCTTGGTCGCAGGGCACGACCAACGCAATCTAAAAAAATGCTCGCCGAGAAGACGCCTTCGATCGTTCTGGTTGGAGGCATGCCATAAAGCTTGGCAACCTAGGGGAGCAGATTGTGCTCAAAAGCGAGCGCGCTTTTAAGAGCATTCATTTTGCTGGATTTGAACGTGCGCCACAAGCTCTGTATGGTCCATTGGCCATGGAGCGAGATGAAGCGGCAAGGGCGCAGTATCGGGAGTTGCTTGCCGAAAATCCGTTTGAGGGAGTCCGTATCGTCGACATCATTCGAGAGGGGATGACGGGCGATGACCCACGCCTACAGTGAGATGTATCTCGAGGATGCCATGAGAACGCTGGGCGAGGCGGTCGATTTTGCCCTCTGTGACCAAGGGTTGGATCCAGCCGAGTTGACGGCGATCCTGTCGAACGCTTTTGAGATGAAACAGTTTGAGCACGGTATACCTCGCGTCGTCTGCGGCATGTCGGGCGACGAGCTCGCGCGCGATATTATCGCCCATGCGGGACTAAGCCCCGTCGAATGCAGGGAGACCTATCCGTTCGACCGTTCGCCTCAGTATTGGGCGGGCTGGGTTTTGGCCTATGCGCAATGGATGTGCAGCCTGGGTTTTAATGAGCTACTCGAAGTCGCTCCGCTCGATTGGATCATCGGCTCGTACTATCCGCTTCACGAGGCCTCCGAAGACAAATTCGCCCAGATTGTCATCGAAAAATGGAACAACGCCCAGGCAGACAAAAAGGGCCTCAAAGCGGCACGAAAGGCGGCCGGCCTAACGCAAAAACAGCTCGCCGCCCAATCGGGGGTTAAACTTCGCGCTATACAGCTCTACGAACAGAATCAGCTGGATTTGCGCCGCGCCTCGGTCTCTTCGGCATTGGCGCTCGCAAACACCCTAAGCTGCGCCATCGAAGACCTCGTCTGGCAACCGATCGCCCTGGAGTACGACTCGCGGGCTATTCCGTCCGAAAGGCTATAGAGGAGGCAGACATGTCTTGGAACTACGTTCAACAAGATGACGGAGCTGATTACGTTGCTCAAGAAGATCATTCATCTGCGCTCGAGGTAAATTCAGCATCACCGATTTTGCTTGACGGCGTCACGTCAATCGACGAAGCTATTCGGCAGACCATAGCGGGCATGCCCAACGCGCTCAGGCTCTTGGAGAACTCATGATGGCGGCTATGCAGCGGAGCGCTCATCCGTTCGCGCCGCTCGTGCTCGATGATACCGGTTCGCTCGAAGCTATGGCCGCGGCCGTGATGCGCCTACACAGCACGCTGATGACGGTCGGGCGCTGCTATACAACCGACGCCACAGGCGACCGGGCCGCGCTTGAACTTGGACGCGTCGAGTCCGTGCTTGCGGGTGCATTCTGTACGATATTCGGTCAATCGCCGGCCGATCGCTTCGCAGACATCTTTGACCAGGTCACCTACGTGGCCGAGCACATGGTCAAGGACCACATCTTTGAGGACGGTAACAAACGCACCAGCCTTGTCTTTGCGTTGTCCGTTCTAAGATTCGCAAGCACTCCGGTCGTGCTGTCCGACAGCCCCGAGCCCAAAGACAACCAGTACTACGTCTGGATCCAAGACCTCGTATCCGGAAACCGCTCTCGCGCCGATCTCGCTGAAGAGCTTAGGCGCAATTACGTTGTGTGTCACGACTGCGCTTCGCCCGTATAGAATCAAACCATCCGCACGCTGGTAATTGAATGGATTGGACACCGCATGGAACTCCCCAGCACCCTGTGCAGCAATGTCTACGACTTTGCGTTTTGCCCCGAGCCCTGTTACGACGCCTGGTCGATCTCGCCGACCCCGAGGACTGGGGTCCCAGCAACCGCATCCTCAAAAACTACCTGTCGTTTTCGTTTAGCCGCGCGGTGTTCCTGACCGAGCGCGACGCGGACCAGACCGCGCCGTCCAACCTGCCGCTGGTGTTTGACGACGACCGCTGCCTATTTAACACCGGCCTGTACACGCGCCGTTACGAGACCATCTACGGCCTGTTTGAGCCCAACACCAAACCCGACGCGCGCCAGCGCTGGTTTTTAAGGGTTTCTATAAGGAAAGCGACCCCATGCTGGTGTCGTTTGAGTACCTGCCATGCCGCGTGCGCTTTGCCGAGGACCCCTCCGAGCTCGTCTTTGATTACCGCCTGCCCATCCGTTCCAACATCGACCACATTCTGGGCGACGAGGAGAACCTGACGCGCATTCCTGTCAGCCTGATGGGGGAGGGCAACTCGCTGCTGCTGCGCCGCGCCTTTGAGGGCGCCGTCGTCGAGGCCGCCCGCCGCGCCGCAGCCAACTACACGCTCGCGGTGCCGCAGTTCTACGGCGGCCGAATTCAGCTGCTGCTGCCGCTGTGCCTGACCGGCGACAAGCCCGAACTGGCGTTGACCATCCAGCGCGAGGACGGCTTTTACGCTGCGCGCACCTGCCTCACACTCGACATGGCCTACAACAACGCGCGGCTCATTTGCCGCCCCGAGACTTCGTGGATTAAGCGATAAATGCTGGTTTAGCTGCGGGTTTGCCGATTGCTTTTGTCGCTTTTGCTTGACTGGCATCCACGAATTTAAAATCGAGGGCAAAAAGTTCTTGGTAAACCACGCGCGGCTATGATAGTATCTCTTTTGCCGAAAG
>OLRG01000813.1_pt1 | contig 27624 bp, 22 predicted proteins | sample 1672331 | NCBI WGS metagenome assembly OLRG01 (sample SAMEA3136672, study PRJEB25190) | human gut metagenome
CAACATCCAATGTATCTTTTCTTTTTTACTCATTTCCAGATGCCGGATATATCTCGCATCTGATATCGTATGCTTCGCAATCATCAATGGAAGTCTTGTCCATGATTTTGCGATCTGATAATTCTGGAGATAATAAAGTCCTTTATATTCATCATAGTATCTCATAAAATATGTAGACAGCTTATAATTGTGTGAATGATAAACCGGAGCGAATGGACAATACAATTTTTTATATCCCAACTCAATCATTTGTTTAGCCCAAATCTGGTCTTCGGCAAAAGAAACATCTTTATAAGGATACTTTTCAAATATGTCTCTTCGTATACACGAATTATTATCCGAAAAGAACGACAGTAAATGTCTATATCCTTCTTCTTCCTTATAGCGTTGCCTGTTTTCATCAGTTATTTGAAAAATTGTATTATCATCGCCGAAATTCTTAAAATGATAATATAAATCCCTTTTATCAATTACATTGCAATCCGGATATGGATAATGGATTCCGAAGCCACCGACAATTTCCGGATCCGATTTCATTGCATCAATAAAATTCTGAAGCCATTTTGATGATGCCGGCATTGCATCCTGTGTAATAAAAACAATATATTCTCCTGTTCCCTTGGAAGCCCCATAATTTCTGGTCTTCCCATGACCAAATTCCGAAGCCGGAATCTCGTGCAATTTGCACGGGAACTTCTTGATTATTTCAATTGTATTATCACTGGAACCGGAATCAACACAAATCACCTCATATTCATACGTAGTTTCCTGTGCAAATACCTTTTTCAGTACTTTTTCAAATAATCTGCCCGCATTTTTTGTTGGAATTACAATTGTAACATCCACGATATATACTCCTCTCACTTATCGGAACAATTTATACATAAATTTGATAAATGTCCATAAATATACTGCAATTCCCAAGAAAACAATAAATGTTTCCACATTAAAGCGTTTATAATTCAGCTTAACAACGCTTGCCTTATCAGTCATTGCATTTTTATTTACCTTTAATTCACTTTCTGTCGAATTTTTTTCCGTAATATAAACCGCAACGGATTCTGTATCCTCCATTTCTTCTGCCTGTAAAGTCAGTCTATATTCCTTGCCCTTACTATTTTGCTGCTTAGGAAAATTTACATTTACCATTCCCTGTTTCTGCGGATTACTGCTTTCAAATAATCTTGTTTCTGTATCCGCCTCGGAAATAGTTCCTTTTCCAATTGTTTTTCCAGTTTTAACTTCTTCTACAGTCCATCTGTAATTACCGATGTTCTGTCCGTCCTGCTTTAACATTTTTATTGTAAACCCGGAAAATCCGTTATTCCCACAGACAAATTTTTGTTCCATTGTAGAATCTGTAGTGAGAAAATCTGTTTTTTCATAAGATAAACTTCCTATATCTGTATTATATATCGGCCTAGGCCACGTTCCATACGCATAAGCCACACCTATTATAATTATAATAATTGCTATCCCTATTTTTTTAATCGTTTTCATTCTATTCAACCTTCTATTTATTCAGATAGTTCTCCTGCATAATAAGCTCGTTCAAACTCTGTTCCCACAATGTCACTAGGACCATCATCACGAATATGTCCCTTTTCAATCCAAATTGCTCTTTTGCAAATCTTTTTCACCTGATCAATGCTATGTGATACAAATAAAATTGTTGTATCTTCTTTCATCATTCCCTGGATTCGTTTTTCACATTTTTCCTGAAATCTGAAATCTCCAACAGACAAAACCTCATCTACAATTAAAATATCCGGCTTTCCTATTGTCGCAATCGAAAAAGCAAGTCTTGCTAACATTCCCGACGAAAAATTCTTAATAGGAACATCCATAAACTCTTCCAATTCGGAAAATTCCACAAGATCATCATAATATTCATTCATCTGAGCTCTGTTATATCCCAGAATTGCCCCATTTAAATATACATTTTCTCTTGCAGTTAAATCCATATCGAATCCCGCACCTAATTCAATCATAGGAGCAATTGTCCCGCCAACTGAGACAGATCCTTTCGTCGGCTTCAATACACCGGCAATTACCTTTAACATTGTACTTTTTCCACAACCATTTAATCCGATCAGTGCAACTGACTCTCCTCTTTTTACTTCGAAGTCAACATCTGTCAGTGCCCAAAACTCATCGTATTTCAAATTGTTTTTTATTCTTTTAATCAAATATTCCTTAAAATTATCTACTTTTTCGCTCGATAAATTAAACTTCATCGAAACATGATCTACTTTTATGATCGTATCCTGATCCATAATAAAACTCCTATTATTTTACAAATTCAAAATAAACTTATCCTGCTGTTTATAGAACACCCATAATCCTAAGAAAAACGTTACTATCACTATAATAAGCGGAACTATAAATTCACCAACGGATGGAATTGTATTATAAATCACTACGTTTCTAAAAATTACCATTATCATAGTCAATGGATTTATAGAGACTATCTTATATACCCATCCAGGTAACATACTCATAGGATAAATTACCGGTGTTAAATACATAAGTCCAGTTAAAAATACCGTATACAAATGCATGATATCTCTAAACTTTACAGTAAGTGCGGCTAATATCAATCCCACACCCATTGAAAAAACTATCAGATACACCAACGGTATTACCACTAAAAACATTGTAAAGTGTAATTCTTGTCTTGTAAATAACATTACAAGAATCAATGCACAAAATGATGACAGAATATTAATCGAACTTGACGCTATTCTTGACACCACAAATAAATATTTAGGAATATATACCTTTTTTATTAACGGTGCATTCCCCAATATAGATGTCATCGCACCAGAAGTAGCTTCATTATAAAAGTTAAATAATATCTGTCCACAAAGTAAATATAACGAATAATTTTGCACATCAAATTTCATTAAATTTGAAAATACGATTGATAAAATAATCATCATCATTAATGGATTCAAAAGTGTCCACAAAACTCCCAGAACGGATTTTCGATATTTTATTTTCACATCTCTTGCAACCAATTCATATAACAGTGGTTGGAATTTTTTAAAATTTTCTATATAACGTGTCATGAAATCTCCTTATATCTCACTTTTTACTCATATACAATACTTCGGGTATTATAGCATTCCTTTTTTAATTTATCAAGTTTGATTTATCTTGCTGATTTGTACCAAACATAATATACTCCACCCTGAATTACCGCTTCTTGCTTAAATCCAATTTTATCCAAATAATTCTCGCAATCTTTATTCTGTACAATAATACAATTAATATTGTATTTCTTTACTTGTTTACTCAATTTTCTTGAGGACTCATCAGATGGTTCGTTTACAAATTTTTCATATATCTCCTGATCATAACCATACAATTGGCATTGACGATCTACTTCGTAACGATTTACAGCGGACACGGATACCACATCAGGTGCGACACTTCTTAATTGTACACTCAATGTATAAATTGTATTGTCTACTAATGCCCACTCTGGCGACACCACAAACAATTTTTTCTTCTTTTCTTTTCCGATTCTTTCTAATTCTTTTCCCAGCTCAATTGATGTATCCGGTTCAAATTTGTGATTACGATATAACACATCAAAATCTTCTTCCAAATTTGTCTTTGCTTTCATATTATCTGTAACAAAAAGTTCTTTTCCATCTGTTTCATATCCATAAAACAACAGTCGAACCATTCCACAGGTTATAGCAATAAAAATAATCTTAACACATGTCTCATTTAATATTTTGCTCATAAAAAGATATACATACCACAAATTAATTATCAAAAATGTGTATACATATGTACTCCATGCACGTCCCGCAACAAATCCATACACTGCCAAAAATTCCGAAATGTCATTCAATTGCGGAATAGCGAAAAGGAGTCCCATTAAAATAACCATGGTATTAATTTTATATATTACTCTTTTTCTTGCAAAAAAACTGCATCCGAAAACTGCAAGTGCTCCTATTACAAACGGTGATTTCAAGGCATTGAACACATACTGATAAACTTCATTCTGCGCCCCCTGATTGTTCGGCAAAATGATTCCGGCTAACACAATAAAAGCAGCTAATATTATACCAATAATCTTTTGCTTCCATTCTTTAGTAAATAACAGCGTAACTATCACATATGAAACTCCTGTTACAAAAAGCGTTGGTAAAACAATCGTCGATTTTGAAATCATCACAACAGATATTCCAAACACTCCCAGAACCATTTCCCATGTAATCTTTTCGTCTTCTAAATAGAACATCAGCAAACACATAATTGCTATCATTTTTACAATTGACGAGCCGAAATACATTGCTGTATTTAATGTAAATGTATCCCTTAAAAAAAGCAATTTTGTATCTTGCATGTATACATAATAGACAAAAAAAAGCAAACATGTTCCGCAGACATATTGCAATGCTTTTTTATTATAATCTTTTTTCACAGCCCTTGCTATTCTATCCCCAAAAGCTAAAACACAATTAAAGAAAAGATAATAATTAAAACCTGATTGGAACAACCTTATATATAAGCTTGGTGTTACATGCAACATCTTGATATAAAATGCCGATTCTATCTCCCACGTATTCAACAAATATGTAATTCCCAAACCTTTTCCCACACCAACCGGAATATTATCTATATTATTTTCACACCCCGACGCAATTGTAGCAATCTTCGTCAAATAGTATCCATCATCCAAATGATTTCCATACCAAAATGCTCTGTAGTAATAAAACATCATATAGCATAATATAATTGTCAAAACAATTAAAAACCAATTACATTTAACGAAATTTTTCAGTGTTACTATTTTAATATAATTTTCCTGCTTAATACTATATATAATTTTAAGCACTGCAAGCAATAATACCACACTCATATATGCAAAGAATATTCTATATTTCAAATGTAATAACTGAACACTCATTCCCCCTATTGCTACAAAAAAAGAATATACCAAGTATCCTTTTATAAACTTTACCGAATAACTTTCTTCTTTTATATCAACAGCTTTTCCCAAAGCATATAACAGCATAGTAAAAATCAAGAAAAAACATCCACATACTAAATACTCTTTCATCTTACTTCAAATGATATCGTTTCCTCCAATACCACTATTCCCCTTTCTTTTCTTCCGCATCAATTTTACGATCTATTGCGATTTGTTGAGCCAGACTATCAACTTTATTTTCCAGTGCCGAAATTTGAATCGTATTATAAAACAACTTCACGATCAAAACAAAGATAACGATCAGATATACCATATTAACTGTTGATTTAAATCCCAGGAATTTCGATATAGCTGACATTATTTGTGGGAATACTCCCATAACGACAAGTATACATGAAAAACCAATCCAAAAAACTGTATATTCTATTTTTAACTTTGCCAAGCGTATCTTTCTAAGCATAAATGCCAATAATACTATAGCTCCTACAACAAGTAAAATTCTAATAAAAATTGACATATTATCCCCTCTTTCTAAAGTTTTGTACAAATAATATTGATATCAACATTTTAACCATATATTTAGCTGCATTCGTCAAATTCAGATAACTTTCTCCTGCAACTCTCTCATCCATATTTACTGGTACTTCGGAAATCTCCGCTCCATTTTTCAACAAATATGATACAGTATCCGGCTCTGGTCCATAATTCAAATTCTGTGCGAATTCTTTAATCATTTTATGGGAAAACATTCTCATTCCTGATGTCGGATCTGCCACCCTTTTTCCAGTTGTAATTTTGATGGCTACAGTAAGCATCTTACTTCCAATCATTCTTAAAGATTTTTCCTTTTTCTGGTTGATAAATCTTGATCCGATTACAATATCATATCCTTCTTTTATTCTATTTAACATCGGTTCAATAAACTCTGGTCTGTGCTGACCATCTGCATCAAATTGAATTGCATACGAATATCCTTTCGTATATGCATACTTTAATCCAGCCTGAAAAGCCCCTGCAAGTCCAAGATTTACCGGTAGATTTAACATTTCATATCCTTTGCTCCTGCAAATATCCGCTGTCCGGTCTTTAGATCCATCATTCACAACAATATAATCATATTGACTATACTTATTCTTAATGAACGTAACTACATTTTCTATATTTTCTTCTTCATTATAAGCCGGAATCACTATCAATAATTCGCTTTTCATTCTTTTCTCCTTTGCTTATATTATTTTATATATCCTTCAAAATCATGAAATACCCGATCTTCTTCTTTCGGTAATTTCATATAATCTCCATACATTTTCGAAAGATACTCCTCATATCCTATAGGAATCGGGAACATTCCATCTCGGAACTTAACATATTTTGCCTCTGAAAATACTTCTTTAGAGAAAAATTCTTTATCTTCTACCGGCCATATGCGGTCTCCTACATATGTTCCCTCACAAGGAGTTACCATATCTATAACTTTCTTATTCCAATATTTGTAATCCTTATTTCTAAAAAGTATCTTATATGCACCTTTTCCGATAATGTTTAAAATACTTTTCTTCATCGTTGTAAGATTACCTGCAACATATATTTTATTCATCATCTTATAAAAGCGATGCTTTTTCATGATTTTTCTTAATGTTTCTTTTTCATTCGGCCATATATCCATCGGGAATATATCCATCCATACGCCTGTAGCATATTGTCTTTTTATATCCTTTTCAAATACTATAGTCGAATCATCTACTAATTTCATGTACGGATAAATATAATTATCATCTAGCGGTAATAAGAATTTGTATTTTCTTTCAGTATCCAGGTACCTGTTATCTTTTACCAGCGCAATTAATTTATCATAATCTTTACGTAACATGCATACATCTATATCGTCATCCCAGGGAATAAAATCCTGATGCCTTACTGCCCCCAGACATGAACCTCCGCTTAAAAAATACATGATATTATTTTCTTTTGCAAATTCATCAAATCTTTTTAACAAATTATATTCCAGCGATTGTATTTCTTTAAATTCTATTTTTTTCTTATATTCCTTCATTGTTTTATCCTAACTATTTATACTTACCATAAAAAAGCGGTATATTTTTTCCAAATATTCTTTTGAAGTGAATGTGAATCTGACTCCATCCACAAAAAAATGAATATATCTTTTTTGCTCTATATCATTAAGTAATTCATTAAACCTGACATTTGCTTTCAGATATTTTTCTGCCTTTTTAGAAGAATTCTTCTCGGTTACATATTGTTTTGCTTTTTCAACATCCGCAATCTTTCCTTTTTTATAAGAACACGTTATATATTTTGCATACAAAAACTGTTCAAATAAATTGTTTCTGGAAATACTCTGAGATGTCATTCGGTACTGTAACACTACTTTATTAAGATTCGATACTCTATATCCCTTTAATAATGCCCTCAAAGTAAAATCATAGTCTTCGCACAATGGTATTTTTCTGTATCCGTTTAAATGTTCAAACATTTCTTTTCTTCCAAACCAGGTCGGATGTGGTACAACCTGATTATAGCGGATACACTTTTTTATTTTATCCGGATTCGCTGGGATTTTTTTGATGGAATAAATAACTTTTTCCTCTTCATCTATTACTTGTGTAATCCCCCCGATCAAATCCACATTACATTTTTCCAGATATTCTTTTTGCCACTGTAATCTTTCCGGAACGGATATATCGTCTGCATCCATCCTGCAGATATATTTGCCGTTTGCATACGACAGACCTCTGTTCAAAGAATACGTCAGCCCCTGATTTTTTTCATTAATATGGAATTGAATTCTATTATCTTTTTGTTGATATTCCTTTATAATTCTAATATGATCTGAATTATCCGGATTGTCTAAAATAATAATATACTCAAACGCTTTATACGTCTGATTTAAAATAGATTCTATCGATCGCCTGAGCTGATTTTCAGGCTCTTTATATGTCGCCATTATTACTGAAACTTCTGTCATAACACTCCTCAATTCTATTTATACTTTATCTTTATTTCGGATTCATTTCACGTTCACTATTCATACCTATAGCATACCACTTTCCCTATTATAACGAACAATACCTTAAAAAGCAAATTAAAAGCTATTGACTTTATTCTTCAAAAATGGTTACATAATAATATTACGAAAAAAGAAAGTTGAGGTATCCTATGTTCGACACTTTACAAACATTTATTGCCCCCAGGCTGCGTAGTTTTCTCAAACTGCTGTCCATCGGGCACTTTCATAAAAAAAGAATTGTATTTTTCAGCTATTTTGGCGCACAATATTCTTGCAATCCCAAATATATTTCCGAATACATGCAGGAACGCCATCCTGATTTTGAGATTATATGGGCTTTTAAATCCCCTCAAAACTTTTCTTACTTACATGATAAGGGAATTAAAACCGTCAAATATTTGCATCCTTACTTTTTGCATGTATGCCTGACTTCAAAATTTATTGTTACCAATTCAGAAATTCCTGCATGGTTTCCAATTATGAAACGTCAGGTTTATATTAATACATGGCATGGTGGTGGAGCATACAAACGTGTTGGCGCTGCCTATCAGAAAGAAACCCCCGGAAAACAGATCCGCGCGGAAATTGCACGAGAAGTACCTTGTACATATGTATCAAGTTCAAACGCATTTACAGAATTAACGATCCATCAAAGTTTTCATCATGACGGAACCATTCTTTCCTGCGGAATGCCGAGAAACGATATGCTGTTCAATAATGATCATCCTGAATTGTACGATAAGATCCGAGCGTACTATCACCTCCCTTCAGAGGCAAAGATCCTTCTATACGCCCCTACTTATCGGGAATCAAAAGCGGCTTCTGATTATTTATTCGACTGCAAGGCAATTCAATCTGCTCTTTCAGAAAAATTTGGCGGCAACTGGTTTATTCTATTCCGTACACACTACTTTGTTATGAACCAGTTAAATAATGCTGCCAATTACATTGATGCTTCCAATTATCCTGATATGCAGGAATTGCTGTATGCCGCAGATGTTCTTATCACCGACTATTCCTCTTCTATGTGGGATTTTTCACTTACACGGCGCCCGTGCTTTTTATATGCTACGGATTTGAACTACTATGATCTGGATCGTGGATTTTATTCCGACATTCACACCTGGCCATATCCTTTAGCCGAGTCAAACAGTGCGTTAATTAAAAACATTAAACAATTTAATAATGATCAATATCAAAAAAATATCCAAAAGCACTGGGATGCGCTCGGCAGCTATGAATCCGGACATGCCTGTGAGACCGTCGCAAATTATATTTTAACTTCTAATACATAAAAGGGAAGAGCAAATGCTCTTCCCTTTTTAAAATCCTAAGATCTGTGAATTTTCTTCCGCTTCAACAATCGCTCTAAAGGTATAAAAATCCGATGGTGTAGTTATTTTTATATTTTCCGGTTTTCCCATTACTGGGAATAACTTATATCCTTCTGCCTGCATAAGTGTCGCCGAATCAATGTAAGAATTAATGTTCTCTTCTCTCGCATGATCATGTGCCGCAAGCAATTGTCCATATATATATGTCTGTGGAGCTCTTGCAAAACGACATTTTTTCCGTTCAACGCTTTGAGTTAATTCATTTTTTTCATTAACCATCATAACCGTTTCCGTTGCTTCAACAACAGTTATTGCATTTCCCTTTTCTTTCGCTACTTTGATATTTTCACTTATTAATTCTTCATTGATCAATGGACGAACACCATCATGTATTAATACAATGGAATCTTCTTCTATTTGTCCCCGCATCGCATTCAAACCATTATAGATAGATTCCTGTCCCGTTTTTCCTCCAGGTGTAATCCATTTCACCTTTTTAAGCTGATACTTTTCAATCAGCTTTTTCAGATAATCGATCCAGCCTTCTATACATACAACAGATATTCCATCTATTTCCGGATGATTTTCAAAATGTTCCAGAGTATAGATAATTATTTCTTTATTGTGTAATGTTAAAAATTGTTTTGGTTTTGTTTTGGTATTCATTCTGGTCCCGGTTCCGCCAGCAAAAATCACTGCATAATTCATAAAACTTTCCTCCTAATTATTTTTTTCTGTACACCCAGTGTGCAAGATAAATGAGATCCACCATTCTATACTTCATTAAAGACCAATACAGCTTTCTTGTGACTGGTATATTTTCAGTATTTATATTTTTAAAATTATCCCGGTAACACTTTCGTCTTAAAACTGTTTTCAATTCTTTTCGTCTCGTCAGGTAATTTTTTGGATTATTTTTATGTGCATAATCGCTATTAATTGACTGACTTAACAATTGAATACTCTTATTATTGTACGCCTGATAGAACCGCTCATCTTTTCCATGTTCTTTGATAAACTTTAATATATATCTGGATATTCTTTCCAGAATATCAATCGTGCCCTCTGTATACTTATTCACAGTTGAACCGCTATTCATTCGATAATGATATAAAAAACGTTTCACATACAATACCTTTTCCGCCGTCTCAAATGCATGCAGATTAAAGACTGTATCCTGCCCTCGTCTTAATTCCGGCTCATAAATTATATTTTGTTTCCTCAGCCATTCAACATCATATGCTTTTGCCCACGTTGTTCCAAATGTTGCAAATCTTGGCACATAACTGGCTGCCTCTTTAAAAATAGCCTGTAATTCCATTTCTTCTTTTTCTTTTCCTGTGAAATATTTCTTTTCACCATTCCAAAATGGATTTTCAATCTCTTCGTCATTTTTATTTATATATGCTGCCGAAGATATAATCTGCACATCTGGATTATTTTTAAAATTATCATAAAAGAAAGCACAAAATTCAGGCTCTACCCAGTCATCTGCATCAACAAATGTTATATACGACGCTTTTGCATTTAGGATTCCGTTATTTCTTGCTACTGCTACCCCCTGATTTTCCTGTTCAACTACCCTGATTCTTTCATCCTGTCCTTCAAAGCTTTTACATAAATCTAAAATTTCCTTTTTCACACCATCGGCAACAATAATAATTTCAATTGCTTCCAATGTTTGTTGTTTCAGGCTCAAAATGCATTCTTCAAAATATTCCTTTTCCACACTGTACACAGGAACAACTACACTCATTTGAGGTTCTATCATAATTATTTTACTCCTCTGATTTTTTGTATCATATTAACTAAGTTATAATACAAAAATACACTTCTGTATTTTCTATGTTTTAACAGCCATAATTTTATTTTATTTAAATTAAGATCCATCACCCGAAGATCTATTGCTGCAATAGCAGACTTATATGGCTCTTCATTCATTAGTATTTTAAATTCGCGAAATGCATTTTTCCTATTCGGATTATCCGGATGTAAAAAATATTTTCCGATCAGAAAATACGCAATAACTCCAACTCTGACACAATACGTATTTCTATATGTCTCAGATGTATTTATTCTTGGTTCTAATTCATAGTATTTCTTTAAAATACGCGTAGATGTGTCTGCATTTCCCGTAAAAAACGTGTGTGTCGTCGACTCGCCGTGCAGCCTGTAATGATACAATGGTTTATTTATATATGTAAATCTTTTTATATACTTATGATATTCATAGTTAAAAAGTTTATCCTCTCCTTGTTTCAAAGAGCTGTCAAATCGTATATTATTTTCTTTAATGATACTTCTTTTATACAAATGACAAACAGGTCCCTCCAATGTCGGAATCCTTATCTCATCTTTCGACAGCGAAATTGTTCTCAAAAAATTCAAATTAATCTTTTCAAGAAGCTTCTCATCATCAACACTAAGATCTTTTTCATAATTTTTCTTTATTTGCTGATTTGCATCCTTGTTTAAATACATGTTCCAGACAACCATATCATTTCCGTCACGCTTTTCCATGGCCAGTTCACACATATTTTTTTCAATCCAGTCATCCGCATCAATAAAAGTGATCCACTCTCCCGTTGCTTTTTGAATTGCATTATTTCTGGCCATAGATACACCTTGATTTTTCTGATGCAAAACCATAATCCGACTGTCTTTTTCCGCATATAGATCACAAATTTCTCCACAATTATCAGGCGATCCATCATCTACAAGAATAATTTCCAAATTAGAATACGTTTGTTTCGATATACTTTCAATACATTCTTTTAAATATTGTTCTTTAATTTTATAAACAGGAACAATAACACTGATTTTTTCCACCAACTATTCTCCTTACGCTTCCATATCATTCATCATACGCAAATATGCTTCTTTCATATCTACTTCTGCTTTCCAGCCTAATTTATTTAATTTTTCCGAGCTCAAATGCATTTTCACTTTTGGAGCATATCCCAGGCTCTTGGCCTCATCTGGAATATCAAATTCTACTTTTATCTCTCCATTCGAAACATCGTTTGCCACAAGTTCTGCCATTTCTCTTATAGTCATATGCGACTTTTCATTTACAACATTATAAGCTTCTCCGACTTTCCCCGAATATCCTAAAAGCAACAATGCCCTGATAACATCTCTTGTATAACAATAATTGCCTTCGGAACTTCCATCTGTTCGCAAAACAAGATTCTCTTTTTTCATAGCACTTCTTGCGAATTGTGCATATACACGATTATCTTCCTGTAATACGCCCGCTCCAAATGTTTGTGCAAGTCTTGCAGATTTCACCGGCAAGCCAAATTCTGCCGCATATGCGTTACATAAGCATTCACATATTCTTTTTCCCTCTGAATAACTGCTTCTTACATTTTCCAGTTCTATATACCCCAGATCTTTTTCTGTTATATACTCTTTCTTTTCATCCGGAATACCATATACTTCCATTGAAGAAACATATACCATTCCTTCAATCTTTTTATCTACTGCCAAATCCAATACATTCTTTGTTCCCATATATGAAGTTTGTATCGTCAGGACCGGATGCTGCACCATCATCTTGGATGCTGTAATACTGACTGTATGAAAAATATAGTCTACATCTCCTGCTATTACCGGTATCTGTTCAATGTCACCGATCATCAAATGAATTCCGTAGTTATTATACCATTTTCCATATATTCTTTTTGCTTTTTCTTCATTTCTGATCAATCCAATAATTTTTATATTTCCCTGATGCAAACAATTGTAATACGCAAAGGCTTTCACCAGTAATGACCCTATAAGCCCTGTCGCTCCCGTTACAAATATGGTTTTATTTTTGTATTTGCTCCATTCCAGATCACTGTTAGCAATATATTCCAAATCCATTTCTTCCATAGATTTTTCCATTTTTCTTTCTACCATCACTTATTTTCTCCTCTTTTGTTTTCATAAAAATCATATACTTCTTTTAATACTTTCAGGGATTGTAAATGATTTTTTATTTCAAACATTTCTTTTTTTCTATTCTCCTTGATCATATCATCTGTCGATGCATCTTCTCGATGAAAAACATGAATATCCGGTAAATACACACTGTTCAATCCATTTTCAGTCAAATGCTTCATTAAAATTGCTTCTTCTCTATATAAGAAAGTTCTATCATCCAACCCATTAAACTTTTCTATATATTTTCTTGAGAACAGCATAAAACATCCATGAAGTTGAACATACTCGCATCTCTTAATAAATTCTTTTTTCTTTTTCTTTTTTAACGGTTTTATTTTTCGATAAATATTCTTTATCTTTTCCAAATGATATTTGTAAACCACACTTTTTATTTTATACGCCTGAATATCATGCTCTACTTCCTGTTTACTCATTGCATTCGTTCGTATAGGGTTAATATCACATCTGCCGTCGGCACTTAATATCATCGGCCCTAATACAGCAAATTGACTTCTTTTATATTCTTTCTCTACTTTTTCAAGGAAATCATCATCTAACAAATAAACATCATTATTCATCAACACAATATATGATGGATTCCATGTTTTTTCAGCATATCTGAAGCCCACATTATTTCCCCTTGCAAACCCCAGATTCTCCTGATTTAAAAGCACTTCTACATGGTCATCATTTTTATAATGTTCTTTCAATAATGCACCTGATTTATCCGGGGACGCATTATCAACAATTACTATCTTATACATGTCTGTATCGATTTTTTTCTCAATTGAATCCACGCTTTTGTACGTTTCATCTATTGCCAGATAGTGTAAAATAACAAAAACTATTTTCATATTTTATCCTCTACATTTTTCTTTTTAATGTTATCGAGCTCTAATCTTTTTTATTTTATTAAAAAACTGCGTTTCAAATTGCTTCAAATACGGATCTCTGATTAGTGTCAAAATAATAAAATATCCCAGACAACATCCCGCAACCGTTCCTACTAAAGTTATGAATACACTGTTCGTTATCATATTCATTACAAATCTTCCCGCAAAAAACCATACACTTGCTACAAAATACACCATAACTCTTGTATATAACATCTTTGTATTAAATATCTTACGTGCATAGTAAGTCAAGATAACAAACACAATTATTTCAGAGAACAATGTTGCCACCGATGCTCCAGTCACGCCAAACATTGGTATTAATAATGCATTCGCAATTAAATTGAACACTGCTCCGCCAATTGTTGATATCAATACTTCTTTATCTTTTTTATGCGGAATACAAATCTGATAAGCCAGCACTCGATTAATAGCTCCAACTACAACTTTAGCAGATAAAATTTTTGCCGCCGTACTTCCCGTTAAAAATTCTTTGCCACTAAATATTAATATCAAAATATCACTGGTACAGATCATTCCTATAGCCGCCGGTATCGCTATCATAAAAAGAATATCTACAGATTCTTTCATCAGCTTCTCATATTCTTTTTTCAAATTATTTCCCAGATAATAAGACACTCTTGGCAGGATGGTCGCTGATATCGTTCCTATCAATGTACTTACAATTGTATTAATCTTTACAGCTGCCGTATAGACTCCGGTAGCCTTATCTCCACGAAATGCCCCAAGCATGGTTGTATCCATTGTCATATAGATACTGGATGCAACACTTGTTCCAAAAATCATTAATATCGGCTTTAAATGCTTTCTATATTCTAATCTTTCTTTTTTCTGTTTCCAATCGACTATTTTTCTCGAATGCCACAAGTTAAAAAAAGCAGATCCTCCTGACGAAATAACCGTCAATGCCGCATACCAGTAATAATCATTTTTATTTTTAACCAATACAAACAATAATATCAATGAAATGATCTGAAATAAGATTGCCCTTTTCGTGATATAAGCATATTCTTCTTTGATTGTAAAAATCCACTCTGTTCCTATTGTTGTAAAAATGATACTTAAACTTGAAATTACTAATAACTTTTTGTAATTTCCCAAAATAGGTAACGCTAAAAAAACAGCCAATGCACAATAAGCGATAAACGTTGTGCACAAATTTATGTTCAACATTTCACGTGAGAACTTGCTGAATTTCTCTTTATCGTCTCTAATCCGTGCTCCTTCTCTTACTGCATATGTACTAATTCCCAGCGCTGCAAACATAGAAAAGTAAGACACAATAGAACTTGCATAGTTAACACGGCCTATCCCTGTAGCGCCTAAGATTCTTGACGCATACGGAAATGTAATTAACGGAAATATCAGGCTCATTAACGTTTTTATTGTATTCATTATCAAATTTATTTTGATAGATTTTTGCTTTTTTTTCATGTCCTCTCCAATCTTCTTTAGACCTTTCGCCATTATATCACTTTTCCATATGGCAATCAACCTTGACACTTTTAATCTTACGGGACTCCATTTTTTTCCATAACCTGCGCTCTCTTTCCTTATAATGCAAAATTTCTCCCACAAGTATCAGTACTTTCTTTCGATTGTGATTTTAAGCAACACATTTTTGTATCTTCCCCTTTTTTATCACTAAAACATTGTGATTTTCTTATGTTCATGATACAATATTTATGCCATTTCAATTCAAACGTTGTTTTAAATAACATTTAGTATTCATTATAAATGAAAGGATATCAAATCATGAAAAAACTATCACAATCACTTCTCGCAAATCTTGTAACAAATCGTCGAAAAGAAAAACACATGACCCAGCAGGATCTTGCAGATATCACAGGGATCAACCGTTCTATGATCTCACGTTTGGAAAAAGAAGATTTTATTCCTTCTATTCCTCAATTAGAGCAATTAGGAGAAACGCTTGATTTTGAACCCCAGACATTATTTGTTGATGCCGGCAATACCAAGCTTCCTTCTCCTTCACCTTTAAATATCGCGGTAGCCGGAACCGGATATGTCGGATTATCCATCGCGACATTACTTGCACAGCATAATCACGTAACTGCTGTAGATATCATTCCTGAAAAAGTAGAATTGATCAACAACAGAAAATCCCCTATTCAGGATGATTATATCGAGAAATACCTTGTCGAAAAGGATCTTGACCTGACTGCTACTCTTGATGGTGAATCCGCCTATAAAGATGCTGATTTCGTCGTCATTGCTGCTCCAACCAATTATGACAGTAACAAAAATTATTTTGACACTTCTGCAGTAGAAGCAGTCATCGAACTTGTATTAAAGGTAAATCCGAATGCGATCATGGTCATCAAATCAACGATCCCTGTGGGCTATACCGAATCTGTCCGCAAAAAATATAACACAGCTAATATTATCTTCAGTCCAGAATTTTTAAGAGAATCAAAAGCTTTATATGACAACCTTTATCCAAGCAGGATCATCGTATCTACCGATTCTTCCGATGAACGACTGGTGAAGGCTTCTCATACATTCGCGGCACTTCTTCAGGAAGGGGCTCTTAAAGAGCAGATTGATACATTGTTCATGGGATTTACGGAAGCCGAAGCCGTAAAGCTTTTTGCTAATACTTACCTTGCATTACGTGTTTCTTATTTCAACGAATTGGATACTTATGCAGAAATGAAAGGACTCCATACCAAAGATATTATAAACGGTGTATGTCTCGATCCGAGAATCGGAACGCATTACAACAATCCATCTTTTGGTTATGGAGGATACTGTCTTCCAAAAGATACCAAACAATTGCTGGCCAATTACGATAATGTACCTCAGAACATGATGTCCGCAATTGTCGAAAGCAACCGTACAAGAAAAGATTTTATTGCTGATCGTGTTCTCAATCTCGCCGGATATTATGATTATAACAATCATGGTGATTATTCTGCTGCCCAGGAAAAAGAATGTACTATAGGAGTTTACCGTCTTACGATGAAGAGCAATTCCGACAACTTCCGTCAGAGCAGTATTCAGGGCGTCATGAAACGAATCAAAGCAAAAGGAGCTACTGTCATCGTTTACGAACCAACCCTGGAAGATGGAACCACATTTTTTGGAAGCAAAGTAGTCAATAATTTAGAGCAGTTCAAAAAACTTTCTCAAGCTATTATTGCCAACAGATATAATCCGATTCTTGACGATGTTAAGGACAAAGTATATACCCGTGATCTTTTCCAACGAGATTAATCCGAATTTCACAAAAAGATTTGTGTATAATAAAGGCAGGTCAAATGACCTGCCTTTATTGCTAATATACTACAACTTTTGTTCCTCGCGGAATATTATCATATATCCATTTTGCATTATTAATGTTTAATCGAACACATCCGTGTGATGCATTGATTCCAAGTCTTCCATCTGTAATTACAGACATACTTCCTTGTTTATACAGTACAGAGTGGAACAGGTAATTTCCATAGAACTGTGTATAATACCAGCATGTATATCCAGATCCAAATGATTTTCCTTTTCCCTGTACAGTAAATGTTCCTTTCACTGTCGGAGTTGATTTTGCTCCTGTAGTACAAACCCACTTTTTCACTTCATTCCATTTACCGACTGAACCGCTATAAATTCCTACTCTGTTAGCTGTCGTATCTACCAGAATGAGATACCGTGTGTTACTTGCATACGCCAATGCTCTCAGATGCATCTGGTCTTTAACTGCTATTGTCGCAGTCTTTTTCTTTTCTGTATAATAATTAGCATTTTTCCCCGGAGCTGCTGCATCTTTTGATACAAGGCGAATCTGTAATCCTTCCATTCTGTATCCGATTTTTGATGTTCCTGCTGCCTGGCCATTTTTTGCCCAGCCAAGCCAGCCATATCCCTGTACATGTGCACGATAATATATGTCATAATATTTGGCAAGATTACCGGTAAGTCTGATTTTCACAGCTTCCATTCCATTCGTTCCTGTAGATGCCCCGTTGGTTGTACCTGCATCAGACCAGTCCTTCCAGCCCTCTTTTGCAATATGTGTCGCATATTGAATCGTTCCTGATGGTGCAAGTTTATTTGACTGATCCAGATATAATGTAAGGCTCTGAAGCTGTTGTTTTTTGCCGATTGTCCCTACTGTATTTCCTTGCGATACATTGCCTGTCGCTCCTACACCTTTGATATATCCATTATAATAGAAGTTACCACTCTTATATCCTTCCACATATTTTACACCACTTGTATTCGGAGCCGTTTCTGCATCTTTTTTCACAAGGCATATTTTCAATGCCTCGATCTTCTTACTAAGATCAATTGTTCCTGTTACTCTTCCTGCAGATTCGTAATTACACCAGCCAATCTTTGCCAGATGTATACTGTAATACACTTCATAATACTTTGCGATCTCACCAGTCAGCTTCACTCTGATCGCTTCAATTCTCTTACTCTGACCGCTTGTTCCTGCAAGTTCACCATTCTTTTTCCAGCTTTGCCATCCAATTCCCTGTACATATGCCTGATATTCTACATTTCCTGTATAGTCAGAATCCGGAAGTGTAATCTTTATTGCCTCAATTCTTTTTCCCTGTCCGGTTGTCCCTGCAATCTGATTATCACTTACTTTTTTCTGCCATCCAATAGACTGTACATGGGTCTGATACTGAATTCTTGGTACCTGATAAGCTTTCTTCGTACTTCCTGGTGCACTTTCACCTTTTTTCACTAATTTGATCTCAATTGCTTCTAAACGTTTTCCATAAGTACTGCTTCCGGCCTTTTTCCCGTTCTTTGCCCAGTCAAGCCAGCCAAAGCTCTGTATATGCGTACGATAGTACACGTCATATTTTTTTGCTATAGCACCTTCCAGACGAACAGATACTGCTTCTACTCTCTTTCCCTGTCCGGTTGTCCCTGCAAGTGCTCCGTTTTCTACTTCTTTCTGCCAGCCATATGACTGTACATGAGTTTTATATATAATTTTACTGTCTTTTTGATCTTCTTCTGATAATCCGGCAAGCTTAATCTTTAACGCCTCAATAGAAAGCGCCTTTCCTTCCGTTCCTGCCAGTGCGCCATCTTCTACTTTTTTCTGCCAGCCGATTTTTGCTACACGAGCCTGATATACCACCTTCACTGTTTCCTCCGGTACTATATCCGTCTTTACTATGTATGAATTTGCTGTGTCTAAATCGACAGTTGTACTTTTCTCTGTCAACTGAACCTGAATGGCCTTTATGCCACAATCATATCCTTTAGTTCCGGATGTGGCATCATTTTCGGCCCAGCCAAGCCACTGTCCTTCACTCTGATCATCAGTTTGAACATATGCACGATAGTAAATATTATACTTTTCAGCCAGTTCTTCTGTTAATTTTATCTTGAACGCAGCTATCTTCTGTTCGCTGTCAAATCCAGTCTCCTGGCCGGCTGTTACATACTCATTCCAATTTCCCTCTGGATCTGCTACCGAATATGTGATTCCATTCAAATTTTCCTCTGTTACAGAATCCAAAACATCTAATTTTAATTTGGATATTTCAGCATCTTTATTCTCTGGCTCACCCACATATTCTCCATTGTCTGCTTCCTGCCACTCAGAAGCCCCTGACATTAATACCGAATATTTTAATACAGGCTGTGATTCTGCCTGTGTTTCGTCAGCATATGCCCTGGCCGGCATAACTAATGTAACGATCATTGCCATAATTGCAGTCAATGATATCATTTTCTTATACATGATCCTGCCTCCTTTTCATAGTATGACTTTATTTGATCACATGCGTTTTTTGAGTATTACCTGGTGCCGCCGCACCTTTTTTTACCAGAACAACCTGTATACATTCTAATCGTTTTGCACATCCTGTTGTTCCTGCTATCTCTCCATTTTTTGCCCAGTCGAGCCAGCCATATGTTTCCGTATGTACACGATAATATACGTCATACATTTGAGCCATTTTTCCCGTAAGTTCAATTCTTATGGCTTCCATTCTTTTTGCAGCACCAACCGTACCTGCTACTGCATTATTCGTTTTCCAGTCTTGCCAGCCACTACTTTGAACATGCGCCCGATACTTAATTTCACCTGAGTATTTCTGGTCTGTCAATTTCAGTCTGAAAGCTTCCATACGTTTTGCTTCGCCTGTCGTCCCTGCATAGCCACCTCCATATACACTTTCTTTCCATCCATATGTTTGCAAATGTGCCGAGTACTGTGTTAATGGTTGTACATATGCCTGTACCGTACTGCCAGGTGCCTGGCTTCCTTTTAAAACCAATTTTATCTGTATTGCCTCCATTCGCCTTGCACCGTCTGTTGTACCCGCAATTTCACCATTTTTTGCCCAGTCAAGCCAGCCATATGTCTGCGTATGTACACGATAATAAATATCATAATGATTTGCTGTTTCACCCGTCAGACGGATACGTATTGCCTCCATGCGTTTTGCTTCGCCCGTCGTTCCACCGATCGTCCCATCCGATACCCAGTTTTTCCAGCCATTTGACTGCACATGTGTACTGTATTGGACTGAACCGGTATAACCAATATTAGAAAGCTGAATCTTTATCGCTTCTATTCGTTTTGCTTCACCTGTTGTTCCAGATATTTCGCCATTGGCTTTAGACGCCTGCCAGCCGTCTGACTGTATATGTGTGCTATAAATTACTCCCGTTTTCTTAGTGTCTGGTATTGTGTTTCCTCCATTTAATCCAGAGGTACCTGTATTAATCTTTTTAATATATTGCTTACTTGCATAAGCATACATAGAAGATGAATTATATTTTCCGGAAGTACTTTCAATTCCTCCTCTATCCGCTTTTAACACCGGATCACTCTGCACTTTATAAAAATCTCCGGATTCTCCCAATATCAGAAATGCATAATTGGAGGAAGTTCCCGTATTATACAGACTTGTAGCAGAAGTACTTGCCTCTTTTCGTACATTTAATGTTGTATGTGCTGTTGACACAGTGTCCTTAATACCTATCGAATATTTATTTTGATCTTTCTTTCCGCCCTCACTGTCCATCTTCCATGCAAGAGCGGCAATTTTTTCACCCCAATAAGGATCTGATGCGTAGCTTACATTAATACCACTCGCTTTATCTCCTAAAAAGCCTCCGTGATAATAAGCCCATCCGGCTCTTAAATATTGTTTTGACATATAAGTTTCTGCAAAATCTTTTATGCATACATCCACACTTGAAAATGTATTCGCACTCTGGCCAGGCGATGTATCGACTGCATTCAGTCCAAACAAATTATTTTTTTGCTTTGCAATACTGCTTGTTCCCCAAGCACTTTCCAACGCACCTACACCTGTCATGAGCAATGCATTTACTCCATATGAATTTTGATTATTTACAAATGCCGCCCCTTTATTATACATTTTTGAGCTGCTCTGAGCATGTTTATTAATAATTGTAGAAAGTTCATTTGCAGAATACGATGACTTTCCACGCAGCGGAAGATATTGATAATAATTATAATACGGGTTATTGGGGTTAATAGAATTTTTTCTTGTGTTACTCTTGTAATCAGATAACATTGTCACGTAATTAGTATAAAAATAATGTCCGTCATAGCTGTAATATGTGGTCCCCGTCTTCATATAAGACTGTTGTGGTCCCACATTAACTGATCCGCCATAACCCGGTGTCGTCATATCCATACAGATTCTATGGATAATAGAAGAACCATCTGCATAATAGTTGCTATAACTTTTTGCTGAATTCAAATTAACAACCTGAACTTTGGACTGGTCTACTAATCCTACAACACCACTTTGCATAAATTTCACTTTTCCGTTTTCAGTGCCCAGATATGCTGCATCAGCTCCCGCTCCACCATAGCAGTAACCTGCGGCGTTCGTACTGTATTCTTTGTATTCTGTAGTATTATTTCCAACCGAAGCACCTGCTGCATTCGCCCGGAAATTTACAATATAGGTTGCCGCAGCTCTTGCCTTATTAGATAAATCTTCTTTTACTACTCCATCCGTTTCTTCTTCAACATCGAATACATTTCCGTTTCCATCTACACTTACAACGGTTCTTTCACCTGTGGTATTTTCGGGTGTATCAGGATTCTCTGTTAATTCACTTTGTTCCTGTGTTCCATCTATTTCCTAGTTTATTTCCTGATCAGCTTCGTCATTCATCTGTTGCTGGTTCTGATCCGTCTGACTACTTTCCATCGATTGTCCTTCTTCAGTAGCCGCATCATTGGCTGCAGATACACTTATTCCGGAAAGTATCATACTCATAATACATATGCAGGCAATGAATCTTTTTTTACTTTTCAAATTTTCTTCCTCCCTTTCTTCATTTTTCCTAATTATAACACAGTTCCATAACAAGCGAAATCCTTTATTGCAACAGAAAAAGTCATTTGAAATATGGATACTTCATACTTCAAATGACTTTTCTTTCATATACTAAAGCTCTCTATCTTACTTCTTTATAAATGTTTTTTCTGTACTTCCAGGTGCTGCTCCACCTTTTTCCACCAGTACGATCTGAACAGCTTCCAATCTTTTCGCAAGACCTTCCGTTCCGGCCTTTTCTCCGTTCTTTGCCCAGCCAAGCCAGCCATAACTTTGTGCGTGAACTCTGTAATATACATCATATTTGTTTTTCATTTCTCCAGTCAAACGTATCTTCACTGCTTCCAGACGTTTTGCTTTACCACTGGTTCCGCTTAATTGTCCATTCTTTTTCCAGCTCTTTTCCCATCCATACGTCTGTACATGTGACTGATATTCAATGTTTCCAGATACCTTCATTTTCTGCAGCTTAATTTTTATTGCTTCCAGACGTTTTGCCTGTCCGCTGGTTCCGCTTGTTTCTCCATTTTGTTTCCAAGTCTGCCAGCCATAGGTCTGTACATGTGACTGATAAAATACTCCCTGATTAGACACATAATGTTTTTCACTTGTTCCCGGAGCTTTTCCTCCTTTTTCTACTAACTTAATCTGAATAGCTTCCATTCTTTTTGCGAGGCCTGCTGTTCCGGCTATTTCTCCATTTTTTGCCCAGCCTAACCAACCATAAGATTGTGAATGAACTCTATAATATATATCATAATGCTCCGCAAGTTCCCCCGTCAACTTCAACCTTACGGCTTCCATCGCCAGTTTTTCCCCTGTCGTTCCGGCCGTCTGTCCATTCTTTTTCCAGTCCTGCCAGCCTTTCTGGGCAATATGTGTACGATATTCGATATTTCCTCCGTATTTTTTATTTTGAAGTTTTACCTTTAAAGCCTCCATTCTCAGGCCTTTTCCTATCGTTCCTGATGTCTGTCCGTCTTTCTTTGCTTCCTGCCAACCGATACTCTGTATATGTGTCTGATATTTTATACTTGTAGCACTATTTTTATTTTCTGCTTTAATTCCAGATACTTCATCCGAATATGTCTGTCCATCGAACGTTCCAACTGCTTTTATTGTATTCATATCATCCAGCTTTACGTCATCCCATACAAATACACCTGACTGCTGTTTTCTTCCTTTTCCAACAGACTGTCCATTTACAAACAATTCCACGCCTTCACAATTGGAATATACTTTTATCTGCTGATATTTTGTATCCCTTTCCGTATACCTTTTGCTTGTTAAATATACAAATTTATCTTGTTGATTCCAATTTGCTTTATAGAAATAGAATGCATCTTTTTTTGTCGTATGATCATAACAAACTAATCCCTTTGTATTTCTTCTCGGGATTCCTCCTTCATTTCTATAGCAGGAGAAGTCAAACATATTCCATACGAAGCTTACCGGTATATCTTTTCGCTTTTGAATCAATGAATAATATGTCTCTAATACAAACGCCTGATATTCCTCGTAATGTTTATCTTTCGATGCATCATCAGAAGACCATGAAAAATTTTCATCCATCGTTGCGTGTTGATTTATATTAGCTCCTGCACCATACTCTGTAATCATCATAGAAGAGGCATTGTACGTCTGCTTATATTCATTTAGTTTTCTATTCAGAGTATCTGTGATCTCTTTTCTTCCTTCATCATCTGCACTGGAAACAGATGACTTAAATCCCACATATAAATTCACTCCGGTATAGTCTACATTGCCATTTTTAGACCATTTAGCACATACCTTATTTGCATTACTACTGTCTATCTGAGCCTGAACTATATATCTCGTTGTATCTTCTTTTTGAGCCAGCTTTGCAACTGATGAATTGAAGGATACTAATGTATTTTCGTTTATCTGAAAATCTTTTCCAAATGCAGCTGCAGATGCCGGCTGATAAACCTCATTTTCGATTCCCCACATCATAATCGACGGATGATTATAGCCCTGACGAATCATCTCTTTTAACTCTTCTTTTATAGATGTTTTATAAGATTCCGCATTTGACAACAACAAATAATACGGTATTTCACAATAAACCAACATACCTCTCTCGTCTGCTAAATTGTATGTTGATTGTGAATGAGGATAATGCGATGTTCTAATTGCATTAACTCCCATCTCCTGCATCAGATTCATATCCTGTACCTTCAAATCATCCGGCACAGCATTTCCATATCCTTCTCTGTCCTGATGCATACCGACTCCATGAATCTCATACTCCTGTCCATTCAAATAAAATTTTCCATTTTTTATCTCATATGTTCTGACTCCGAAATTATCCGAAACCGTATCAAGTACTTCATCATTTTCATTATATATTGTTACATTTGCTGTATATAAATATGGATCTTTTGTTCCATTCCATAAATGAACATTATCAATTTGACATTTTGTACTATATGGCTGAACATTTTTATTGGCCTTAGCTGTTACTTTCTGCTCTGTTCCAGTAACTTTATTGCCATCTGCATCATAAATATCTGTTACGATTTTTAATTCTTTATCGTCATTACTTTTATTAGATATCTCATTTTTCACATTTACATCAGCAGTTGTTCCATTTACATTGGAATCTATATAGATTCCCTTATTGCCATAATCTTCTAATGAAATATACTGGTCATCTGTTGAAATCAATTCAACATCTCTGTAAATTCCACCCCACTGTGTATAATCTACATTAATTGGTATTGAAACAGTATCAATATTAGTAACATTCGCCTTAATTGTTATTTCATCCTTACCTTGTACATAATTGGTAATATCAAAAACAAAAGCCGAATATCCTCCAACATGCGTACCTACTTTCTCTCCGTCTATAAATACTTCCGTATTTCTTGCCGCACCATAGAATTTAATAAAAAGATTTTTATTTTTTATTTCTGAAATATTAACTGTCTTCTCATATGTAACAGTCTTTGAATTCATTTGTGGAATATATGACTGCCTCGGATGAACATATTCCCAAGAATGAGGCAGATTCACTACTCCGTTTCCTGCTCCCGACGGGAAATTCTAGCCTGCAGTAGATGTATCATTCGTTGAAAAGTTCCAGCCATCATTAATATTTAATACTTTTCTTTGTGTAACCGCTTCTTCTGAATCTGTTTCTTCTGAAGGTTCTTCCTGCTGAGCCTCCATGTTATCTTCTTTACTCTCTTCTTCCGTAATGTTTTCTTCCGCTTTTTCCTGTGGACTGTCAGAATCATTTCCCTTTATTAAATCATTCTCTGTCTCTTTTCCGTCATTTGTATTACTGTTTTCCCCGTCTTCCGTATTATTCTGATCATTAGATATTTCCTGATCTTGTTGATTTTCTTTCGTAATTTCGTCAGCATACGTCATGGTAACCATCGACATTCCCGGTCCTGTTAGTGTTATTGCCAACGAAATACATATTGCAACAAATTTCTTTTTCATTCTTTTCCTCATGTGTTATTCCTACTAACACTTTCCTCCTCCATTTTTCATTTCAAGCTGCTTTTTCCGGCAGCCAAAAGCGAACCTGTTTCCTATCCTCCTTTTTCTCATCCGCTCTTTCTATTTATCTTTTTTTATAAAAAAATTATTAGTACTTCCAGGTGCTGCTCCACCTTTTTCCACCAGTACGATCTGAACAGCTTCCAATCTTTTCGCAAGACCTTCCGTTCCGGCCTTTTCTCCGTTCTTTGCCCAGCCAAGCCAGCCATACGTCTGCGCATGCACCCGGTAATATATATCATACTGATCTGCCAGCGAATCTTTCAATTCAATCTGTATTGCTTCAAGTCTCTTAGCTTTTCCCTCTGTTCCGCTGTTTTTTCCGCCATTAACCCACTTTTGCCATCCGTAGGTCTGTACATGCGTTCTATATGAAATTTCCTTATTATAACTGGAATCTACCATTGCTATATTCAGTGCTTCCATCCTCTTGGCTTTTCCACTTGTTCCGGCCGTCTCACCATCATGTACCTTACTCATCCATCCATAGGTCTGTACATGCGTTTTGTAAGCTATTTTTGCTTCCTTAAAAGCTATAGATGTTGCTCCCGGAGCAGGATTTCCCTTTGGAACCACTTTAACCTGAACCGCCTCGATTCGTTTTGCATAATCTTTTGTTCCGGATGGTTCTCCGTTTTTCGCCCAGTCAAGCCAGCCAAATGTCTGTGTATGCACTCTGTAGTAAATATCATACTTTTCCGCAAGTTCTCCTGTGAGATGCAGCTTTATAGCTTCCATTCTCTTTCCGCCATTTAATATACCTGCTGCTGTATTATTGGCTTTTTCTCCCATCCAGCCATAACTTTGCATATACGTATCATATACTATATTTCCACTATATTGTGTATCATTTACTCTGACAGCTAATCCCTGAACCGCTCTTGCCTGACCAATTGTACCGCTCTGTTCACCATCCGCACTGTATTTCTTCCATCCTTGTTTTTCTACGTATGTTCTATATTCTACTTTCTTTCCTGTAGTCTTATACGAATTATCTGTTGTTCCGGGTATCGTTGCTCCTTTTGGTAAGACAGCAATTTGTAATGCCTCAATTCGTTTTTCATATCCCTGGCTTCCAGCCGGCTGTCCATTGGATGTCCATCCCAGCCAGCCAAAGTTCTGACTATATACACGATAGTATATATCATAATTCTCGGCCTGACTTCCTGTTAAACTAATTTTCACAGCCTGAATATACTTGCTTTTTCCTTCTGTTCCTGCGAGCTGCCCTGTTTCTGCCAGTGGCTTCCAGCCTTCATCCTGTATACATGCCTGATATCTTACTCCTAGATCTCCATATCCGCCCCCGACATTTATTTTAAACGCTTCTAGTCTTTTTCCATAACCCGGCTTTCCTGTCTGATAACCGTTATTTACAGGCTCCTGCCAGCCATAACTTTGTATATGCGACGTATATGTAATGATATTCTCATCGGAAACCATTACCCGATCTGCATCTTGATTTATCACCGGTTCATCTGACATCCAGAAGTTAAGATCTACATTAGTGCTAACGCCATTTACTTTTCCAGAAGACGTACACTGCCACATATCATACTTTGACTGATACTGACAAGATGCACTGTACTGTGCAACCCATTTAGACCAGGACTCATTC
>OLRG01000828.1_pt1 | contig 27409 bp, 22 predicted proteins | sample 1672331 | NCBI WGS metagenome assembly OLRG01 (sample SAMEA3136672, study PRJEB25190) | human gut metagenome
AGCATGCGACTGTTAATCGCAGGGTCGTTGGTTCGAGTCCAACTTGGGGAGCCAATCAAACGGTAATGCCGTCACATGAGTGGCGGCATTACTACTAGATTGATTATGGGCCTTTAGCTCAGTTGGTTAGAGCAACCGGCTCATAACCGGTCGGTCCGGGGTTCGAGTCCCTGAGGGCCCACCAGTTATTTTAATTTCACATAGGGGTATAGCTCAGTTGGTAGAGCATCGGTCTCCAAAACCGAGTGTCCAGAGTTCGAGTCTTTGTGCCCCTGCCATGAAAACCTTCTGCCTTTCGGCAGAAGGTTTTTCACACTTTCCCGACCATTTCTAAATACATATCCAAGATCGAAGTTTGGTCGCTAATATTGGGGGCGATTTTCCGTTCATTGGAAATATGCTGAAATTCTACATATGTATTTGTTAGAAATATCTAAAAGATGCGGAATAATTGATTCAACACTTGATATCTTTACACAGATGAAGTATTATAAACACTATACTGTCAACTTAAAAGAGAATGGGACCAATGACAGTGACAGGAAAGCGATTTATAATAGGAGTGTGAGAAACGCGACAAATTGGAAGCTGAATGATTCTGGCACAGGGCTGTACTGGCAGCAGCCTATTTGACACAGCCGCAGTCTCTGTATTGCCCGGGATGTACGGCTGAATATTTTCGGAGGGAAAATGAATGAAATTAAGTAGAGAAAAGGGAAAAATAGATTGGTTGATCACATTGCTTCCCTTGGCGATTATTATTGCGCTGTGCATTTTGTTTTTCTTTATGCCGGAGCAATCCAATGCGGTATTGAGTCAGATCCGATTTTTCTTCGGTGATACCTTTGGTACTTACTATCTGGTGATCGGCTTGGGTATCTTTTTGCTCTCTATTTTTATTGCCTGCTCAAAGTACGGCAATATTGTACTGGGTGCGCCAAATGAAAAACCAAAATATTCATTTTTTGCATGGGGTTCTATGATGTTTACCTGTGGCTTGGCGGCTGACATCCTGTTCTACTCTTTCTCTGAGTGGGTACTCTATGCAACAGACCCGCATTTGGCGGAAATGGGCAGTATTCAGGAGTGGGCCGGTGTATTCCCGCTGTTTCACTGGAGCTTTATTCCCTGGGGATTTTATCTGGTGCTGGCAGTATCCTTTGGCTTTATGCTGCATGTGCGGAAGCGCAGCCGTCAGAAGTATTCCGAGGCATGCCGGCCGCTTCTTGGAAAGCATACGGACGGATGGGCCGGACGGGTGATCGATCTTCTGGCTGTCTTTGCATTGCTGGCCGGAACGGCTACAACCTTCAGTGTAGCAACACCGCTGATGGCGGCCATTATTCGTTCTCTATTCCATGTTGAAGTCAGCCGAACTGCGATTAACATTGTGATCCTGATTATCACTTGTGTGATCTATACTTATTCGCTTCTTCATGGGTTTAAGGGAATCAGCTTTCTTGCCAATGCTTGTATTTATATGTTCTTTGGCTTGATTGCTTTTGTATTGCTGTTTGGCGGAGAGACTCGGTACATCATCGAAACAGGCTTCTCTTCACTGGGGACTATGATTCAGAACTTTGTAGGTCTTTCCACCTTTACGGATCCCCTGCGCACCTCCAACTTCCCCCAGAACTGGACCATTTATTACTGGGCTTACTGGATGGTATGGTGTGTGGCTGCACCGTTCTTTATCGGCAGCATTTCCCGTGGCCGTACCGTTCGGCAGACGATTCTGGGAGGATACATTTTTGGTGTCGGTTCCACATTGGTGAGCTTCATCGTTCTTGGCAACTACTCCATGGGCATGCAGGTCACGGGTCGTGCGGATTTCATTGCACAGTATCTGGCCGGCGGTGATTTGTATGATATGATTGTTTCCATTATCAATACGCTGCCACTGTCCAAGTTTATTATGGTGTTGGTTCTGGTCTGCATGATTGCCTTCTATGCCACTTCCTTTGACTCCATTGCCCTGACCGCTTCCTGCTACAGCTATCATCGGCTGGGCGAGGATGAGCAGCCCCACAAGCTGATCCAGCTGATGTGGTGCATCCTGCTGATCCTGCTGCCCATTGCACTGCTGTTCGCGGAGAGCTCTATGAGCAATTTGCAGTCTGTAAGTATCGTTGCTGCGTTCCCTGTGGGGGCTGTGATCGTGATGATTGCTTTGAGCTTCCTGAAGGATGGGAAAAAGTATATGGAAGAAGTCAAGCAGAAAAAAGAATAACATAATGAGAATGCCTCCGTATGACAGAGCACATACGGAGGCATTTTGCTATGCTTGGCCACCCTTATTCTGGGGGCCGGAACGAACGCAATGACAACATGATTGTGGCAGAACGAACGATAGCGGACATCAGCTGCGGAACAATGTCCGGAAAACCAGCCGGACAAGCGGCCCAACAAAGAATATCTGAAGGCACAGAGCGGCGGGGAAGCATTGCGCGGCCAACTGAATCCATTGGGGCAGCCAACCGGAATGTAATCCACCGTGATAAAAGGTGGCAAACAGCGTAATGCAGGGAACGATCAAGCACACGGTCAAACACTGGATTGTCAGAATGGGAACAATGGGTGGCAATCCCTCTGGGTTTATCATTTTCTGCATAAGCTTCATGGCCAATTTTGTAATAATAAAGAAGATCAATAGAAACACAATCAAGTATTCTACCCACATTTCTTTTAGGGCCATTGCAAGGACGGCGTAGGATAGCCCGCCCAACTTCATGGAGACGGTATAGACGGTCATGCAGTACACCATACAGAAAACCATCAGAGCAGTGAATACGATACTTTGAACTTTTGTTTTTGGCATGAAAAACACTCCTTATTGCACAGAAAAAACGACATGAAATATGTCACAGCCATCAGACAGGGGCCGTGACGATATTTTATGTCGTTTGATATCTGTGTGAAATTGTGCGGCGAATGCCGTGCAACAAGCAGCGGCACAACCGATTTATAGCATAATTATATTACATTTGGCAGTTGGATGTAAGCGCTTATTTTCAAATTTGAAAGCTACTGCCGCTTGAGGGCCAAAAGATAAGTAATTACCGGATCTAATGCGTCTGGGCGGATTCCATTTCGATTTATGCCGAAAATCAGATAGTCCAGCGTGACCGCGTAGACCTCGGAGATCCGAACTAAAATATCCAGCGAACAGCTGTTATCACCGCGCTCTACCCGTCCAAAAAAGCTCCGGTCAATGCCTAAGAGCTGAGCTGCATCCTCCTGTGAATGGCCGCGGCTCCTCCGCAGAGTCCGGATCCGCTCTGCTGTTTCCTGCACGTTGTAATACATCATAGGTACTCCCCCACTCCGTTGGATCCATGACGGATCACACTTGTGGACTGCCGGCCTGCTCGTGTAGTACTGGCTGCATATTAACATATTATTCCTGAAAAACTCGTCGAAAAGTGTCGAAGGATGTCAAGTTTTTTGAAAAAATGAAAAAAACCAGTTCGTTGACGCGAAAACAGGAAAATGCTATAATGTGTCCAAAACAATGACGAAAGTCGAGGAATTCAGAACAGGAGGAAATTATGACTGGAAGCGATGTCTTACTGCTGATTGCGATGTTTGTGGTAGTGTTTTTTTCCTTCTCCGTGGCGGGCTGGTGTATGGAGGTGACGCTGAAATACATCCAGTATCATCGGTTTATCAACCGGGGCTTTCTTGTTGGGCCATACTGCCCTATCTATGGCTGGGGCGCAGTGGCAGTAACGATCCTTGTAGGCGGCGTTATGGCGCGAAAGGGGACGGTAGGAGAGACATTCCTTGCGGGAATGTTTGTTTGCGGTGCGCTGGAGTATTTCACCAGCTGGTACATGGAAAAGGTATTCCATGCACGGTGGTGGGACTATTCCCAGAAGCCCATGAATCTCCATGGCCGTATCTGGATCGGCAACCTTCTTCTGTTTGGAGCAGCCTCCGTGGTGATCGTCAAGCTCATTGTGCCCGGCATGCTCCGGTGGCTTGGACGGATGGCGCCATTGGTGGTAGAGATCATGGCGCTGGTAATTGTCGTGATTATGGCGGCGGATTATACGGTGTCTCATGTGCTCATGAATGTTGTAAAGCGGGAGATTGATGCACAATCAGGAGATTCTACAGAAGAAATATCGCAGAAGGTTCGTGAACTGCTGAAAACCAGAGGCATCTTCCTGCGGCGTATCCAGTCGGCCTATCCCACGGCCCAGGCCCGTTCCAAGCGGCTGGTAACACAGTGGAAGGCGGCCAAGGCAAAGCTGGAGGCTGCGGAGGCCGAGCTTCGGCAGGTGCAGGAGAATGCGGCCAATGAGGCAAAGGACAAGCTGGAAGCGGCCAGGACCCAGACCGAGAGAAAGCTGGAAGAGACAAAGAGCCAGACGGAGACCAGACTGGCTGCCGCCAGAGAAGAGACGGAGCGGAAGTTGGAAAAGGCCAAGGCGGAAAACAACGTCAGAAAGAACGCCGCCAGGGAAAAGCTCCTCGCCGCCCAGCTGCGCCGGAAGGAAGCCGGAGAGGAGCTTCGGAAAGCAGAACAGAAGCTCTTTGGCCGGCGGAAAGAGGACACCGAAGAATAAGGGCAATACCACAGAGCGGGGCATCCAGATGGGTGCTCCGCTTTTTTGCCATGGGGAGAATGCACAGAAAAACAGGAGAAATAACAGCAGGTTCGACAAACTTGGCAGATTCCGCACCAGACTATGCAGCTGGCATATTGTTTTCATTACAAAACAACCGTAGAATAATTGAAAATCATTATGTCCTGCTGACGGGATGCAGAGGAGGAAATGCTATGAAAAAACGGATTGGCCGATGGCTGCTGATGCTGTGTATGCTGATGGCAGTGCTGACTGCGGGTGCGCTGGCGGCAGATGAGCACAGCCACTGCGTGTGCGGCGGCAGCACAAGTGTGGGAGACCACACCAGCCATCAGAATGTCACATGGACAGCGTGGAGCAGTACCAGTGCACTGCCCACAACGGCGGGCTCCTACTATCTTACTGCCGATGTAGCGCTCAGCGACAGCTGGAATGTATCTTCCAGGATCCAGCTCTGCCTGAACGGCCACAGCATTACGGAAAAAAGTGATGTCAAGCGGATTATAAATGTCAAGAATGGCGGAACGCTGGAACTCACCGACTGCAGAAAGACATTTGGTAAAATTGCACCTGCCAGCAGCGTTACCGCAGGGGGAGTCCATGTTGAGGGGGCATTTTCCCTCTATGGTGGAAGCATTGAGGGATGCCACGTCAACTTCAGAAATGGTTACGAAACAGGCGCTGGCGTTCGTGTTGCGACCCAAACCGCATGCTTTTCCATGTATGGCGGCGCCATTCGGAACTGCACAAACTACGACGACTATAATCAGGGTGGTAGTGGCGGCGGCGTATGCATTGATTCAGGCACCTTTAACCTCTATGGCGGCACGATCGAGAACTGCACGACCCGAAACGACAGCGCAGAAATGAGCTATGGCGGTTATGGCGGCGGCGTGTGCGTTCAAAACAAGGGCGTATTCAACATGGAGGGCGGCACCATTCAGGGCTGCTGTGCCTATGAGGGCGGCGGCGTCTGCGTCAGCGGAACCGCAAATCTGAAGGGCGGCACCATTCAGGACAACACGGCCGAGTATGGCGGCGGCGTTGGTGTGTTTGGACAGCTCAATATGTCCGGCGGCACCATTACAGGCTGCAACGCCACGGTTCGTGCATCCGGCATCAATATGGAGTGCGGCGATTTCCAGATGACCGGCGGTACGGTGACAAACTGCCTGGGCGCCGGAGTGGCACTCTATGTGGACTTTGATGCCAGCCATACAAAGACCGGCGGCGTTCTGGATGGAAAAATCGTCGACCGAACGCTGGCTACCATTACCTTTGATACAGATGGCGGCAGTGAGATTCCCATGTTGGAGCAGAAAGCGGGCACTGCCATTACGCCGCCTGACGAGCCTACCAAGACCGGCTACACCTTTGTGGGCTGGAAGCCGGAACTTCCCGATGTAATGCCGCAGAATGGTATTACGGTAAAGGCTCAGTGGAAGGCCAATCAGTACACCATTACCTTTGACACTGACGGCGGCGGCAATGTGGATGCCATTACCCAGGACTATGGAACTTCCATTGCAGCGCCCGCTGCACCGACGAAGACCGGCTATACCTTTGCAGGCTGGAATCAGAAGATCCCCGGCGCTATGCCTGCGGAGAGTGTGACAATTACTGCCCAGTGGACGCCCATTGTCTACACGGTTGTCTTTGACCCTAATGGCGGCGAAGGCACCATGGACGCCATGAACATGACCTATGATACATCTGCAAACCTGACGGAAAACGCCTTCACCCGCACCGGCTACAGCTTTACCGGCTGGAATGCCCAGGCGGACGGCAAGGGCACCGGTTACGGCGATAGGGCAGAGGTTATGAATCTGACTGCGGAAAACGGCAGAACAGTGACCCTGTATGCCCAGTGGGAAATCAACCATGTCTCTGTGACCTTTGAACCGGCTAATGGAGAAAATGCGGAAACTGTGGATGGAGACTACGAAACGGCACTGCCGGTGCCGGAATTCCAGAGAGTCGGCTACATCTTTGATGGATGGAACCCAGAGGTTCCCGGCACCTTCCCGGCGGAGAATACCACCTACACCGCCCAGTGGACACCCATTACCTACAAGGTAGTATTCGACGCCAACGGCGGAGAAGGCCAGATGATAACTCAGACCTTGACCTATGATAAACCGGAACAGCTGGAAAAGAATACCTTTACCCGCACCGGATGCAGCTTTGCGGGCTGGAATACGGCTCAGGACGGTTCCGGAACGTCTTATCCGGATATGGAAGCGGTCAGCAATCTTGCAGAAGAGAACGATGCCGTTGTGACTCTGTACGCCCAGTGGAACGTGAACCGGTACACCGTGACCTTTGACCCGAACAATGGGGAGGAAGTGTTCCAGAAGGAAGGCGAGTACGGTTCTGAGCTGGACGTGCAGCAGCCCGCAAAGACCGGCTACCGGTTTACGGGCTGGGGCGATGACTTTACGGGCACCATCCCGGCAGAGGATACCACCTACACCGCCCAGTGGACGCCCAACGCCTACACGGTGGTCTTTGATCCCAACGGCGGCGAAGGCACCATGGACGCCATGAACATGACCTATGATGCATCCGCAATCCTGACGGAGAATACCTTTACCCGTACCGGCTACACCTTTACCGGCTGGATGGACGGAAACGGAAGGGGCTATGAAAACCAGGAGGACGTAACGAACCTTACCGAAGAAAACGGCAGAACCATTACGCTGTATGCCCAGTGGCAGGTGAACCGGTACACTATCACCTTTGACACCCAGAGCAGCGACAGCAGCGTGCCGGAGATCACCCAGGACTATGCTACGGTGATCACACGGCCTGAAAACCCCACCAAGACCGGCTATACCTTTGTCGGTTGGGAGAATCTGCCCGAGACCATGCCGGTAGGCGGCGGACTGGCAAAGGCGAAGTGGAGTGTCAACCAGTATACCATCACCTTTGATACCGCTGGGGGCAGCAGCATCGCACCTATTACAGCGGACTATAACACGGTTTTGACCAGACCTGGTGTGCCTACCAGAATCGGTTATCAGTTCGGGGGCTGGGATCAGCAGATCCCCTATGCCATGCCTGCGGAGAACATGACCATTACGGCAAAATGGGCAGTGAACTCCTATACCATCACCTTTGACACCGCCGGCGGCAGCAAGATCGCACCGATCACGCAGGAATATGGTTCCAGAATCAACGCACCGGCCGATCCCACGAAGACCGGATATACCTTCAAGGGCTGGAGCCGGTCGATCCCCGGTACCATGCCTGCAAAGAACATGACCATAAAGGCTTTGTGGGAAAAGAAATCGGAGTCGACGCCGACTCCTACCCCGACTCCTACCCCGGAACCCACTCCGGAGCCCACTCCGGAGCCCACTCCGGAACCCACTCCGGAGCCCACCCCGGAACCTGCCCCGGAACCTGATCCGGAACCGAACATGCCCTTTGTGGACGTAAAGGAGGGCGACTGGTTCTACGACAGCGTTCTCTGGGCACTGGAGCGGAACATCACGGAGGGCACTTCGACCACCACGTTCAGTCCCGCACGGGGATGCACCCGGGGCCAGATGGTCACCTTCCTGTGGCGTGCAGCCGGAAAGCCCAAGGCGAAAAATCCGGTGAATCCCTTTGCGGATGTGACGGCAGGCAAGTATTACTATGACGCGGTGCTTTGGGCCGTGGAGCAGGGCATTACCAACGGGACCTCTGAAACCACCTTCTCGCCCAACGATACCTGCACCAGAGGTCAGATCGTCACGTTCCTATGGCGGTACAGCGGGAAGCCTCAGCCATCTGGCGGTGAAAACCCCTTCCTGGATTTGAAGAAGGGTGCATACTACTATGACGCCGTCCAGTGGGCAGTGGAGCAGAAGATCACCGAGGGGATCACGGCGGAGTTGTTTAAGCCCGAAAATACCTGTACCCGTGCACAGGGGGTCACCTTCCTGTATCGGGCCATGAAGTAAGAACATCATCGACAGTCCCAAGCGGCACGGCACTGGAAGCCGTGCCGCTTTTGTGCGGGAAAGGCACGGAAAAAAATAGACAATGCAGTGGAAATATGCTACAATAACATGAAAACCTCTGCACATCACAAGGAGCTGAAACAATGCGGATAGAGATCATGGGGGTTCCCTTTGATAATATAACAATGGAAGAAGCCATGCAGGCGGCTCAGCGCCTACTGGAAAAGCCCGGCGCCGCCTATGCGGTGACGCCCAATGCAGAGATCGTCTATGAGACCCTGCATGACGATGCGCTGAGGGAGATCGTTTGCAAGGCGGATTTGATTTTACCGGACGGAGCGGGTGTGGTGCTGGCATCCAAAATGCTGGGGACTCCCCTCAAGGAAAAGGTGGCCGGTATTGATTTTATTGAGCATCTGATGAAAACACTGGAGCATACGGACAGAAGCTTTTACTTTCTTGGCAGCAAGCCCGGCGTTGCGGAAGCCGCAGCAGACAAGCTCCATGAAAAATACCCGGAGCTCACCATCTGCGGCATGGCAGATGGATATTTCAAAGAGGATGGGCCGGTGATTGCGGCCATCAACGAGAAAAAGCCGGATGTACTGCTGGTTTGCCTTGGTTCACCGAAACAGGAACAGTTTATGTGGAACCACAGAGAGGAACTGGATGTTGGACTGATGGTTGGCCTTGGCGGCAGTCTCGATGGCTTTGCCGGGAATGTAAAGCGTGCGCCCAAGTGGATGATCCGCTGCAATCTGGAATGGCTCTATCGGCTGATTCAGGAGCCAAAGCGAATCGGGCGCATGATGCGTCTTCCGAAATTCCTTTGGCGTGTGGCCCTTCGGCGGATGAAAGGATGATACCATGGGAAAGCTGATCGTGTTGGAGGGAACCGATGGTTCCGGCAAGGCCACCCAGACGGCGGCGCTGCTGGAGCGGCTCCAACGGGAGAACATTGATTGCAGAAAAATCGAGTTTCCCAGATATCAGGCAGAATCTTCAGCGCTGATCCGGGAATACCTGCGGGGAGATTTTGGAGAGAAACCCACGGATGTCAATGCCTTTGCGGCCTCGACCTTCTATGCGGTGGATCGCTATGCGTCCTATAAGCAGGATTGGGGAAAGTATTATGAGCAGGGGGGACTGGTGCTGGCGGATCGCTATACCACCTCCAATGCCGTTCATCAGGGCAGTAAACTCACAGGGCAGAGCCGGCTGGACTTCTTTGACTGGCTGTTTGATTACGAGTACAGATTGATGGAGCTGCCCAAGCCGGATCTGGTGATTTATCTGGACGTACCAGTAGATCTTACCGAGCGGAATATGCACCGGAGGGAAGCACAGACGGGGACAAGCGCCGATATTCATGAACGGGATGACGGCTATCTTCGGCAGTGTCGTCAGGCGGCAGCCGAAGCGGCGGAGCGCTTTGGCTGGGCAAGAATTGCCTGTACCCAAGACGGTGTGATGCGTGCAATTGATGATATACATGAGGATATTTACAGAACCGTAAAGGAGGTACTGGGATGATCTATATTATTTTGGGCGAGGGGTTCGAAGAAGTGGAGGCCATTGCAGCATGTGATGTGCTGCGGCGAGCCAGACTTCCTGTGCAGATGGCGGGCATCGGTGGAAAGACTGTTGCAGGTGCCCACGGAATCAAGGTAGAAGCGGATGTCTGTGTAGAGGAAATGCAGCTGTCGGATATGGAAATGATCGTACTTCCCGGCGGCCTTGGGGGCGTTGCATCCATTGAGGGCAGCAAGTCTGCCATGGATGCGGTGGAATATGCCCTGACCCATGATCGTTATGTGGCGGCCATCTGTGCGGCGCCCACCATCCTCGGAAAGCGCGGGTGGCTGGACGGACGGCATGCGGTATGCTATCCAGGCTGCGAAGCCCAGATGGGCAAGGCCATTGTTCACCCGGAGAAGGAGGCCGTGGTGGATGGAAAACTCATTACCGGCCGGGCGCCCGGTGCGGCCATTGAATTTGGCTTGACGTTGGCGGGGATTCTGCCCGGCGGTGAGTACGACCCGGATACCGTGGCCCGGTATATGGTCTATGAGCGAAAGTAAGAAGGAATTTCGAAAACGGGCCCGTCAAATGCCCCGTACGGTGGAGGATGGTGCACTGTGCCGCTGGATCCTTGCCTCGGAATGGTTTTCGCATGCGGCATCGGTCATGGCATATGCGGCAATTCCGCCGGAGGTAGATCTGGGGCCAGTACTGGAAGAGAGCCTGAGAAGGGGAAAAAACCTTTTGCTGCCCCGGTGCAATCCCGATGGCACCATGACGGCAAGGAATATTCGGGCCCTTTCGGAGCTGCGCCCGGGGGCCTACGGCATACCGGAGCCTGCGACGGATACGACCATGGTTCCGGCAGAAGAAATTGATTTGATCCTCGTTCCCGGGCTGGCCTTCGACCGGAAGGGCAGGCGCATGGGGCGGGGAAAGGGATACTATGACCGATTCCTTGTGAACTTCACAGGGAAAACCATTGGAATCTGTAGCCTCTTACTACCGGAGATCCCTACAGAGCCACATGACCGCAGAATGGATGCGGTGGCCACGGATCATGGCATAATTTATTGTGAAATGGAGGGCGAGGCGTGAAGAAGAAAAATACGTCTGGCAGCGGCGATGGCCTTAGCTATGAAGAAGAGCAGCTTCCCTACAGCGATGCTGAGGAAAATGAAGACGAACAGGAATATTACGATGACGAGTATTACGATGACTACGATGACGAGCCGGTCAGAAAAAAAGGAAAAAGTCTGAAGCATACCGTTATTTATATGCTGGTGGTGTTGGGACTGTCACTCCTGCTGGCAGTGGTTATGTGGTTTGCGGCAGATGACATCCTGGCGCTGACGAAGCCCGATAACGTAATCACTATTACCGTATCCGAGGATGATACGCTGGATGATGTGGCCCAGAATCTGAAGGATCACGGATTGGTTAAGTATAAGTTCCTGTTCGTGCTCTATGGGAAGTTCAGCAATGCGGCGGACAAATTCAGCGCAGGCACCTTTGAGCTGAACCAGCAGTTTGACTATCATGCACTGGTAAATGGGCTGGCGGCTTCCAGCGAGACCAGAAAAACAGTGACACTGACCTTCCCGGAGGGCTATTCCAGCGACCAGATCTTTGAGATGCTGGCGGACAATGATGTATGCACGCTGGAGGATCTGGAGGACACTGCGGCCAATTACCAGTTTGACTTTGATTTTCTGCAGTCCCTGGACTACGGGGAGTCCAACCGTCTGGAGGGCTTCCTGTTCCCGGACACCTATGACTTCTATGTGGACGACGATCCGGTGCGGGTTATTAATAAAATGCTGCTGAACTTTGACAATAAGTTCACCGATGCCATGAAGACGGATATTGAGACACTCAATGAATCTATCCGCACGAGAATGGAGAACGAGGGGAGCTTTACGGAGGAAGAGATCACAAATGCCATGATGGATGTGCGTAAGATCCTGACGGTTGCCTCTCTCATTGAGAAAGAGGCAGGCAATGATCAGGAGAGAAGCCTCATTTCCTCGGTCATTTATAACCGGCTCAACACCCGTGTTCATGAGCTGTTGCAGATCGATGCCACGGTAGAATATGCGCTTGGAGAGCATAAAACGGAACTGACGGCCAACGATCTTGCGGTGGAAAACCCCTATAACACCTATAAGAATAAGGGCCTGCCGCCCGGACCCATTGCCAACCCCGGCCTGTCGAGTATCATGGCGGCCATTCACCCGGATGAGACTGACTATTATTTCTATGCCTTGAACGGAAACGGTGGTCATACCTTCTTTGAGACCTACATGGATCAGCAGGATTTCCTGAACGGGCAGTCCAGCGGTGATACGACCGAGAATACCACGGAGGATGCCGCAGATCAGGGCGGCGAGACAGCGGCTGACAATGGTGATGGGGAAGCGCCCTATTATCAGCAGACCATTATCAACGAAGACGGTGAGGAGGAGACAGTCAATGCCCAATAAACCCGAGCTGCTTTCTCCGGCGGGAGACCCGGAACGGCTGCAAATGGCTGTGCGCTATGGGGCTGACGCAGTGTATCTGGCCGGAAAATCCTATGGTATGCGGGCCAAATGCGGAAATTTCAGCGATGAAGAGTTGAAGGCGGCTGTGGCGTTCTGCCACAGCCGTGGGGTTAAGGTTTATGTGACGGCCAATGTGCTGGCCCGTACCGGGGAGATCCGGCAGATGCCGCCTTTCTTCGAGCTTTGTCAGGACATCGGTGTAGACGCCTTTATTCTGGGCGATCTGGGCGTATTCAAGGCGGCGGAGCGTTATGCTCCGAAAGTGGAGCGTCATATCAGCACGCAAATGGGTGTGGTTTCCGCCGACACGGCCAAGGCATGGTATGACATGGGGGCCACCCGGGTGGTGTTGGCAAGAGAGCTGACCTTCCCGGAGATCCGGGAGATCCGGGAGAATATCCCTGATGCATTGGAGCTGGAGGCCTTTGTCCATGGGGCCATGTGCGTGAGCTTTTCTGGCCGGTGTCTGCTCAGTAACTACCTGGCGGGACGGGATGCCAACCACGGTGCCTGTGCCCAGCCCTGCCGCTGGAAGTATACGCTGATGGAGGAGCGCCGTCCCGGCGAGTATTTCCCCATTGAAGAGGACGACAACGGCACCTATATCATGAACTCCCGGGATCTCAATATGATCGACCATATTCCGGAGCTCATTGATGCGGGCATCAACTCCTTCAAGATCGAGGGGCGGGCGAAATCTGCCTACTATGCGGCATGTGTCACCAATGCCTATCGGCATGGCATTGATGCTGCCATGGCAGGGGAGCCTCTGAAGCCGATATGGCGGGCGGAGGTGGATAAGATCTCCCACCGGCACTACTATCAGGGCTTCTATTATGGACAGCCGGAGAAAGGGCAGTTCTATGAGGATGCCCGGTATATCCGGGACTGGGATGTAGCGGCTTATGTGGTGTCTTGCGACGAAGAAGGAAATGCGGTTCTGACCCAGCGGGGACGGATCTGGACCGGAGATACGCTGGAGCTGCTGATCCCCGGACAGGAACCCATGGAAATTCAGGTGGGCGAAATGAGGAACGCCGACGGGGAAGTGGTCACCTACTGTCCCCATCCGGAGATGGAGATCCATATGAGGCTCCCTGTGCAGGCACCGCCCTATTCCATTTTGCGGCGGCAGGTGGATGAGAAAACTGCAAAATGAATAAATATACAGCGGGAAGCCCGGCTATACTGGTCAGGCCTCCCGCTTTATGCAAAAAATGAATGTGTACAACAATAATATGCGGGCATTATGCCGATTCGTGCAAAATGCACCCTTGCCTTTTCGGTACGAATCAGGTATGATACAAAGAAGAATTCGCAAGCTAGTGGATAAATGTAAGAGAAAGGCAGCGTGTCCAAATGAAAGCAACTTTGATTTTGGAAAACGGAATGGTCTTCCATGGAACCAGCATGGGCGCTACCACAGATTGTATCTGTGAGATGGTGTTCAATACGTCTATGGTTGGTTATCAGGAGATCCTGACCGACCCTTCCTATGCAGGACAGGGCGTAGTGATGACCTATCCCCTCATTGGCAATTATGGTGTGAATCATGAAGATGAAGAGTCCAGAAATCCCTGGGCTGCAGCAATGATCGTCCGGCGTCTTAGCCCTCGTGGAAGCAATTTTCGCAACGAGGGTACGCTGGACGATTATTTGAAGCAGAACCGAATCACGGGCATCTGTGGAGTGGATACTCGGGCCATTACCCGGCTCCTGCGGGATCAGGGTACCATGAACGGCATGATCACCGTGGAAGAGAATCCCGATGTGGAGGCAAAGCTGAAGCTGATTCGTGCCTATCGGGTGCAGGGCACCGTGGAGAAGACCTCTCGTTCCCAGATGCAGATCTATCCCGGCAGTGGCCCCAAGGTTGCGCTGCTGGATCTGGGCGTGAAGGAGAATATGATCCGCAGCCTGCAAAACCGTGGATGTGAGGTGACGGTGTTCCCGGCACATACCCCCGCGGAGGTGATTTTGGAGGGGGGCTTTGACGGCCTGATGCTCTCCAACGGCCCCGGCGATCCGGCGGACAATGTGCAGATTATTGAAGAACTTAAAAAGATCTATGCCTCCGATATGGTGGTATTTGCGGTGTGTCTGGGACACCAGCTCATGGCACTGGCCACTGGCGCTACCACGGAGAAGCTGAAATATGGTCATCGTGGAGCAAACCACCCGGTGCGGGATATTGACGAGGGCAGGGTATACATCACCTCTCAGAACCATGGCTATGTGGTAAAGGCAGAGAGTGTCAACCCTGATGTGGCGACGGTGAGCCATGTGAATGTCAACGATGGAACGGTAGAGGGCCTCAAGTACAAGAACGGCCGGATCTTTACGGTGCAGTTCCACCCGGAGGCATCCCCCGGCCCCAGAGATACCGGATATCTGTTTGATCGGTTTATTGAGAAGATGGAGGCGAAGAAACATGCCGAAGAATGAAAGCATTAAGAAGGTAATGGTTCTGGGCTCCGGCCCTATTATCATCGGACAGGCTGCTGAGTTTGACTATGCCGGTACTCAGGCATGTCGGAGCCTCCGGGAAGAGGGCATTGAGGTGGTGCTGGTCAACTCCAACCCCGCCACCATCATGACGGATAAGGACATTGCCGATCACGTATATATTGAGCCGCTGAACACTGCCTCCGTGACCCAAATCATCGAGATGGAGCGGCCAGACTCGATCCTTCCTACGCTGGGCGGCCAGACCGGCCTGAATCTGGCCATGGCACTGGCAGAAGACGGCACTCTGGAAAAGTACGGCGTGCGTCTGCTGGGCACCAGCGCCGAGTCCATCCGGAAGGCTGAGGATCGTCAGGGCTTTAAGGATACCATGGAGTCCATTGGACAGCCCTGTGTCACCTCCAAGGTGGTGGAGAGTGTGGACGATGCCATGGCTTTTGCCAAGGAGATCGGACTTCCTGTGATCGTTCGTCCTGCCTATACCCTGGGCGGCACCGGCGGCGGCATTGCCTATACCATGAAGGATCTCCACGAGATCGCTACCAACGGCATTCGCCTCAGCCGTGTGGGACAGGTGCTCATTGAGCGCTGCATCTCCGGCTGGAAGGAAATCGAGTATGAGGTCATCCGGGACGGCGCGGGCAACGTGATCACCGTCTGCAACATGGAGAATATCGACCCCGTGGGCGTCCACACCGGTGACTCCGTGGTGGTTGCGCCTTCTCAGACACTGGCGGATAAGGAGTATCAGATGCTCCGTACCGCAGCGCTGGACATCATTTCTGCCCTGAAGATTGAGGGCGGCTGCAACGTCCAGTTTGCGCTGAAGCCCGATAGCTTTGAATATGCGGTCATCGAGGTCAATCCCCGTGTATCCCGTTCCTCCGCACTGGCCTCCAAGGCCACCGGCTATCCCATTGCCAAGGTTGCTGCAAAGATCGCACTGGGCTATACCCTGGATGAGATCAAGAACAGCGTCACCGGCAAGACCTGCGCCTGCTTTGAGCCGGCACTGGACTATTGCGTTGTAAAGATTCCCAAGTGGCCTTTTGATAAATTTGTTACCGCCAGCCGGAAGCTGGGTACACAGATGAAGGCTACCGGCGAGGTTATGGCCATTGATAACAGCTTTGAGGGGGCACTGATGAAGGCAGTCCGCTCTCTGGAGCAGCATGTGAATTCACTCCAGCTGGACAGCCTCAAGGAGCTTTCCAACGAAGAAATCCGCAGCCGTCTGGAGCTGGTGGACGATCAGCGGCTGTTTGTGATGGTAGAGGCTCTGCGCCGGGGCATTACCCCGGAGGAGATCAACGCAGTGACCAAGGTGGATATCTGGTTCCTAGACCGGTTCCTGGACATTGTAAAAATGGAGCGCCGGATCGCCTCTGAGCCGCTTGACTATGCGCTCTTGCGGAGCGCCAAGGAGTATGGCTTTACCGATGCCTTTATCGGGGAGCTCTGCGGAAAGAGCCATTTTGAGGTCAAGGCCCTGCGGGATCAGCTGAACATCCACGCTTCCTTTAAGATGGTGGATACCTGCGCCGCAGAGTTTGATGCGGCAACACCTTATTACTATTCCACCTATGACGATGAGAATGAGGCAGAGGGAACCGATGTGCCCAAGAAGGTGCTGGTTCTGGGCTCCGGCCCCATCCGCATCGGTCAGGGCATTGAGTTTGATTTCTGCTCGGTACACTCGGTATGGAGCCTCAAAAAGCTGGGCTGCTATACGATCATTGTGAACAACAACCCGGAGACTGTTTCCACGGACTTTGACGTGGCAGACAAGCTGTACTTTGAGCCGCTGACCCCGGAGGACGTGCAGAATATTGTGGAGCTGGAGAAGCCTTGGGGCGCTGTGGTGCAGTTTGGCGGCCAGACGGCCATTAAGCTGACGCAGGATCTCACCAATATGGGCGTGCGGATCCTTGGCACCGATGCCGAGGGTGTAGATGCAGCAGAGGATCGGGAGAAGTTCGATGAGATCCTGAAGATCACCCACATTGAAAAGGCCGAGGCTGGTACCTGCTTTACCGCTGAAGAGGGAAAGGAGATTGCCAATCGGATCGGCTATCCGGTGCTGGTGCGCCCCTCCTATGTACTGGGCGGTCAGGGCATGCAGATTGCCTACAATGATAAGGACATTGAGGACTTCATGGCCATTATCAATATGTACTCTCAGGAGCATCCCATTCTGGTGGACAAATACCTGATGGGCCGGGAGCTGGAAGTAGACGCAGTGTGCGATGGCGAGGATATTCTGATCCCCGGCATTATGGAGCATATTGAGCGGGCCGGTATTCACTCCGGTGACTCCATCTCGGTTTATCCGCCCATTAAGATCGAGAAGCGCCATCAGGAGATCATTGCGGATTATTCCCGGCGGCTGGCCACGGCCCTCCATGTGGTTGGATTGGTCAATATTCAGTTTGTGATCTATGATGATAAAGTCTATGTGATCGAGGTCAACCCCCGTTCCTCCAGAACCATCCCCTATATCACAAAGGTCACCGGTGTGCCGATTATCGAGCTGGCCACACGAGTCATGCTGGGCGAGAAGCTGAAGGATCTGGGCTACGGCACTGGACTGTATCCCGAGGCTCCCTACTATGCGGTAAAGATGCCGGTGTTCTCCTTCTCCAAGCTCACGGACGTAGATACGGCGCTGGGGCCGGAGATGAAGTCTACCGGTGAGGTGCTGGGCATTGACCGGGACTTCAACCAGGCGCTGCTGAAGGCGTTTAAGGGGGTCGGTATGCAGATTCCCAAGAAGGACAGCAATATCCTTCTGACCATCAAAGATGCGGACAAGCCGGAAATTCTGCCCATCGCAAAGAATATGGAGGATCTTGGCATGCACCTCTATGCTACCTCAGGTACCTATGAGTTCCTGAAGAAGCACGATGTGACCTGCCAGAAGGTCAACCGGATCTCCGAGGGGAGCCCCTCCATTCTGGACATGCTGGAGATCGGCATGTTTGATATGGTCATCAACACCCCGGCCAATGACCGGAAGCACAATACCGATGGCTTTACCATTCGCCGTTCTGCCACAGAGCGTTCCATTCCGGTCATCACTGCGGTGGATACCGCAAGAGCTGTGATTCAGGCCAGAGTCATGGGCCGCGCCAACGAGCTGAAGGCTGTGGATGTGACGAAGATCGGAACCAAACGAGTATAAAAATGGATTTGCCCCTGCGGCGCCAATTTGGCGCCGCATCGGGTGTTTTATCAGCCGAAAGGAGAAATGACAGTATGAATCATCAGATGGTCATTGTTCTGGACTTTGGCGGGCAGTATAATCAGTTGATTGCACGCCGTGTCCGGGAATGCAATGTCTACTGCGAGGTCAAGCCCTATACTACCCCCTTGGAAGAAATTAAGGCCATGAACCCCATCGGTATCATCTTCACCGGTGGCCCGGGCAGTGTGTATGAGGAGAAAGCCCCCCACTATGACCCGGAAATCTTCCGCATGGGCGTGCCGATTCTTGGTATCTGCTATGGCTGCCAGCTGATGGCCCATACCCTGGGTGGTCAGGTCACTGCGGCGCAGGAGGATACTGCCCGGGAGTACGGCAAAACCAAGACCTATTATGATACCGCCTGCAAGCTCTTCAAGAGCCTGCCCGAAGAGGGCGTTTCGTGGATGAGCCATGGCGACTATATGGCAAAGGTGCCCGAGGGCTTCCAGCTGGTGGCCCATACCGATGCCTGCCCTAATGTTGCCATCTGCGATGAGACAAGAGGCTTCTATGGTGTGCAGTATCACCCGGAGGTCAATCATACGGAAAACGGCATTAAGATGATCCGCAACTTCCTCTATGAAGTCTGCCATGCGGCTGGCGACTGGACCATGGGAGACTACTGCAAGACTGCCATAGCATCCATCCGGGAGAAGGTTGGAGACGGCAAGGTGCTGCTGGCACTGTCCGGCGGTGTGGACTCCTCTGTAGCAGCAGCTCTGCTGGCAGAGGCGGTGGGCAATCAGCTCACCTGCGTCTTTGTGGATCACGGCCTTATGCGGAAAAATGAGGGGGACGAGGTGGAAGCGGCCTTTGCAAAGTGGGATATCAACTTTGTACGGGTGGACGCGGAGCAGCGGTTCCTCTCCAAGCTGGCCGGTGTGACTGAGCCGGAGCACAAGCGCAAGATCATCGGCGAGGAGTTCATCCGGGTCTTTGAGGAAGAGGGCAAGAAGATCGGCTCTGTAGACTATCTGGTACAGGGCACCATTTATCCGGATGTGATCGAATCCGGCACTGGCGATGCAGCTGTCATCAAGAGCCATCACAACGTTGGCGGTCTGCCGGACTATGTGGACTTTAAGGAGATCATTGAGCCCCTGCGGATGCTCTTTAAGGATGAGGTCCGTGAGCTGGGCCGTGAACTTGGACTGCCCAAGTATCTGGTGCAGCGCCAGCCCTTCCCGGGCCCTGGCCTTGCCATCCGCATCATCGGTGAGATCACCAAGGAGAAGGCTGACACCCTGCGGGATGCGGACGCTATCTTCCGGGAGGAGATCGCCAATGCAGGGCTGGATACCCAGATCAGCCAGTATTTTGCGGTGCTGACCAATATGCGCTCTGTGGGCGTTATGGGTGACGGCAGAACCTACGATTACACCTTGGCCCTCCGCGGTGTCACCACCTCCGACTTTATGACCGCCGACTGGGCACGAATTCCCTATGAAACGCTGGATAAGATCAGCGTCAGAATTGTCAATGAGGTCAAGGGAATCAATAGAATCGTGTATGATATTACCTCCAAGCCTCCGGCAACGATTGAGTGGGAATAAATCAGAAAAGCCGAAAAGTGTAGGAATACCAACGGTTTTTGGATTTTACCCGCCCCTTCTGATAAGATTTTGATAAGATTCCGCCGGAGCGCAGTTATTCTGCGTTGCCAGTGGCTTGTGAGTAAAGAGTAATTTCTCCAAGCTCACAAACTTCTCCATATGATTGAAGCCCGTACTGATTGGATGTCAGTACGGGCTTTTTCTATGTTCATTTTTCTTTCTGCTGATCCTTGAACGCTTCCACAAGCAGATCGCTCAGTTCCTGCGACGGTACTTTTGCCCAACGCTGGGTGGTGTCCTCTTCCGGGAAGGTGTAGCGCCAGTGGTCGTACTGCTCTTTGCTGATCTTGCCGCAGCGCAGCTTCTCCGACTGTTCTGCCCATGCGGAAAGCATGGCAAAGATCGATTTATCCACGGTGCGCTTGCTGCCGTCAAAGATGAGATGCACCTCATCCCCCTGCTTTTCAGCACTGATACCGTGAATGTCCTCGATGGCAAAAAGGGTGTGAATAAATCCAAGGTCACTGTCAATGTCGGGAATCTGCAATGCCAAGGGAGAAACCTCCAACACATTGGCGATAGCTTTTACCAAATCCTCTTTCGGCGTTCTGGAACCGGACTCGTACTGCGCCATGCGGACATCAGCCGTTTTAGGCGGAAAGCCAACAGCTTGACCAAGCCATTTCTGCGTCATGCCACGCAAATTACGAATAAAACGGATTCGTTCACCAATCGCCATAAACCTACACTCCTTTGGTATCGTTGCGATGATTATAGCATATATGCTTAGCTTATGTCAATACAGCCTAAATAAAAAAGTTTAATATTTTTCTTGGAAGCCTCTTGACATAACGGAATATGTTTAGTATAATGCAGTTACAAACTTAAACATTTACAGTTAAGTTCGGAAATTTAATACCTGTCGCACATCACAGTCATGGTGTGTCCGCCCGGGCAAATCGGAAGGCGGCCAGAAAGTATCCGACACGAAATAAGGACAAGTATTACCGAAAATCAACAAGGAGGAGTTTTATGGACAACAGATTTATTCGAGCAGAGGAAGTCGCCGCGGAACTGGATGTGTCGAAGCCCTACGCCTACAAGCTCATTCGACAGCTCAATGAGGAGTTAAAGGCAAAAGGATTTCTGACCATCGCAGGCCGCGTCAACCGACAGTATTTCAATGAACGGTTCTACGGAACAGAAAGGAAGGACGCAGATGCCAGCTTATAAGAACAAGGAAAATGGTTCGTGGTATGTGGTGACACAGTACACGGACTGGACAGGAGAACGCAAGCCTAAATGCAAGCGCGGATTCGCCACGAGGCGGGAAGCATTGGAATGGGAGCAGAAGTTTCAACAGCAGAGCGCCGGTGATCTGGATATGAGCTTTGAGGCGTTCTGCGAAATCTACACCAACGATCTCAAGGCGCGGCTGAAAGAAAGCACATGGCAGACCAAGGAGAATATCATCAAAACAAAACTGCTCCCGTATTTCGGCAAGCGGAAAATCAACGAGATCACCACAAAAGATGTGATTGCATGGCAAAACGAGCTGCTCGCTTATCGGGATGAAAAACGCAAGCCATATTCTCAGACCTATCTCAAGACGCTACACAATCAGCTCAGCGCCATTTTCAACCACGCTGTCCGGTTTTACGATCTCCACTCCAATCCGGCAGCGAAAGCCGGAAACATGGGGACAGAGGAACGGCGGGAGATGCTGTTCTGGACGAAAGAAGAATATCAGAAATTTGCTGAGGAGATGATGGACAAGCCGGTTTCCTACTACGCCTTTCAGATGCTCTACTGGACAGGCATCCGCGAAGGAGAACTGCTGGCGCTGACGCCTGCGGATTTCGATTTTGAGCGCGGCACTGTCAAGATCAGCAAGACCTATCAGCGGCTCAAAGGGCAGGATGTCATTACCTCACCAAAAACAAAGAAAAGCAACCGCACCATTCAAATGCCCGACTTTCTCTGCCAGGAGATGCAGGAGTTTTTCAAAATGCAGTACGGTCTGAAAAAGAAAGATCGTATTTTCACGGTAACTAAAAGCTATCTCCACCATGAGATGGACAGGGGTGCAAAGGCAGCAGGCGTCAAGCGCATCAGAATCCACGATTTGAGACACAGCCACATCAGTCTGCTCATTGATATGGGCTTCTCGGCGGTTGCCATTGCCGACAGGGTTGGACACGAGAGCATCGAAATCACCTATCGGTACGCGCACCTGTTCCCATCCAAGCAGAAAGAAATGGCAAACAGGTTAGATGATCTTGGGAAAGGAGTTTGAGTTTAATGTCCGCAAAGAATGTAGACCGACACAATCGTTTTCGCAGTATCACAGTGGGATTTCGGGTATCTCCCGAAGAACAGGAGGAACTGAACAGGGCTGTAGCTCTATCGGGGCTTCCCAAGCAGGAATACTGCTATCGCAAATGCATGGGGCGTGAGGTGGTAGTGCAGCCAAATCCGAGAGTACACAAGGCGCTCAAAACGCAGATGATGGCGATCCTCGCAGAGCTGGAGCGCATTGCTGCCGGGGACAGCGTCCCCGATGAGCTGCTAAGCACGATCGACCTCATTGCCGTCACCATGCAGGGACTGAAAGGAGAGGATGCGAATGAATGAAGCAAAAGAAAAGACTGCCCTTTGCACATCTGTTGGCGCAGATGAAAGGCAGTCCGTTCAAAACACTATCAGTAGTATATCCGCTTTAGACACGGAAATCAATCACCCGGACGAAAATTCTCCGGAAAACTTTGAAGATATTTTGCGGCAGATGCAGCGAATGAGCGACCCGGCGTATCTGCACACGGTATCTATGAACGAACTGTACGAAACGGTATATCAGAGCAGGCCACCCGTCATAGACGGTCTGCTCTACTCCGGCACCTATCTGTTTGCCGGTGCGCCAAAGGTAGGTAAGTCGTTTTTCATGGCGCAGCTTGCCTATCACATCAGCACCGGACAACCGCTCTGGAATTATGAAGTCCACCAAGGTACGGTTCTTTACCTTGCGTTGGAGGATGATTATCAGAGATTGCAGGAGCGTATGTCCCGTATGTTCGGCGTAGAGGGAACGGATAACCTCCATTTTGCAGTATATGCAAAGCAGCTCGGCGCAGGACTTGATGAGCAGCTTGAAAGGTTCATCCGGGAGCATCCCGATACCCGGCTCATTATCATCGACACCTTGCAGAAAATCCGCGAGGTCAGCACCGATGCTTGCAGCTATGCCAACGATTATGACATCGTGGGCAGGATGAAGCAGTTTGCTGACAAAAATGGTGTGTGCCTGCTCTTGGTGCATCACACACGCAAGCAGCAGGCTGGAGACAAATTTGAAATGATCTCCGGCACAACAGGATTGCTTGGCTGTGCGGATGGGGCATTTCTTCTGCAAAAGGAAAAGCGCACCGACTTGAACGCCGCCCTTGAAATCGTCGGCAGAGATCAGCCGGATCAAAAGCTCCATTTGACGCGGGATGCCGAGAAGCTGACATGGCAGCTCGATCACGCAGAAACCGAGCTTTGGAAGAAAACGCCTGACCCGTTGCTGAGCAAACTCGCAGCCGTGATTGCCGGAGATACCCCCGTATGGAACGGCAGCGCAACAGAGCTTGTAGCACTGCTTGGCGAGGATATACAGCCTAACATTCTGACTCGCAGGCTCAATGTCAAGGCGGGAGAACTGCTGAATGAACACGGCATTAAATATACCGTGAAGCGCACCCGCAGCGGCAGCTTTATCAGCTTGGCACGAAAGGCTGTGTGACGATTGGTGACGGTTGTGACGATTAAAATGACAGCAGGAGCGGTATCAAAAATACCGTCACAATCGTCACAACCGTCACAGAAAGGAAAGAATCGAATGAAAAGTGTACAGATACCCTATGATCTGTTTGTTGATCTGGTGCTCTATCATCTGAACAGCGAGAACGATTTTGACGAAGAAATCCGGCAGGGCTTGGAACAGAAGCTTGACGCCATACTGAACCGACAGCTCTATTCCCAGTACAAGACCGCTCCCACCGAAGAAGAACGGGAACAGGCAAGGCAGGAGTATCTTGCTCGCCGTGGAGTGCCGCAGAGCTATCGCTGGACGACTCCTCCTTGGGAGCTGTGACAGGAGCGTGCCACGCTCCTGTTGCTGGCAGACAAGGCAAAGCACTGGCTGACACAGCCCCTCGTATCTCCCGTCCCCATCGAAAAATCCGCAGAGTTTGAGATGGATGGCAGAGAGGATTTCCCAAATCTTCTCTGCCTGTGGGCGGCAGCGTTGCAGCAAATTCGCTTGCTGAAAGACTGACGGTCACGCCGTGGATTTTGTAAAGTGGGTACTACTTGCAAACCACGGCGGAGGCTTCCGCAGAAGCCGCATTCCCCGTTCCCCCTCGGAGAGCCCGCGATACTTTGCAGCCGCAGGATGAAAGTATCATAGTGAGTTTATTACACTTCCGCAGAAGTGCCTCCCCGAAAGCTGCCCCGTCCTGCACAATCTGAAATCAGGAGGTAAACTGCCTATGGCAAGAGGCGACGGTATTCACCGTACCAGCGCAAGAAACGTAAGAATGAAAGACACAGACATCGACAACGCACAGGCGCACAACGAGCGCGAAAAAGCGTCGTATGTCAATCAGGACATCGTTCCCGAACGGACACCGTACAATGTTCATTTCAAAACGCCAACCGCCGGGTATAAGGAGATGTTTGGGCAGATGCGATCTGACGGCGTAATCTCCACACGCGGTCTGAAAGCGGATGCAGAAAAATTCGGAGAGCTGATCTTCGACGTCAACTCCGCGTACTTTTTCAACCACGGCGGCTATGAGTTTGCAAAACAATTTTACGCCGATGCCTACAAAGCCGCAATCAAAATTGTCGGCGGCGAGCAGTACACCCTGTCGGCAGTCATGCACGCCGACGAGCGCAAGCGTGCCATGTCCGACGCACTGGGGCAGGATGTGTACCACTACCATCTTCAAGTGGTCTATATTCCTGTCGTGGAAAAGCAAATCCTGTGGTCGAAACGCTGCAAGGATAAATCTCTGGTGGGGATGGTCAAGGAGACGATTCAGCAGGTCAGCATGAGTAAGAAGTGGGCTTCCAAGCCCGCGCTGGACGAGAACGGCACGCCGCAGAGCGGCAAGCGAAGCGGCGAAAAACGAATAAAAGGGTTTTAGGGCTTCGTTGATTGTTGCGTTGGCAGCTCCACCGCGATGGTCGTGCCCTTGTTTTCCAGCACCACATCACCAGAGCAGGTGATTTCAGCATCACCGCCAATGGTTGCTCCTTCGTCTCGCTTACCAGAAATGGTCACGTCTGTTGCGCCAGTGATCGTCAGCTTGCCATCATGGAGTGCCGCAGCATTCTTACTTGTGATCTTCACTTCACCACTGCAATTGATGGACGAATCGAGGTAACTGCGCGAATCCCAGACAGCGCGCTGGTTTGCAGTGATCGTCACATTAGCCGCCTTGGTGATCACGACCGGGTCCCAAACTGCACCGCCATTCTGGCTGGTGATCTCCACATTACCGCTGCACTCAATCTCGGCTCTGCCATAGATGGTATAGCTGTTTCCATCTTCATCGGTGCTTGTACGGCCCTCACCATGGATGGTCACATTCTGTGCGCTCTGAACATCGAGATTGCCGTGGTCACCATAACCCAGCACATTGCCAGAACCGGTATTATCCATCAGGATGTCACCGGCGCAGGTAATAGTAGCGTCCCCCGTGATAAGGGCGGTGGAGGATACGCCCGTTACCTTCACATCCTGTGCGCCGGTAACGGTCAGGCTGCCATTTACCACAGCACCGTTCGCATTGCTCAGTACCACATCCACCTTATCCTCGAGATCGTCAGTGATCTCGACCTTCATCTTGCCAAAGCTGCCGGTACCGGTCAGGGTGTGGGTATCCGGGTCATAGGTGAGCTTGTCGTTGCCGACTCCAAGAATGTGCCCGCAGTTTTCGCTGGTCACTTCAATGGGGGTTCCATTGCCTATCGTGACTTTGATGCCGTAGTTGACCCCTTCATCAGGTTCAGGGATTTCCTTGACCCAGTTAGCAGTCAGGGTCATGTTTTCGTCCACAGTAACGGTGATATTTTCGCTGGTCTCGCCTCTTCCCTCCCATCTATCAAATTTCCACTGAGAGACATTATCCGGCGCAACGGCCTTGATGGTCAGTTCTTTGCCGTTTTCTACCGTATAGGTAGTGGTGCCATTTTCACCAGCAGTGCCAACCAACTTGGTTTCGCCCTCATAGGCTTCGGCATACTTCAGGGTAAGAGTATGGGTGGTCCGTTCTACCCATTTAGCAGTCAGGGTCATATCTTCGGTCACGGTAATAGTGATTTTTTCGCTGGTTTCTTCACGGTCTATCCAGCCACCAAACTTCCACTGGCCTTCGCCCGGTGCAACAGCCTTGACGTAGACTGTCTTGCCCTCGTCCACATGATAGGTAGAAGTGCCGTTTGCGCTCGTTGCATTGATCAGCTCCGTGGTGTACGCTGCATCCGTGTAAGCCTTGGCATTCGTCAGCGTGAGCGTCTTGTTGCTCGGATTCACATACTCGATTCTGAAATAAGAGTATCTTGCACAATCATTCGCGTCCTGGGTCTCAGTGCTCTCGGCCTCGGAGCTGCCTGCATAATAGCGGGCAACGTAACCAGTCGGCAGATTCCTTACCTCCACCGTGCCTGCCTGAACTGCCTCATAACCGTAGGTATTGCAAAGCGTGACCGCACCAGTGCAGTGATCAAGTACCAGCTTGCCTGCTTTACCCCTGTCGCCGATTACGCCATAAATAGCAAAAGCGGTAGCCTGAATTTTTTGCGCATTGTGCACGGTCAGGGTTCCGCTGACGGTCGAGCCGTTTCCGCAATTCAGAGAAAGGGTCTGACAGTTGATATCTGCACCGCCGTTGAGGATGCCGTCAATGCTCACATCCTGTGCGCTGTTCACAGTCAGCTTGCCTTCAACAGCCTGATTTACCAAGCTGATGTTATTATAGTCAAGGTTGCCGCTGATTCTCACATCACCAGCGCTAGTAATCGTTGCATCATCGCGAATCGCAGCATCAGTGCCGGAATCGGATTTTGTGACGGTCAGATCATTGACAGTTGCATTCAGGCTACCATTCACGGCGTAAGATTCACCCTTGATGGTGACGTTTTCTCCACCGTTAAGGGTTACATCGCCATTAAAGCCGCCTTCAAACGCAAAGCCATCGTCATAAGACACGGCGGGATAACCTAAAGGCCATGTCTCGTCAGAGCTGACAGTTCCACCATTCGCCGTCAGGTTGTAAGTAGTATTGCCCACCGTAACGGTCAGAGTATGCGTCGCACTGCCACCTTCTGCCGCCAGTGCGCTGAGGGGGCTTGCCGCCTGCAGCAGCAGGCCAAGGCTCAGCAGCCCGGCAAGGAATTTACGGGTACGTAGTTTCATGTAGGGTGTACCTCCTCTGTTCTATCTTTGATCCTATCATACACCCGTAGCTCCCCCCCGGGCATTCGTTTGACACGA
>OLRG01000831.1_pt1 | contig 27383 bp, 49 predicted proteins | sample 1672331 | NCBI WGS metagenome assembly OLRG01 (sample SAMEA3136672, study PRJEB25190) | human gut metagenome
AATTGTTTTACAATCAACAAACGAATTAGAAAGGAAGTGGAATAATGAGTACAACATTTAGCGAAAAAGAAGAGAAAATTTTGAAAACATTCGAAAAAACAATTCCTAAGATGACGGAATTGGAGAGAGAAAAATTATTATCTTTCGGAGAAGGAATCCTTTTTGTGAAGGAAAAGGATGGAAAAGAAGATAAGTCAGCTTAGAGGGAAGGTGAGAAGGATGAAATTAATGATAATTTGTATTTGTAGCTCAATTATTACTTCAATAATAGTTACCAAAATATTAGCCGCCCGCTATTTCAAAATAGTAGATGGCTATGTGAACGAAATGTGTAAAAAAACAAAAGAGTTCGTTAACGCTTTCCTATACAAATAAAGCAAAGTGCTCGCCCTAGAGCTGTTAATTTTAATAGACCCTTTTCGAAACGAGGAGACGACTGTTGGAACGAGGTAGAAATTTCCTGCGCCTGTAAATATTCAGGAGTTTTACGCAACTTGTCGTATACAGAGTCAGAAGTTAGCCAACTGGTATAGCTAATCGAGATAAGGTTTGCACGTTCTAATGAAGCTAAAGAGAGCGAACATTTGGGACAAGAAAAATCAAGATTTTCTGGGACAAATATATTTTCGTAGAACGTAGTGTAACCACTTTCGGTTGTACCAATCCCTAGTGAAGCGATAGGGAGAGCAGGTTGCTTGGAAGTATATATATCTTTAAGAAGTAGAGCATCATCAGTGCTCAACTGCTTTAATATTTCAGGAAAAGCAGGATGGGCAAGAGAATGCGTATCAGTATTCATAGAACCACTGATGAGGTTCACAAACATTTTTCGGAGTGCTTCTGATGAGACGCAATATTTCGAGGTTTCTAAAGCTTGTGCAGTGACTTGTATGGATGGCTCCGTGCGTTTGCTTTCAGGAATACTCTCGATAGAGTTCGTCAATTCCTGGTGATATTTTTCGAGCTCAACGGCATAGGACATTTTCTTCTTATCAGCAGCTTGAGTTATACCGCCGAAAACTAAATACCAAAGATCGGCAAAGGTTTTTCCTACGTTCTGAGTAGGCGCATCGGTTAAGTTTTTGATGGCATTATCAGCAGACTCGGGCATTTCTGGAAGATTAATTAACCCTATTTTGTTTGTAGTATTATCGGACATAAAATCATTCCTTTCATCATTTGATAGGAAAATTATAACAGAAAGTTATCGTGAATAACAGTTGATAACACAAAGTGAGGTGAGGAAAGATGAAATGGATAGCGATAGCAAACGTAACCTTGACGATTTTGTTTGCAATAAAGTGGGGGATAGAAAGAGCACGCTTTAAAGGACTCATGTTTTTTATTGTAGCAAAAGAATACACCCCACCAAATGAACAGGAAATGATGGAGTGCATCAAAATAGCAGTTCAAAAGACCGTGGAAGAATGGCTCAAGTAATAAGTTTAGAAATTCAAGAAAGAGGTGAAAAGATGCTTGAAACAGTAGATGAAACAATCGAAAAACTGTGTGGATTTGTACAGGAAGGACTGGAAAGCGATTTGACGGCGAATGATTGTGGAGATCTACCAGAAATGGTAAAAGCCCTGGCAGAGCTGATATCCGCCAGAGCTATAAATTATTAGTCTCCATCACTATTGAGTTCGACTAATTTGTTGTAGATTTCCTGCATGAAATTAGCAATATTTTTTCCTGTTTCAGCATTTGTAGAGGATGATGTATTGGATAATTTTGCAACAGTGATCTCAACAGTTTTCTCAATTAAACGTTCATTTCTAAACATAAGCGTCTCCTTTCTTGAATACTCGGCTTTGGCAGAAGCCTGTATCAACAGAATAGGAGCATAAGAAAAGAAAGTCAATAGGATTCAAATTATAAGAAAGAGGTGAGAAAAGCAATGAGTGAAAAAGAAAAGAAAGAAATCGCTGAAATGGTAGAAACAGCCAAACATCTGGCGGTACATGATCCGCAGGCATTCATGATTGCAAAAAGCAACATGGAGATCCTGAAGATTAGAGCGGACATGGATAAGCAGGAAAAAGAACCAGCATAAAGGAGTGATAAATATGTATGCAAACAGAAAGAACCTCGCAGCATTATTCGGGGTAACGACTCAGACTGTATATCGAAGAGTCAAAGGCATTGAATCCCTGATCGGTGAGAGATACAACCAGTACGCAGTATTGGACAACCTGGTAAGCGTGGCTGTATATGCAGACTTTGAAAAGTACCACACACGTCTGGAAGATAAGAACCTGAAAAAATATGTACCGCCGTTTGACATGAAAGCGGCCGGAGCCTATATATTTGTAGATCTTAATAAGGGAGTGAGTGTGCTGTGATGAAATTAAAACCGGAAACACCGATATATGCAAAACTACAGATCAAGCGTCTGGAAGATGAATGTGAATCCCTGAAAACATGGATATGGAGAATGACGATCATTGTGGAGCTGCTGTTAATTGTAGCGCTGGCCGCCTGCGTGGCTAATTTCTACGCTATAACTTAAGGGAGCGAGCAAACATGATACAAGTGAGTAAAAAAATAAGGCACATCATTATGCGGATGATGTACCTCAAGACTTCTTCGCCTACCGAAAATATAAGTCAAAATTATAATACCATCGGCGGGCGAAAAAGTCAAGAAATACGGGCATTTCCGCCCGCTTTTATCACTTGTTAAGAATATTAAAGATAGGACATACAGGTGGATGGTAAAGAGATACAAGAGGATTATATACACATTCAAAAATTCCATAGAGGTATATGAATATCTGGATGGCAAGTATGGAGCACCTGGAAAGAAAAGAGGAAAGAAGAGGAAGTTAACGGAAGAAGCGATCCGTTACCGGAATCAATGGAACCGGGAAAGAAAAGTAAGGCATAAGTTAAAGACCTGGTTCAAGAAGAATGATTACATGGTCCTACTGACATATAAAAAGAATGAACGTCCACCGGATATGGATACAGCAAAGAAAGATCTGTCGAAGGCAATGCGCCGGGTAAGGGAGAAATACAAAAGAGCCGGACAAACTATGCGGTGGATGGCGAATATCGAAGTAGGGACCAAAGGAGCATGGCACGTACATATAGTCATAAACCGGATAGCGGATGCAGACGTATTCATAAAAGACGCTTGGGAACACGGAGCCGTGACCTTTAAGCATCTGCACGAGGCGGGCGACTTCAAAGATCTGGCCGGATACATCACGAAAACGCCAGAGACGTGCGAACGCTACGGTGAACACTTGAGAGAAACAAGTTACCATGCGTCCCGGAACATGCCTCTAAAGGAGCCAAAAGAAGAACGCTTTGTACAGTGGCGTGAGGTAAAAGACAGGAAAGGTTATTACCTGGATAAAGATACTTACTATGAAGGAACAAATAAATTCACTGGATACAAATACCGGTATTACGCAATGATTAAATTGGATAGGAGGATTTAAAAGATGTTGATATTAGATGGAGCAAGCGAAAACAAGCTGACTGAACTTGTGAAAGTATCAGAAGAGCTAAATGAAACTTTGAGAGAATACTATCCGGGCGTGCATAAGATTATACCGGACAGAGCAGCGCTGATCTGGTGCGCGATCGATGGCGAGATAGCAAAAAGGCAAGACCAGATCGATAAAATATTGAATACCAAAAAAGGAGCAGAACAGATTGTACTACGGAGAGCCTGCAGTGAGTTAAAAAAAGAATACGAACAGTACAACCAGTTAATGGAAGAACTCTATGGAGAAGAACTTCTACCAGCCACTATTCCGGAACTGCTGATTGGATCCGTGAAGAGAGCAACACTGGAGATGAAAGAGTCGAACCAAACACTGCAGAATATCAAAGAGGCAATGAAAGAACATGTTTAGAGTAGATATTTACATAGTCACAAAATGCAGTTCCAACAGTAAAACACTGGGAAAATATGGATTCGTATGCACCTGTGCTAAGAAGTCCGGAGAGATTGGAAAAATCCAAGATACCGGTCAGATAAAAGGCACACGACACGAAACAGAAGTAAAGGCGATCACAGAAGCATTGAGCCGCCTGAACCAGTCATGCGAGGTCCATATTCACTGTGAGGATACGTTCGTGGTCAACATGATCGACTATCACATTAGTGGATGGGCTGGAAATGACTTCCGGAAAACCAATGGAACACCGATCGCCAACGCAGAAGGCTGGCAGAAGCTCTGGAAGAAGATGCAGGGGCATCTGATCCGAATGGAAAAGGGACGACATGCATACAGCGACGAAATTAGAAAAATAATGGAGGATACATAGATGTATAAAGTATTTGGACAGATGGACACGGAAGAATTAAATGCGTGTGCAAAGGGATTGAGAGAAGAAGGCGATAACGATCGCATCAGATTACTGGCAAAGGAAAACGGGATTCCAGATTTTTTGCCGATATGTTCATAGAAAACGGCGAAGAGTTTGTAGATCCCATGACTGCAGCCATGGGAAAATTGGATATAGAGGCAGCAGGCTACAAAAATAATCAGATCCCAGTCGAGCCAATCATTGACTTCCTGAAAGCAGAATGTACGAACGAAGATTTCGCGGTGCGTGTGCGACATCGCACAAAATCCGTGCAGGAATGAATGAAGAAGATCGAAGACAACTGCAAGAAGATCCAGAAAGATACCGGAAAACATTATGCAGCAGACATGGTGGTATTCAACTGGGCGAAAGATTACTTCAAGGAGGCGTAAAGTGATGCGAAAGAAAGACCTGTTGGCGCTTCCACTCATGAAAGTAACAGAAGAGATGCGCCGGGCAGCAGAGGAAACAAGGGTATATAGCTATTGGAGAAATCCGAGTATAGTAGGACCGAAATACCAGAAGTATTACCGGGCAAAAAAGACCGAGGGTGTACTGGAGATTGCAATATTCACATGGGGCAGGATCGCAGCCGGAGAGGAAGAGCCAGCATACCGAATATTTCTACATGACGGAAAGTATGATACGTGGGAGATAGAAGCCGAGAAGTGGAGAACAGCAAATATAGAACACCTGTGGGATTTCTATGAAAAAACAGATGCAGAACGAGCCGCATATGGTACGTACTGGTACAGAGAAGTAGACCGGAAGCTGATAGTAAAATTTACAGGAAGTGAGAAACAGGATATCCACTCCGCTGTACTGGAGTGGCAGCAGTACAAAAAACACCGGGGAGAGACGGAGGCTATAGATGCAGCTATGTCACTGATTCCGGATATACCGAAAGATTTTGAAAAATGGGCTTTCACGGATGCGGTACCGCAATATATGTATTACGAATACGGAAAACGAATTGGTCTATGCACTTGCTGCGGAAAGCATCACGAACTGAAAGAACAACCAAAATACGGAAAAGAAGGAATATGTCCGGGATGCAAGCGGAAAGTGCAGTATAGAACTTACAAGAAAAAAGGCCGGATACACGACTGGGAGTATGCAGCATTGATACAGAAAATCCCGGGAGGATACGTGCTGAGGTTCTTTGCTTTGAACCAGTTGATAGAACAGGGGACAAGAAGTTATGGCGGAATGTCTGAAAAAATCCGCATCACCTACAATGAACAATGGAACCGGCAGGCGATTTATTCTTACCACCGATACAAGATGACAAATAAAATCAGATGGTGTAATGGATATGAGTATTTAGGTGCTTATGGAGGCAGAAAGGAAGAGGAACGATGCAGATTATACCCGAGAAATCTAAGAAAGATTTTGAAGGGCAGTAAACTTGAATACTCAGGGATGCCGGAGTTTGTCCACACAGGAATAGAATTCTACCAGCAAGATTTTATTGATAAAGCAAAAGAATACGCAGGAATCGAAAAATTAATCAAAGCCGGATTCCATACTCTGACAAACACATGTATAAGTTACGGAAGCAGAGCACCGATTGACCTATATCAAAAGCGCGTAAAGAAAGTTCTGGGATTAACTGGGGAATATTACAACCTGATCCGGGATAAGGACCCGACATGGAGAGAATACGAGGTAACAGAGCAATGCCAGGATGTGGGTATAAGGGCAACCTGGGAACAAATACAGAAAATGTCACAGTACGCAAGGAACTTTCAGCACAGCCCTACGTTTAAACGGAATCTAACGATGACCAGGTGTGGGAATATTTTTATGCAAGAATTTGGAGAAGAAGGAAATGAATGAAAAAATAAAGTCATGTCCATTCTGCGGAGGAAGGGCATATGTGGGATATGCGATCAATGACTATAACAGATGGGGAGTGTGCTGCAGCAATTGCGGATGCACGGTAGAAGTTGAAACTTGGAAGGGCATGGAAGACACAAAAGAAAATGCAATTAAAGCGTGGAATAGAAGAAAAGGGGAAGAGTGCTCAGAGGAAGAATATAAGTGGATACCGTTAGAGAAAGAGACGCCAGAACCCGGGAAATGGCTGATATTATCAACGGAAGAGGGAATGGTATTATTGGGAATAATGGAAATGCGAGAAGATGGCATACCGGAGTTCTATTTACCAGACGATATGGTTGATACCGTTCCTTGCATAACGATTGGGGTAACTGTAAATGCATGGATGGCACTTCCAGAATCATACAAGAGAGGAGAATACAGTGAAAATGAGACTGATTGACGCAGACGAATTCAAAGCGCAGGTGGCCGGAATGACCGTACTGAATGATTATCCACCAAGTATGGTGAACGCTTTGCATGAATTGATAGATCGCCAGCCTACAGTACGCGATACTGAAAAAGTTGCAGAAGAGCTGAAAGACCTGAGATTATCATATTACTTAACAATAGCCAATACAGGAGATGAGAGACTAGATGCTATCTACAAAAACGTTGGAGACACATTAGATAGAGCGATTGAGATTATCGAGGGAAATAGAACGATTGAAATTGCAAAAGGAGACGAAACAGATGGACAAACGAGAATATGATCAGTTAATAAAAACGGCGGCCGATCTAGAGCGCGAAGCAGAAGTGGAATGCAAAAAGGAAATTGAAAAACGACAGAAGTACAAGGAAGGATACATGAAGGGAATAGAAGACTTCTTGGATAGCATAGAAGGGAAGGTTAAGGAATGATAAAAGGAAAAGCAAAGATGGAATTTGGAACAGGCGACATCAGAATGACGGGAGCATTAAGCGGTGGCATAGGAGCATTGTGTTGCATTACACAGGAACCACATGAAATAGGTGAAAAAGTTCCGGTTGAGGACAGTTGGGACGTGGATCAGGCAGAAGTTATTTTGACATTCGCAAAAACAGAAAGCATAGATGCGCTCATAGCGGAATTGCAGGACGTAAAAGCAATGATGGATGGAAGATATCCATTCGAAAAAGGAAGAGTCCGAGCTGACGAAATGGATTTTGATGCGTTTTTGCACACATAAAAGGAGCTGATGCGAATGGAAATCATAGAAAAATTAAAACACTGGTTCATAATGGCACGGGCAAACCAATGCCTGGGATGTTGCCTAATCTGCAAATGGTGGGATATGTGTAAATGGGAAACAGAGGAGAGGAGAAGGAAGAGACGGCAAAATGACAAGAAAAGATATTCTTAAAAAATACGGATTCAGCTGGATGAGCAATGTCAACTTGAAGGAAGAACTTTCGGATGAGTCGGCAGCAGAATTCGAAGGTCTGATAAGGACTCTGGCCGAACATAACCGTGGACCGGCACCGCCAGAAACAGGGTGGAAGAAAAGAATGTACAACCAATTCATGAAAGGAGCGGGCAGGTGACAAAGATGGAGAAAATAACAGCATTCGTAATCACAGTTGCGACTACAATGCTTCTCTATCCATTATGTTATGACTGGGCAAGAGAAATCCTGGACTTGCAGATCTGGGATAGCATCCTGGACGGATTGGAAAAAGCAAAAGACCTATTCGATAAGCTGATTGGAAATGATAAAAAATAGCTTGCACTTGCCGGTGATTGTATCACAAAAGTGACCGGTTGATATAGATTCCCTCCGGCGGCAGCAGGATGGCAGCAGTCGGAGGAGAAAGGAGCGGTGTTGAAAGAAGTAAGCAAAGAACAGGCAAAGATCATTGAAAAGATGGTGCTCGACAAAAAAAACAAATAAAGAAATTGCAGAAGCCACAGGATTAAAATACTGGGAAGTAAGGGACTATGTACAATATGTCGGATTGGCCGGAATAAGAGAACAGATGTCTGGGAGAAAACCAGGAAGACGAAAGAAGGACGGCTACAACAAAGAAAAAAACGGTCCCAATGCGGACAGACATCTCTGTAAGACTTGTATATACAGGGGAAGACATGATCAGGTAGGCAATTGCAGTTACATAGAAATAGAAGGGCATAGCAGAGGAATGCCGGCAGCAGAATGCACGGTGTACAAAAAAGGCAGAAAACGAAGGCAGGCATTGTGGTAAGGGCTAAAGAAAGAGTATGGGGAAAGGAGCAGATATTATTGGAACAGATGACAAAGGAAAGACTACTGTCATACAGGAGCAATAAGGCAGAAATACTGGAACTTGACTATGCAATTAATAATAGATGGAAATCGGATACGATGATCGGGAATGATGTTATATTCGATTACAGCAAGGGATATCCGATGCCACAGAGTGTGACGGGTTTTGATTCTGAAAAGTATGAGCGGCTACAAATTCGTGATATGGAGAGAAAAGAAAGACTGAAGAAAGAATGCGAGGAGATAGAACGTTTTGTAGATGATATCAAAGACAGCATAACTCACCGGATTTTCAGGATCTATTTTATTGACGGAAGGAAAAATGTAACATTGCGAGAAGTTGGAAAGCGAGTACATATGGGAAGAAGTGGAGTTGGAAAAAGAATTGAAAACTTTTTAAAAGTGTCCCGTAATTCCCATGATTCTCATTTACAATAATACTTGAGCCAAAGGCGGAAAACCGTCGGCTCGATTACAGGTTCAACGAAGACATCCGGCATATCGGATGTCTTTTCTTATAAAGGAAACGTGAAATACATGAAAAGAAATAGACCGGATAAAGATGGGACTCATCGAGGAGCGTTTGAAAAGAATAAGAAGAAAATATATGCAACACAGACCGTGTGTGGAATATGTGGGAAACCAGTAGACTTTTCTTTAAAGTATCCGCATCCGCTATCACCTTGCATTGATCATATAATCCCGATTGCTAAGGGCGGTCATCCGAGTGATATAGACAATATGCAGCTGGCACACTGGACATGCAATAGGCAGAAGAGTGACAAGCTGATAGATAACAGAGTGGCAAAACAAGACGAAATATTAGGGAACCGAGTGCTTCCACATACGTTTAATTGGAGCAACTATAGACCTAAATAATGCTGACGGACAGGGGGGTACCTCCCCCACCGCGGGCGCGTGCGGACTTCACACCGTCACTGCGAAAAAAAACACACGCCGGAAAAAATAGCGTAGAAAGGAGAAATAAATGGCAGAGTACAGAGGCATAGAGTACCTGAGAAAAAAGCTGAATCGAAAGCGAAGCCGAGTCTTAAGGCGGTATAAATTCTATGAGATGAAAAATATAGCACGGGACATGGGGATCGCTACGCCGCCCAGCCTACAATGGTTGCAGGCTGTACTTGGCTGGAATGCAAAAGCTGTAGATTCGATTGCGGATAGGCTTGAATTCAGAGGATTCCGTGACGATAATTTTGACATGACTGGGATATTTAGGATGAACAATCCAGATATTCTGTACGATTCTGCGACGTTGTCGGCATTGATTTCTTCCTGCTGTTTCATATATATATCGAAGGGAGAAGATGATTTCCCGAGATTGCAGGTAATTGATGGGGCGAATGCAACTGGCATTATTAATCCAATCACGAATCTTCTTACGGAAGGCTATGCGGTTCTGGAACGTGACGATTACGGAAAAGCGACTGTAGAGGCTTATTTTGTGGAAGGGTGGACGGTAATATACAGAAATGGAATTCCGGATCAACTTTTTGAAGAGAATGTGCCAGCACCATTATTAGTGCCAATTATATTCCGGCCAGATGCCAAGAGAGCATTTGGACATTCTAGAATCAGCCGGGCATGTATGTCAATCACAGAATCGGCCATGAGAACCTTGAAGCGGTCTGAGATTACAGCCGAGTTCTACTCATTTCCGCAAAAATATGTAGTTGGTCTGGATCCAGATGCGGAACAGATGGATAAGTGGAAAGCTACCGTATCAAGCCTCCTGCAATTTGATAAGGACGAGGACGGAGATTCGCCAACCTTGGGACAGTTCCAGCAGCAGTCTATGGCACCACATCTAGATCAGCTTAAAATGTTTGCTGCATTGTTTGCTGGAGAGACTGGGTTGACATTAGACGATCTAGGATTTGCAACGGAGAATCCGGCTAGCCAGGAAGCAATCAAGGCATCACACGAGAATCTGAGACTGACAGCAAGAAAAGCACAGCGAGCATTTGGCAGCGGATTTCTGAATGTTGGCTATCTGGCTGCGTGCCTACGTGATGATTATCAATATTATCGGAACCAGGTATATATGACTACACCAATCTGGGAGCCAGTGTTTGAACCAGATGCAGCAATGCTGTCCAATATTGGGGATGGAGCAATTAAGATTAACCAGGCAGTGCCAGGATATTTCAATGCAGATAACTTAAGAGATTTAACTGGAATTAACATGAGCAATCTGCCAGTAACTCCGGAGGTGTAGACTATGGAGGACATCACACCAGGACTTTTGGAGAAGATACAGAAACAATTCTATCATGATATTGAAAAGAGCAGCATCATTAAAAACTTCAAGAAACAGGCACAGAGAGGTAAGACTTCATACAGCCAAGCGAACGAGGTGGCACAAGAGATTGGGAAAATCTTAGCGCAATCATATTCGGACAATTTATCATCTGATATATTGCCAGATGGAAAGATGTATTATAACATTGCTTCCAGAGTATTGGACCCGACGTTGAGGGGAGCTTATGAGATGGTGGCAGATAATGCAGCTATTGTACAGCAGATCGTGAACGAAGCAGCAGGCATTGGAATTAAAACAATAAGAGCACAAATCCAACAGGATAATATAGACGGTATTGTAAATCGGATTTCAAGTGAGGAATATTTCGACGATGTGAAATGGATTCTCGATGCACCTGTACGGAATTTGGTTCAGAAAGCAATGGACGATACTGTTCAGAAAAATGCAGATTTTCATGCAAAAGCTGGATTGAGACCAAAGATTATACGGAGATCATCTGGACATTGCTGTGAATGGTGTAATCAGGTAGCCGGAACATATGTATATCCAGATGTTCCTAAAGATGTGTTTCGGAGACATGATAATTGCGATTGCATTGTTGAGTATTATCCGGGAGACGGTAAAAAGCAAAATGTATGGACAAAAGAATGGAAATACGAAAAAGAATCTGATAAAATAGAAGAAAGAAAACTGCAGGGATTAAGTCCGGAATCAGATGCGATTATACGAAATATACGGGAAAAGATAATTCCGGAACAAAATCGTGAAAAAATTGCATCACGACAGGAAATACATCGACAAGGAACAAAGATGTATGAAGCTAGAAAAAAGAGTCTGGAAGCAAAAGGACAATTTGGACCTTCTTACATTACGGTATCGAACGAAGAAATTCAATCGCTAGTAAAGGAATTTTCAGGGACAGGAATTATTAAATATAATAGTCAAGGTAATTGGGATTCAAAAGAAATCATAACGACAAATGATAAAATCATAGGAGTAGTTGTTGATAATCGAAACGGAAATAGTGCAGAGACATCTGTGTTTAAGATTCACTACGCTAAAGATGGAATGCATATAGTTCCAGATTATCCAAGTAAAAAGAGGTGAGAGTTATGACATACGAGGAAATAAAAGACTTCATAGGTAAACAAGTCATCGTAAGAGATGTCGGAGGAAAAAGTTTTAAAGGTATTATAACTAATACGGAGAGTGAGTATGATACATCATCTGGAAAAGAAGAAATAGAATTAGATGCCGGAAAAGTATTTTATGGAATTCCACTAGATGAGGTAAAAAATATAATAGAAATCAATTAAGCTGCCAGATTATTCTGGTGGCTTATATTTTTGAGGAGGCTACATGGGAGAAATAAGGAAGGGGCGGCAGACCCCGACGCAATCTGTCGTGCTGCCTTATTCTTCAACATATGGAGCTGAAGCAATAGACATTTACAATTCGACAGGAAGAACTGCACAGGAGTGGCAGGAGCTTCTACTGTCAGACATTTTGGCCGTAAACGAAGAGGGGTTATGGGTACATACCAAATTCGGGTATTCAGTCCCAAGGCGTAATGGAAAGAATGAAATTGTTGCAATAAGAGAGATGTATGGATTAAAGAAGGGCGAAAGAATCCTACATACAGCACATAGAACCACAACTACACACAGCGCATGGGAACGACTTTCGAATTTGCTAAAGAAAGCAAATATCGAGGTCGTTTCTTCATATAAGGCATTTGGAAAAGAACATTTGGAAGTTGCTGGCGGTGGAATTATCGAATTCCGAACCAGAACATCAAAAGGTGGTTTGGGAGAAGGATTTGATCTACTAATTATCGATGAGGCACAAGAGTACCAAGATGATCAAGAGAGCGCATTAAAGTATGTCGTTACAGATAGTAAGAATCCACAGACAATATTTTGCGGAACACCACCGACTCCAGTAAGCTCCGGAACGGTTTTTACAAAATTCCGTAAGGCAACCTTAGAAGGACAAACGGTTAACTCCGGGTGGGCAGAATGGTCAGTGCCGGAGCAGACAGATATAAGAGATATAGACGCCTGGTATGAGACAAATCCATCTCTAGGAACAGTATTCACGGAAAGATCTGTAACTGATGAGATCGGTTCAGATCCGATTGATTTTAATATCCAGCGATTAGGATTATGGATTCGCTATAATCAGAAATCAGCTATCAGCGCAACAGAATGGAATGAACTAAAAGCTGATGACCCACCGGAGCTTACAGGAGATCTTTTTGTGGGAATCAAATACAGCAAAGATGGGAATGTGGCAATGGGAGTTGCATCTAAAACAAACGATGGAAAGATATTTCTTGAATGTATTGATTGCCGTGAGGTACGTGCAGGAGATACATGGATATTAGCATATTTGAAAGAATGGAAAGCAAGGAAGGTGATTATTGATGGCGCATCAGGGCAGCAGTTAATGGAAAATGAAATGAAAGATTATGGTATAAAGAATTCACACCTACCCACTGTGAAGGAAATCATTGCAGCAAATGCCTCATTCGAACAGGGATTATATCAGAGGAATATAGTTCATTCTGGTCAGCCGTCACTGGTACAGGTAGTAAGTAACTGTGAAAAACGGTCGATTGGGACCAATGGAGGTTTTGGCTACAAGGCAATGAAGGAGGAAATGGAAGTTGCATTGCTCGACAGTATAATTCTTGCATACTGGGCGTGCAGTGAGACAAAAACCAAGAAAAGAAAACAAAGAATTAGTTGTTAAAGGACACCTGAACAGGGTGTCTTTTTGCATATTACGCAACCCAGCGGTTAATGGAGAAAGGAGCAACAACAATGGCGGAATTTACACCAATTACAACACAGGAGCAGCTTGATAAAGTAATCGGAGAACGCATTGCGGGAGTGAAAGCAAAATATGAAGGCTTTGATGATTACAAGAAAAAAGCAGAAGATTATGATGCTCTAAAAACAAAATCCGATGGTTTTGAACAGCAGATTGCAGCGTTGAACGAGGAAATTAACGGTGATGGAAAAAAGAACATCGGATACAAGAAACAGCTTGAAGAGGCGCAGGGTAAGATCAAGGGATACGAGACCAGTTCTCTCAAGATGAGAATTGCGCATGAAAATGGAATCCCATATGAACTTGCAGGTAGATTAAGTGGATCTGATGAAGAGGAAATCAAGAAAGATGCCGAGACAATGGCAAAATTCTTGAGAAAAAAAGATGTTCCTCCACTTGCAGGAGGAGATCCACAAAAAATTGATGACAAAAAGACAGCAATGAAAGGCATGCTGGCTAATTTGAAAGGAGAATAAAAAATTATGGCAACATCAAAAGGAACAATGTATGACCCTACACTGGTCAAAGATCTTATTACAAAAGTAAAAGGAAAGTCGGCACTGGCTGCATTATGTGGTCAGACACCGATTCCATTCAATGGATTGAAAGAAATGATTTTTTCTATGGACAATGAAATTGATATTGTCGCAGAAAATGGAAAGAAAACCGAAGGCGGTATTGCTATCGCACCAGTTAAAATTGTACCGGTTAAGTTTGAATATGGTGCAAGAATCTCTGATGAATTTATGATTGCTACAGAAGAAGAACAGTTGGATATTTTAACAGCATTTAATGATGGATTTGCGAAGAAAGTTGCGAAAGGACTTGACCTTGCAGCTATGCATGGTATTAACCCAAGAACGGGAACAGCATCTGCTGTAATTGGAGACAATCATTTTGACGCAAAGGTTACACAAACTGTAGATTATGCGTCAGCAACACCGGATACAAATCTGGAAGATGCGATTGCGGTAGTAGATGGTTCTGAAGGAGATGTAACAGGACTCGCGCTTTCGAAGACGTTTGGATCAGCGATGGCAAAAGTCAAAGCGAATGGAATCAAGCAGTATCCGGAATTTGCATTTGGAGCATCACCTGCAACATTTAACGGAATCCCGACAAGCGTCAACAAAACTGTATCTAGTGGAACAACGAAAGACCACGGTATTATTGGAGACTTCCAGGGAGCGGTTAAATGGGGATATTCAAAGGAAATCCCTATGGAAATTATTCAGTATGGTGATCCGGACAACTCAGGAAAAGACTTAAAAGGATATGGTCAGATCTATATCCGCGCAGAAGTATATCTGGGATGGGGAATCCTGGTGCCAGAATGGTTTGCAAGAATTAAGGAGGCATAGTATGAAGTATAAAAATACAAAAACGGGCGCAATTATTGAGACGAGTACAAAGGTTTCTGGTGAAAACTGGGAACCTGAGATTGATGAAGAGCCTGAGAAGAAAAAAACGCCATCTAAAAACCAGGGGGCTGGAAAAGATAAATCACAAGAGGGTACAGAATAATGGAGTCATTTGCTACATTAGAAGATATATCTATTCTGTGGCGAGAACTTAAGGAATCCGAGTATAGCAAGGCAGAGCAGCTTCTGACAGTTGTCTCGGATTCTCTGAGATATGAAGCCAACAAAGTCGGAAAAGATTTGGATAAAATGATTGAACAGAATGAGGCGTTGCGAAACGTTGCGAAATCTGTGACCGTTGATGTGGTAGCGCGTACGCTTATGACATCGACAGACACAGAGCCAATGACACAGATGTCTCAATCAGCTCTGGGCTATTCTGTGACAGGAACATATCTGATTCCTGGAGGCGGTTTATTCATTAAGAAATCCGAGTTATCCAGACTAGGTCTTAGAAGACAGAGAGTTGGGGTGATGGATATTTATGGCATCGATGATCAAGGGAATTCCAGTAACACTGTATGAGAAGACAGTAATTGGAAAAGATGAATTTGACCATCCGTTATACCGAGAGACACCAGTGACAATTGAGAATGTGCTTGTAGCTCCAGCATCGACCACGGAGATTCTGGACGCATTAAATCTGACCGGAAAGAAAGCGGTATACAATATTGCAATTCCGAAAGGAGACAATCACATTTGGCAGGATTGCCGGGTGGATTTCTTCGGAATGTCTTGGCAGGTGATTGGGTTCCCGCAACAAGGCATTGAAGAGAATATCCCGTTAGAATGGAATCAAAAATGGCAGGTGGCGGCGTATGAGTAAAGTAAAAATTGTTCTAAATAGTGTCGGAATCAGGCAATTGATGCAGTCGCGGGAAATGCAAGCTATCCTTATGGAGAATGCAACGAAGATAGCCAAGGCTTCCGAGACAGAGGCATATGTGGCGCAGACCCGAGCTGTTGTAAAAGTCTGCGGAGATGATGGTAAAAATGGATTGCTGAAGGCGGTAGGAAAACATGGTGGAGAGCATCGTTAAAAATTATTTACAGTCCAGGTTGAATGTACCGGTCAGACTGGAAGAAGAGGATAATCTTGGAAAAGAATACATATTGATCGAAAAGACTGGATCTGGCAAAGAAAATCACGTGGAATCGGCGACCTTGGCAGTCCAGTCTTTTTCTACGTCCCTTTATGGGGCGGCAACACTCAACGAACGGGTGAAAGCAGCAATGGAAAAAATAATTGAATTAGATGATATCAGCAAGTGTGAACTGAATAGCGATTATAACTATACAGATACGAATCGGAAAAAATACCGATATCAGGCCGTGTTTGATATCGTTTATTTTTAGGAGGCAGAAGGATGGATGCAAAAAACGTAAGTACTGGAAAACCGAAAGTCGGTGGAGCAATCTGGCGCGCACCGGTAGGAACAACATTGCCGAAAGACACAGAGACGGCATTAGATGCAGCATTTAAAGAGTTAGGATATTGTAGTGAAGATGGTGTAACAAACTCAAATAGCCCCGAGTCGGATAATACAAAAGCCTGGGGCGGGGACACTGTGTTGAACATGCAGACCAGCAAAGAAGACAGTTTTAAATTTAAACTGATTGAAGTACTGAATGTGGAAGTGCTCAAGACTGTATATGGTGATAAAAACGTAACCGGAACATTAGAAGAAGGAATTACGGTAAAAGCAAACAGTGATGAGAATGAAGAATCAGCATGGGTGATTGATATGATCATGAAAAAGGCTGTAAAGCGTATTGTGATTCCGTCGGCAAGTGTATCGGAAGTTGCTGATATTGTGTATAAGGATGATGATGCAGTTGGATATGAGACTACCCTGAAAGCAACACCGGATACTGATGGACAGACGCATTACGAATATATCAAAGGAACAAAGAAAGAATAAGGGAGGCGATACTATATGATACATACAGGAACAACAACTAGCGGCTTTACCTTTGAGATTGACGAGGAAATGTTAGACGACTATGAACTGTTCGAAGATATCTGTGCCATTGATAATGGTGACGTGTCAAAAATCACGACAGTAGCAGACGGATGTCTTGGAAAAGAACAGATGAAACGTTTGAAGGAGCATTGCAGAAATGAAAAAGGAAGAGTATCTACAAAGAGAATGATCGATGAAATAACACAAATCCTGACGAAATGTTCTCCGGGAAAAAACTCTTGATCCTCGCCCATATGATGAATCTCGATAAAAATGCGTTATTATGCGATCTTGCAGAAACGTATCATATCTATGATTATAGATCCCTGCCATTACATATGGTGGGGATTTTTGCGTGCGGGTTGAGGGAAGATTCAAGGATCATGATGAAAATATCAGGAATAAAAATCGATACAACACAAGCACTGCTCGCTTCGATTGCAGATAATACAAGAATGCTTGCGTGGCTGCAGTCTAATGACGGTGTAAAAGGCACAAACAGACCAAATTCTCTATTACGCATATTGAGTGGTGCGGAGCAGCATAACGAAAGCAACATAGAGACGTTTGAAAACGGAAACGATTTCGATGAAGAGTGGGCTCGATTAACGGGAGGTGGAAGATAGTGGCTACAGAATTAGCAAAAGCATATGTACAGATCATTCCATCGGCACGGGGAATCAGTGGTGAAATCCAAAAGACACTTGATCCGGAAGCGACAAGCGCAGGGACTTCTTTTGGAAGTAAATTGGTTGGAACCATGAAAAAAGTGCTTGCCGTTGCAGCTATCGGCAAAGCGTTGAAAGCATCTATCATGGAAGGTGCAGATCTTGAGCAGAGCCTTGGAGGAATTGAAACATTGTTCAAAGATTCAGCGGATAAAGTAAAAGCGAATGCCGCAAAAGCTTACAAGACGGCCGGAATGAGTGCCAATGAGTACATGGAACTGACCACGAGCTTTTCAGCAAGCTTATTAGCTTCCTTAGGAAATGACACAGCAAAAGCGGCGGATGTGGCTGATATGGCGATGACGGATATGTCTGATAATGCAAATAAGATGGGAACCAATATGGAAGATATCAAGAATGCATATCAGGGATTCGCTAAACAGAACTACACGATGCTGGACAACCTGAAACTGGGGTATGGCGGAACAAAATCAGAGATGGAACGTCTTCTAGCAGATGCACAGAAAATATCCGGTACAAAATACGATATCAATAATCTTTCGGATGTATATAATGCAATTCATGTAATCCAGGGTCAACTGGATATCACCGGCACAACAGCGAAAGAAGCAGCAACTACAATATCGGGTTCTTTTAATTCTATGAAAGCGGCGGCGAAAAATGTTATAGGTGAGATTGCACTTGGAATGGACGTCGGACCGGCACTTAACGAATTGGCAAATACGATCATAACCTTTGCGGTTGGGAATCTGCTTCCCGCAGTATGGAATGTTATTTCTGCACTTCCATCAGCGATCGTTACGTTTGTAGCAGCACTTGGCCCACAACTGTTTACTGCCGTGTCTGGATTAATTCCACAGATTGCAAACGGAATCACTGCAGGAGTGCCAACTCTTTACCAGAGTGCAATGCAACTTATGAATCAATTTAATATTGGAATTCAGGAACAACTTCCGACCTTGTTGCAGAAAGGTGTGGATTTTATAAGCAACATTGTGAATGGAATTCTACAAAATTTACCTCAAGTAATAACGATGGCAGGGAATGTGATCACATATTTTACCAACACGATTATTTCTTTGCTTCCAACTATATTAAGTGCAGGTGCATCGCTGCTTTTGAAACTTGTGAATGGAATCATAAACAATTTGCCGCAGATTACTCAGGCTGCAGTGACTGCAATTGCACGTTTTGTGGCATCGATCGGACAGAATCTTCCACGGATTCTTCAGACTGGTATTACCATCATTGCTAGGTTGGCAGCTGGTCTAATCCGTGCAATACCGTCGCTGGTTGGACAGATACCAGCGATTGTATCCGCAATAAAAAATGCATTCGCGAATACAAATTGGCTTTCCGTTGGACAAAATATCATCCGGGGAATCGCAAATGGATTAAAAAATGCGGCGCATATGTTGTGGGATGCAGTAAAAGGTGTATTAGGAAACTTTAAAGATAAAGTACTGGAATTCTTCGGTATACACTCTCCGGCACGGTGGGGTGTATATGTTGGCGAAATGATTGACAGAGGCTTTGCAAAAGGTATTGTTGGAAACCTCCCGATAGTAAGTGCAGCAAGTGATGCACTTGCTACGATGGCAACAGGAACGATCAGTAGCCTGAATTTGGATTATGCGGCAACTGGAGGCAATGCAAACGAAACCGGAACGGAGACTATAAACAGGCTGGATATTCTGATCGCATTATTACGAATGCTTATTAATAAGGATCCAGATGATAATTTTAGCAACCGTGAATTGGTAAGAGCATTAAAAGATATGGGGGTTGTATTCGCATGATAGAAATAAAATATGTCTGCTCAAATGGAAAAGAATACAATCTTGTGGGTGACCGGATGCGTGCAACATCCGGTTACTTCCATGAGTATGAATGGAAACCAATGACTACAGATCAGGAAATTGGAGCAGATGTATACGGGTTTGAAAAAGAACCAAAAACATATCAAATCACATTAACATTCCGCGGACCACTGGAAGTACGCAAAGCCAAGATGGATGAGTTGACAAACTGCTTTGAGTATGACGTTGTAAATCTTACTCCAGGGCGTATATGGTTTGGAAACTATTATATTGATTGCTATATTAAGGATATGTCAAGCAAAGTGTCATCTACCAGGAACTGCTGGACAGACATGGAACTCGGTATCTACTGTCCATATCCTATGTGGGCAGAGGAAGAATCTAAGAGCTTCTATCCGGATAGCGCAGACAAGGGGGAAATTTATAACTTCTTAGATTACCCATATGATTATCAATATGACTATTCAAAACCATTATCCGGAACAGAGCATTGGTATGTAAATCATTACAGAAGTAGCAATTTTCAGATGACTATCTATGGCCCGTGTGCGAATCCAAGAATCATAATTGCCGGACAGGTCTATCAAGTGTATGACACGCTTGAAGCACATGAATACATTGTTATTGATTCACGTAAGAAAACAATTATAAAAAGACTTGCTAATGGTACGGAACAGAACATTTTTTATAAGAAAGCAACCGGCAATTCTATATTCACGGAAATTCCGTCAGGAGACATCTTGATAAATTGGAGTGGAGAGTTTGGCTTCGACATTGTGGTGTACAAAGAAAGGAGCGTACCGGAATGGATCTCATCAAAACAGATCAATACGGAAGGCAGATCGGCTATGTCCAGGGTGCAAATATAGATTTCGAAGTCGGAGCTGATGAAGCCGACAGTATTAATGATTTTGAGATTGAGCTTAAGCGTTGGAATTGGGATGGGTCTATTAGATATGGAACTAGAGTATTTTCGCCGGATACTGAGTATGGCGGAATTGTCCGAGAAATCAGCACCGATACAAGTACCAATGTAATCCGCGCAAAAGGAGATACCTGGCGTGGAATGATGACTAAAAAAATTATACAGCCATTAAGTGGCCAGGATTACGCAACGGCATCTGGGGAACTTAATTCAATTATAAAATCCAAGGTTGAAGCTGAGTTCCCTGGACTCTTTTATGGCGTTACTGCAGATACGGGTGTTGCAGTGAACAATTATCAATATGACCGATATTGTACCTTGCATACTGGACTGGTTAAGATGTTGAAATCAGTAGGATATCGACTGGATATCAGATACCAAGAACGTGATGCTGGTATGGCCGGATATGTGAAAGTGAGCGCTGTTCCAATCAACGATCTGTCATCAGAATATGAGCTGACCAATGATAATAACATGAATTTCACAACTGACGATAACCGGCGCGGAATCAACCATCTGATTTGCCTTGGAAAAGGGGATTTAAAGGACAGGTTGGTTATACATCTATACACTGATCAGAACGGTACAATTTCGCAGACTCAGCAATATTTTAAGGGAGCAGAGGAAATTGTGGCTATATATGATAGCAGCGGATCAGAAAGAGATGACCTGATTAAGAATGGAATTAAGGAACTGGAAAGCAAGAAGTCAAGCATGTCTTACAACATGACCATGACTAAGTTGGAGGGAAATATCGATTTAGGAGATATTGTTGGAGGAAAAGATTATCTAACCGGAATTAGCATGAAGAAACCGATTGGCCGAAAGATATGGACAATATCCTCCGGAAAAGAAAAAGTAGTGTATAAACTGGAAGGAGAGACATAATGGAAATAATTACAGGATATACAGGAAAGCCCCATGTAACATCAGAACAGGATAGAGATGTAAATATTGGAGTTGTGGGAGAAGGATCTTATGTACTGCGGACTGGAATGCAGTTGGCAGCAGAGGTATCTTCCAACAATGAAATTAAAATCAGAGACGGTGTGCTGATGCATCAAGGGTGCACAGCATCAATCAAGAAAAATACATATGACTCTCTTACTATCACCAATGGTAGTCAGGGAATGAAACGTGTTGATTTGATTGTTGCAAGATACGAAAAGAATCAAGACAATGGAATAGAAAGTCTTGACTTGAAAGTTATACAGGGAACACCGGCGGAATCAAACCCGGCAGCACCACAATATACAGAGGGGGATATTCAGGCTGGTGATTATGTGGCAGATATGCCAATGTACCAAGTTATTATTGAGGGACTTAATATTACAGAAGTAAAAGAGATGTTTAAAGTCATTGGATCAAATAAGGATTTGTCCAACCAACTTGCTGAGATTAGCAAAAAAATGACTGGTAAGTATGCCCACGCATATAGCGCTCATCTGGATAACGAAAAAAGCACAAAAACATCGCTGACACTTAATAGCATCAAGGCGACAGGGCATGGCAGAAAATGTATCCTAATGTGCTTTGGTGCTATAAGGGTAACAACTTTGACAGCAAGGCTGAGCGTCTATGTAAATGGTAAAGAAAGTTGTTCTGGAATAACATCATCCACAAGCTATGTGCCGGTATTTGACAGCAACATTATAACTCTTCCGGAGGGCGAAAACACGATTGAGCTAAGACTGTCAGCACAAGCGAATACAGCTACTGCATATATTGGACGTTATCACAAACTTGGCTTCATTGTCGCAGAATTATAATCCTTATTTACATAAAGAAAGGAGAATTTTTATTATGAAAATTACATTCAATGATACAACAGAGCTGACAATTCAGTCAGCAACCATCTGTGCGGACGGATCGTTGTTGATCAAAACTATCTCTGCTACAGAGGAAGAACTACGAAAAAGATTACCGTAACGGAAAGAGAAACGACCGTAGCAGAGTACGAAGATTACACGAACCTGAATGCGCTGGTTAAATATACCGGAGGGATTCTTGGTGTAGTGATATATCGGGAAAAAGAATCACCAATGGATCGCATTGATGCACTGGAAGAGCATGTGGACAATCTAACGGAAGCTAATAAAAGCCGTGAGGCTGAAAATGCAGAGCTTATCGCTACCGTGGACAGTATCCTCACAGACGTGTTACCGGCACTGCTCGGTGCTGGCACAGAAGAAGCTGATACAGAAAATACGGATATAAAATAAGAAAGGAAAAGAAAGGATGAATGATATGACAACATTTATTGCAAGCAGAATTATGGAAGAGGCTGACAAAAGCGTTGAGGCAGGGCAGAAGAAATACCGTGCATATTTTGTAAAGACGCGATTATACAAGAGATGGAAAGATAATGTTGATACCATCCTGAAAACAGATGGCTATGAGGACGTAATCGTAGACTAGGAGGTGTAGTGCATGGTTACATTAATAGATATCAAACGAACCTATGGTGATGGCGGTATGCGCCTGGAGCTTCTGGCAGACAGTAAGGAAGATGTTCTTCCAACACAGCTCGCAGATGTTCCAGGAATAACCGGTGCGGGGAGCATTACGGCGGGGAGCATCTGTATAACACCGGCACTGGATATGTGCATAATGGCAAACGATGGCACATGGGGGCCGTGGGTGTAATGGATAAATTATTATTATACAAAGCTTTAAAAAACAAATCCGGGGCAGAGATCTCTGCCTCCGGGAACCCGGTTACATTATCCGGAACATTGGCGGACAATCCGCTGAAAGAGTGTAAGATCTACGGTTGGAGTAAGCAGGAGACAACCAAAGGAAAGAATCTGTTTGATTTTTCCCGCCTTGTATCAGATGGCACAAATACGATGGACTACGATAAGCAGACAATCACCGTCCCGGCAAAAACGAATAACACAGGCTACAACCAGACATTACGTGATTTGTGCCCTGGTATTACGCCGGGAACTTACGTGCTCTCGATGAAGCGATCAAATCCGAAAAGTGGTAATGGTAGTTATTTTCTCGAGACCGCTAAGGACTTTCCGACAAATACGCCTATTGAATTAGCGGACGCACTTCTGGACAATCATATTGCTTGGTACAATAATCCAGACTCGGAGATCGAGAATACAATCTCCGAGATTCAGGTTGAAAAGGGCAATGCAGTAACGTCCTACGAGCCATACCATGAGCCACAATCCCTTTCCATCAGCACCCCAACCGGACTCCCAGCTATTCCAGTAGGCACAGGTGGAAACTACACAGATGCCAATGGTCAACAATGGACAGCGGATTATGTGGATTTGAAGCGTGGGAAGTATGTGCAGTGGATTGGAAAATGTAATCTTGAAAACTTGTCATGGAGACTTAATGATAATATGTTTCATTCTAGCGAAATAAATAATAGTAAAAAATATGAATGGACTACAGAAATAGGAAATCTTATTTGTTCACATTATGTTTGCAATATGACCTTGCATCTGTACTTGCTACACATTTTTTCAAGCAGAAGACGGCATACGATATTAATTTTAATAGTGATGGATTAGATAATCTTATCGGAATGTATAGCAAAGGCGTTGTAATTAAAGATACAAGATTTAATAATGATGTCGAACTTTTTAAAAAATCACTTAACGGTGTATATGTATATTATGTTCTGGACGAACCAATCGAGCGTGACCTCACACCAGAAGAGATTCAAGCCTATAAGAATCTTGTAACTTACGCCGGAACAACCATCGTGGAGAATGATGCAGACTGCTACATGGAAGTATCTGCTGGTGGTGGAGATGCACTAATAGCTAAGAAGATGGCATTGATTCTGGGAGATTAATCATTGGCAGATTTCTCCTTCTGCTGTATAATGACGATGGAAGGAGAGAGAGGATGACATATAATGAATTTATTTTAAGATACCCGTGTGTAGATTTAGTTATGGGGTTTGCACCTGTTTTGGTTGCTATATTGGCTATTATTATTAATAACTGGAGGTCTGGTGTAAGGGATAAGAAAAACAAGAAGATAGATATAATTATTAATTATGAAAGTATGCTTATAGAAAAAATAAGTAAAACCGATCGCATGTTGGATGAGTTAAGAGAATCATTTGAAGGTGTGATGCAATCTACAAATTTGGAGAGATCAATAAAATACCTAGAAAAATATAATTATATCAAAGGGGAGATGTTGAATTATAATGTAGAATTATTTAATTTTTGTTTTAGTGCCTCTGATATTTTATATGAAAATGTAGATGCTAAGGATATCGCAGCAGATATAAGAAGCGTTATAAAGCACATGAACGAGATGGTTGAGAAACGCATTTATGAACAAAATTTTAATGAAATAAGCGAAGAGGATTTGAAAAAAATAAGAGAGATTAAAGATGAAGTAATAGAAATAAAATCATGGATGCAACTCGATGTAAAAAGAATCATGAATAAGATATTGAGCATGTTGAACTGATTATTTATTAATGTTAAAAATCTTTAAATTTTATCAAAAAAAGGAGGTTGTATATTATGAAAAAGAAATTAAAAATGACATTTGCAGTTTCTCTCCTCGTTCCAACTATGGCTGTACCTAGCTTTGGTGCTACTTTGGGCGATGTAAACAACGATGGACAAATAACAGCTGATGACTCTTCCGCAGCACTTCAAATTTGTTTAACTGGTATTGTTCCTGAAAATTGTTTATTTGAAATGGCCGATGTAAACGGTGATGGTATTGTTGATTCCAGAGATTCAACACACATCTTACAGAAAGCCCTTGATAACAACTATGAATTTAATAAGGGTGAAACAAGTAATGTTATTACAGTAAATGGTTCACTTTCACAAGATGACCCTGCTAATAATACATATGCTACTATTGAAGCAGCCTATGAAGCAGCTCCGGCTGGTACCGCTGAAAATCCTACTATAATTTCAATTATGCCTGGTGTATATAAACTCAACGGCGATGAAACAAAGAACGGTCTTTCTATTACTAAGGACTATCTTACATTTGTAGGTCTTTCTGATGACCCTAACGATGTAGTTATTGCTGATAACAGAGGTAATAATCAAGGTGCATCCGGTAATTATAACAGTGCTACCGTTGTTTCTAACTGTACAGGTCTTACATTAAAGAATATATCTATCTATAATTACTGTAACATAGATGTACCATACGCAAAAGACCCATCTCAGGCTCTTACAAAGCGTTCAGACCTTGAAACTCAAGCCTTTGCTTATTTTGGTGGTGGCGATAAGCACTACTATGATAATTGTCAATTTATTTCAATACTTGATACATTTGAAAACGATGTAAAGCGTGGATACTATAAGAATTGCTATATTCAGGGTACTAACGACTTTATTATGGGTTGGGGTGGCATACAGGTATTAGACGGCTGTACTATTAATTCCCTCAGCAACCACATTGTTGGTGGTGGTGAAAAATACCTTTTCAAAGATTGTACATTCCAGCTTAATAAACCTGAAGGTACTTTACCTACTTACCTTTGCAAAAGTTGGGCTGATATTACTCTTTTAGATTGTCAAATTCCAACTGATAAGGGTACATACCAGTGGACACCTAGTCTTCCTGGACAGTATACATTCCAATATCGTAATTTAACTGACTCTACTGGAGCAAAAGCAAATATTGTAGATGATAGCTGTGCTATTGAACTTACAGAAGAACAGGCTGATGCCTATAATCTTTGGAATGTTCTTCGTGGCAACGATGATTGGGACCCTGCAAATTGCAAAACTCAGTATGAAAACAAAGGTAATGAACCTATGCGAGTAGTTACTAATGATGCTATTACTGTAAAAACTGGTGAAGCAGCTGGTACAATTACAGCCTCTGTTTATCCTGCCAGAGCAAACCAGAATGTAACATTTACTGCTGAAGGTGATGTTACTATTGAACAAAACGGAAATAAATGTACAGTAACTGCTAATAATCACACTCTTAATCCAACTACGGCTATTGTTACAGCAACAGCCTCTAATGGTATTAAGAATAAAACTGTAGTAACTGTTGAACCAAAAATAGAAGATGCTCCTACATTTACTAAAGAACCTACTGTAAATGTTAGCAACGGCACTATAAATGTAGATTACGCTCTTGATTTAGGCGTAGCAAGTAAAGATACTTCACTTATTACTTGGTATAGATGCGACGATGCAGAAGGTAATGGTGCTATTGCTATTGCTGACTCTAAGATGGATACTCCTACTAAGTCTTACACTCTTTGTGAGGGTGATATTGGCAAGTATATTAAAATGGTAATTGCTCCAGATAGCGAACTTAGTAAAGTTGGAGATACTGTTACTGTAATGTATACAACTCCAATTACTGCTGATGATGTTACTTCTGCAAATATTAATACTAACTTCCAGAGTGTTCCTACTCACCCACCTTTTATTACAACTGATGTATTAAATTCTGTACTTGAAGACGGTGCAACTCCTTACAGAACTCTCTTAGAAAAGAGTATTCCTAATACTGTAAAGGGTAAGTGGAACTTTATTGGTGATTGGTACTATAACTATGGTTCTGGTACATACGCATCTAATGTAAAGGGTGCTATTACTGGTACTAGATACTGTCGTGCTATTTACGCTCAGCCAACTAATGACTATGGCGATATGTCTGCTGTTGTAGACTTAACTCCAGAAAAAACTGCTGGTCAAGGTTTTGGTAGTGCTGGTCAGTACGAAGAATTATTAATTAAGTATGACCCAGATACTCAGACTGGCTGTGGTATTCAATATATGAGAAGTAAATCTATGACAAACACTATTGAATTCCAGCTTATGGAATATAAAGATGGTGTTGGTACTCCAATAGGAGATATGCAATATATTCAAGCTGGTTTCAGAGATAGATGTAGAATTACTCTTGATTTAACTGGTACTACACTTACTGCTAATGTTTCTAGTCAGTATGTTGACGCTTTAACAGGCGAAGGTGTAACACCTATTACACTTACTGGTACAATTACAAATGTTACTAACTTTGGCGGCTTTGAAATTTATCATCAAG
>OLRG01000834.1_pt1 | contig 27367 bp, 26 predicted proteins | sample 1672331 | NCBI WGS metagenome assembly OLRG01 (sample SAMEA3136672, study PRJEB25190) | human gut metagenome
GCACGGGCGCCGCGCCGCGCGACTCCATCTGGCACGCCGGCATCCCGTTCGAGATCGGCCTGGCAGAGACGCAGCAGACGCTGCTTCGCAACGGCCTGCGAAGCCGCGTGGTCGTGGAGACGGACGGCAAGCTCATGGACGGCCGCGACGTTGCCATCGCCGCGCTTCTCGGCGCCGAGGAGTTTGGCTTTGCCACCATGCCGCTCGTGGCCATGGGCTGCCTCATGCAGCGCGACTGCCAGCAGGACACCTGCCCGGCGGGCATCGCCACGCAGAACTGCAGGCTGCGCGGCCGCTTTGCCGGCAAGCCCGAGCACGTGGTCAACTTCATGACCTTCGTGGCCCAGGAGCTGCGAGAGATCATGGCCAGCCTCGGCTTCCGCACGGTGGATGAGATGATAGGCCACCCCGAGTGCCTGCACCAGGTGGAGGTCGAGGGCAACTGGAAGGCCAACCGCATGGACCTCTCCGACCTTCTCGCCGAGGGAACCTGCGAGTTCGGACGGCACATCCCGGGCGCCGACGGTCGCCACTTCCTGCCGTCCATGGCGCCTGACCTGGGCATTGGCAAGACGTTGGACGCCACGCTCTTTGTGCCCTACACCGAGAACGCCCGCGCCCACCTCACGCCCATCCGCTTCCACGCGGACATCTCCAACGTTAACCGCTGCGTGGGCACGCTGCTTGGCTCCATGGTCACCAAGAGCCACCCCGAGGGCCTGCCCGAGGGCTCCGTCACGGTGGACTGCGAGGGTGCGGGCGGCCAGAGCTTCGGCGCGTTTTTGCCGTCGGGCGTGACGCTCAACATCTGCGGCGACGCTAACGACTACTTTGGCAAGGGCCTCTCCGGAGGCGTGCTCTCCGTGCGCCCGCCCGAGGCCGCCACGTTCAAGTTCGACGAGAACATCGTGGTGGGCAACGTGGCGTTCTACGGCGCGACGAGCGGCCGCGGATTTGTGAACGGCCTGGCCGGCCAGCGCTTTGCCGTGCGCAACTCCGGCGCCACCGTGGTGGTGGAGGGCTGCGGCAACCACGGCTGCGAGTACATGACCGGCGGCCTCGCCCTCATCCTGGGCGAGGTGGGCATGAACTTTGCCGCGGGCATGAGCGGCGGCGTGGCCTACGTCTACGACGCCTTCGGCACCCTGGCACAGAAGTGCAACCTAGACATGGTTGACCTCAGGCAGCCCACCGAGGCCGAGCTCGACCTCATCCACGAGCTCATCGAGGAGCACGCGCTGCGCACCCAGAGCCCGCGTGGCATCAAGATGCTCTACCGCTTCAAGGCCGTGGCGAAGGACTTCGTCAAGGTCATTCCGAGGGACTACGAGCGCGTCCTCGCGCACGTGCAGGAGGCCGAGGGCAGGGGCATGTCCCATGCCGACGCCCTGCAGTACGCCTTCGACGCAATGAAGGAGGGGAAGTAGCATGGGCAAGCCCGGCGCATTCCTTGACCTGGGCCGCCGTGCCCACAGCCTGCGTCCCGTTGCCGAGCGCACGGGCGACTACGACGAGCTCTACGTGACGCTTCCCGCCGAGGAGCAGCGCGCGCAGGCCAGCCGCTGCATGATGTGCGGCGTGGCGTTTTGCCAGATGGGCGCCTCGTTTGGCAAGGCGCGCCCATCGGGCTGCCCGCTGCATAACCTTATCCCTGAGTGGAATGAGCTGGTGTATCGCGGGCGCTGGAAAGAGGCCGCGGAGCGCCTGGCGCTCACAAGCCCGCTGCCGGAGTTTACGAGCCGCGTGTGCCCAGCGCTTTGCGAGGCCGCCTGTAACCTGGGTTCGGTGGACGGTGAGCCCACGACCATTCACGATAACGAGCGCGCCATCTCCGACCACGAGTGGGCGACGGGCGGTCCGCGTCGCTTTGAGCCTGCGGACGAGGATGCCCCACTCGTATCTGTGATTGGCTCCGGCCCTGCCGGTCTGGCGGCGGCATGGGAGCTTGCGCGCCGTGGTGCTCGCGTGCGTGTGGTCGAGCGCGATAACCGCCTTGGCGGCCTGCTCATGTACGGTATCCCCAACATGAAGCTCGAGAAAGATATCGTGAAGCGTCGTTGCGACCTTATGGAAGAGCTGGGTATCAAGTTTGCCTGCGATACCGATGCGGCAGATCCCACGGTGGCAAAGGAGCTTCTTGAGCAGAGCGATGCTGTGGTTGTTGCCGCGGGTGCCCGTGCAGCACGTGGCCTCGGCGCCCGCAACATCGATGCGCCCGGCGTGGTCTATGCGGTCGATTACCTTACGGCGTCCACCAAGGCAGTCCTCGATGGGGGAGAGCCCGCTATCAGCGCCAAGGGCCTCGACGTTATTGTCATCGGCGGCGGCGACACGGGCAACGATTGCGTGGGCACGGCAGTGCGTCAGGGTGCCAAGAGCGTGCGACAGTTTGAGTTATTGCCCGCCGCACCCGATAAGCCGCTGCCCGACAACGCGTGGCCCGAGTGGCCCAACGTTAAAAAGACAGATTACGGCCAGCAGGAAGCCATTGCTTTGATGGGCGGCGAAATGCGCGAGTGGGCGATCGATACGCTTGAGGTCGAGCTCGATAAGGCGGGCGCCGCACGCGCCCTGCGCGTGGTCGACCTGGACTGGAGCCATGGCAAGCCCGAGCGCCTGGACGATACCGAGCGCGAGTATCCCGCGCAGCTCGTGCTCATCGCCTGCGGCTTTACCGGCCCCGAGCATGACGTCTTCGACGCTCTGGACGTCCAGATGGCTACCGAGGGGCGTCCCCTGCCCGTGACTGAGCCCGCCGCGCACCAGGCGCGTCGCACGGCCGAAGCAACCACTCCTGTCTACGTAGCAGGCGACGCCCGCACCGGCAGCTCCCTTGTGGTCAATGCCATCGCCGACGCCATGGCCTGCGCCTCCGAGGTTGCCGCAGAGCTGGGGCTCTAGCCGTGCCTGACCTGGGCGACATTCCCGTCCTCGCCCGCGGCGCCATCCCTGGTGCTGCGGGCAGGGTCTCCGGCGGCGCGCCCGACGGCGCCGACCCCGGGCCTGCGCCGGGCCTCGTCTGGCTCGAGGACGGCCTCGAGGTGCCCTTCCGCGACGCGGGCGCCTCCCGCCCCTGGCTGGAGGCCTCCTCGGATGCCCCTGACGCCCCCGTCGAGCACCTGCGCCCCCGCGACCACCGCGAAGAAGACGAGCCCCCAACCCTCCTGTGGGTCTAGGGGCTCGTCCCTTCTCGCCGACCATTTGCCGACAAATTCCAACCGCTTCTTCTCAAGATTACCATCGGGGGTAGCTCTCCTCAGATAATTAAAACATGTTTAGAAGCCAATGATTGGAGGAGCTTATGAATCGCAGATTACGGCCGTATCTTTGCGCCTTTGCGCTTGCTCTGCTTGCATTGACTATCCAGCTACCGATGTTGCATTCGACGGCCTTTGCCCAAACCGTGGATAAAGAGAGCTTTGAGTTTGAAGCAACTGACAATGTGACTCAGGTCTCGCCGCCGGTTACCATTGAAGTCGCGGATAGCGGGGCTGATGACCTGATATCGGCTCAGTCTCAGGTGCATGTCGTGCTCAACGTTGCTCTCGGGAAGGAGACGAGCGGAAAAGTTGCGTTTAGCGCGACTGCCCATTCGCCCGAGGGGGCTTTCATTACAGGTATACGCGGATCGTATAAGCTCGTTGATTTGGATACGGGAACGAGTGTTGGAGGTTCATTCAGCGAGCGCGACACCCCAAAAAGGTACTTTGTTGCTTACAGGGAGACAATTCTTGATGCGCATGTTGGTCACCGCTATAGAATTACCTATTCCTTCACCGTTGACATAATTTCCGACTTGGTTCCATTTTCAAATTCGGCAACGATTACGCTTAGGTAGGCGATTGATGGACTGTCGAGAATTGACCGTCTTCTTTTCTAAGAGCGATATGAATCTGGCTCGCAGGGATGAACTGCCTGCCATCCAGCGGTCGTGTTTTGAGCTGTTTCCAGATGAACTTAGAATTGGCAGCTTGGATAACATGACTGCGAGTGCAAGGCGGCGCGAGTTTTCTAAGTACGCACTCTTTCCTTCCGCTGATTACGAGAATCGGTTTGAAGAGCGCTGTGAGTGGGTCTTGCGCTTCGTGGGTAAGGCGGACTTGGTTGTGTTCAGTGGCTCTGATTTGAGCCAGAACTATTTGGAAGTGTCGTATCTTCGTTCACTTATGAAGCCGGGCGCTTCATCGCGATTCCTCTCACTCCATTGTGTGGATGAAATAGGGGGGCGCGAGATTAGCCGTTGGGTATACGAATCCGAGGAGACCGCTCTGCCGCTTGTTCCTCAATGGGATGACGTTGTTTCTTTTGGCGGAGTAGTCCGGATTATCAGGGATGGTGTTCTGCGAAGTCTCCAGCCGACCGACTGTGACTGTGAAATCGAGGCGGCTGCTGGAGATACTGCTCAAGAAAGGGCGGCGCGGGTTTGGCTGGCTAACGGTCGAGTGCTCCCATATTGGTTTTTGCTAAAAAGAGCAACCGAGATTCTTGCCAAATGACCTTCACGAAGAAGACGAGCCCCCGACCCTCCTTGAACTGCCTCCCATTTCTTGGACATGAGAAATGGGAGGCTTTTTATGCGAGTCGACTTGAGGGTGAAGCACGACATCGAGGCCAGGAAGGCGGCGATCGGGCTCTTCGAGCGAGGCCACGGCTACAAGTCGGCGGCGAAGGCGCTGTCGGTCCCGCGCAACACCGTGAGACAATGGCTCTACGTATACCGGTCGTTCGGAAGCGAGGTGCTGCTATCCATGGACGGCAGGCAGGCCAGGTACACATACGAGCAGAAGGTCGCCGCGGCCTCGGCCGTGGTCGACGGCGGGGCGACGAAGGCCGAGGCGATGGCCGAGCTCGGGATCATGTCGAGGGCGCCGCTGGAAAGGTGGTGCCGGCTCTACCGCGAGGGCGGCGCCGAGGCGCTCAGGCCCAAGCCCAAGGGCAGGCCCAAGGGCTCGAAGTCCAGGCCGCGCGGGCGCACCCGCGAGCAGGAGCTCGAGGAGCGCTGCCGAAGGCTCGAGGCCGAGGTGGCCTACCTAAAAAAATTGCGCGCCCTGGTCGAGAGGGACGGGCTCTGACCAGGGCGAAGGCCGAGGCGGTCGCGGCCCTGCGCGCCGAGGGGCATTCCCTGCGCCACCTGCTGGAGTGCTCGGGGCTCAGGAGATCGACCTACTACTACGCCCTTGCTCACCCGGCCGGGCCCACCAGGCCCGAGCTGCGCGGCGCGGTCGCGGAAATCTTCTCGCGCACCGCGAACGGCTGCGGCCACAGGCAGGTGGCCATGTGCCTGCGCGCCGAGCTGGGCGAGAGGATCGCCGACAAGACCGTGCTCAAGATGATGCGCGAGATGGGCGTCCGCTGCGGGATACGCCGCGAGACCGACTACCACCGCTACAACTCCTACAGGGGCGTCGTCGGCGAGACCTTCGAGAACGCCATAGGGCGCGACTTCTCCGCCGGCGCGCCGTGGCAGAAGATGGGCACCGACGTCACGGAGTTCAAGCAGCCCTGGGGCAAGGCCTACTTCGCGCCGGTGTACGACTTCGGCAGCAAGGAGATCGTGGCCTGGTCCACATCGACGAGCCCCAACATGGATCAGCAGGAGCTCCTGCTCGACCGGCTGCTGGAGAGGATGCCCGGGGACGCGAGGCCGGTCCTGCACAGCGACATGGGCTGGCAGTACCAGCATCCCCGCTGGACGGAGAGACTGAGGGCGGCCGGGATCACCCAGAGCATGTCGAGGAAGGGGAACTGCATCGACAACGGCGCCACCGAGCAGGTCTTCGGGCACATCAAGGACGAGTTCTTCCGGGGAAGGACGTGGCCCGACTTCGAGTCCTTCAAGGCGGACCTCGACGCCTACGTCGTCCATTGGAACACGAGGAGGCGCCAGGTTAAACTGAGGGGACTGACCCCGGAGGAGTTCCGGAGCCAGTCCCTTGCGGCGTAGTCTGTATTTAGGCCGTCCAAGTTTTGGGGCGCAGTTCATCAAAGCCTTCGGGCCCGTTCTTGTTTCTATGGGGTTGGCAGAACGCCGGCCGGCCTACGCCTTGTGGCTGGAGCCCAGGTTGTCCATGTGGCTGGACACGATGGCGACAATCTCCTCCATGCCGGGCTTATTGGGCTTCTTGGGATCGAAGCAGTCCGGGTTGGCGGCCATGTAGCCCATGAAGCCGCGCGTGAAGGCCTGGCGCAGCTCGGTGGCGTAGTTGACCTTGCAGATGCCGTTGGCGATGGCCTCGGCGACCTGGTCGTCAGGCACGCCGGAGGTGCCGTGGAGCACCAGCGGGATCTCCAGGCGGGAGCGGATCTCCTTCAGCACGCCCTGCTCGATGTGCGGGGTGCCCTTGTAGACGCCGTGCGCGGTGCCCACGCCCACGGCCAGGGAGGTGCAGTTGGTGCGCGCCACGAACTCCTCGGCCTCGTCGGGGTCGGTGTAGGGGTTCTCGCCCTCCACTGCCGGGCCGTCGTCCTCCTTGCCGCCGACCTTGCCAAGCTCGGCCTCAACGGGGATGCCCAGGGGGCCGGCGACCTTGGTCACGCTGGCGGTCAGGGCGATGTTGTCCTCGAACGGCACGTGGGAGCCGTCGATCATGACGGAGGTGTAGCCGGCGTGCATGGCCTGGATGCAGCGGTCAAAGCCGTCGCCGTGGTCCAGGTGGATGGCCACGGGCACGCTCGCGGCGTCGGCGGCGACCTTGCACATGGCGGCAAAGTAGTCCAGGTTGGCGTACTTCACGGTGCCGGGCGTGGTCTGCATGATGACGGGGGACTTGCGCTCCTCGGCGGCCTTGATGACGGCCATGACAAACTCGAGGCTCTCCACGTTGAAGGCGCCGACGGCGTAGTGGCCGGCCTGGGCGTCTAGCAGCATCTCCTTGGTAGTGACGAGCATGGGCTCTCCCTTCGTCGCGTCGGGGCCGTCTGCCCCGCCTCTGGGCCGAATTCTATGGGAGCCCACGGCGTCTCACGCGGCTGAGCTGGGCCGCGGCGGGCCCACGGCTACTCGGAAAGCAAAGCAAAGGCAGAGCCGGGCGGCCGGTGCCCCAACACGCAACACGCTCTCCGTTTGGGCGAGAAGCACTTCTCGCCGGCGAGATAGTGCAAAGGAAAGAAAAGGCAATGTGCTAGCTTGTTCCTAACAAAGAGCCGCAAAACACATTTCCATCACAATTGCCGGTGAGCCAGCGCTGCCATTGCCATGGCGGGCCCCGGCGAGAGGAGCATCTCCATGAAGCCGCTCTCTTCAGAGGAACGTCGCATGGAGATCATGTCCATGCTGGAACGGGGCGCCTCCGTCCAGGTGGCCCAGCTCGCGGAGACGTTCGGCGTCTCTCGCGTGACCGCTCGCGCTGACCTCGACGCCCTGGAGCGGGACGGCAAGCTGCGCCGCACCCATGGCGGAGCCACCTCGCTCTCCCGCACGCTCACCGTCTCCGTGCAGGACAGGCGCGTGAACGTCAACGCCGAGGCAAAGAGGGAGATCGCCCGCCGCGCGCTCTCGTTCGTGGAGGACGGCGATTCGATCCTCGTGGACTCGGGCACCACGGCGCTCGAGCTGGTGCGTGCGCTTACGGGCCATGTGGGCGTGACCGTGATCACTGAGGACCTCACTATCTCGGACTACGTCGACCGCTCCATGCCCAACGTGGAGGCCATCATGCTGGGCGGCAGCCTGCGAAAGGGGCATCGCTACACCAACGGCCCCCTTGCCCTGCGCACCCTTGAGGTCCTCCACCCTGACAAGGCCTTCGTCACGCCCACGGCCTATGCGGCCGGCAGGGGCTTCATGACCAACAGCCAGGAGATGGCCGAGCTCAAGCGCGCGTTTCTCTCCTGCGCGGACAAGACCTATGCGCTCATGGACTCCTCCAAGGTGGGCGCGCGCAGCCTCATGCGCTTCGGGGCCATCAGCGAGGCCGACTGCGTGATCATGGACGAGGACCCGCAGGGCGTGGTGACCCAGGATGCGGAAGAGCTTGGCTGCCAGCTCATTCTCTGCGGCAAGCCAGGCTCCCAGAACTAGTGCCAAACGGCAAAGCGCCCGGCGAGAAGTGCGTGCTTCTCGCCGGGCGCTGCAACAAGTGCGGGTAAGGCTAGGCAACCCTCTCCACGGTGGTGCCCGCAAGGAGCTCGCGCGCCACGGCCATGTCGAAGTGGCCGGTGGAGGCACTCATGCAGTTTGCGGAGGCGCAGCTCATGGCGTAGGCAAGCTGGTCTGCGCACCCAAGGCCGCGGCTCATGGCCCAGGCGAAGGCGCCGACCATGGTGTCGCCGGCGCCCACGGGGTTGACCACGTCGATCTTGGGCGCAAGGCCGCGGAAGACGCCCTCGTCGCAGGCCATGACGGCGCCGTCACCGCCGAGGGAGACCACCACCTGGGCAATCCCGCGCTCGTGCAGCTCACGGGCTGCCGCGATGACCTCGTCCAGGGAGCTGACGCTTCTGCCCAGGATTTGGCCGATCTCGTCCGTGTTGGGCTTGACCATGGTGGGGAGCGCCTCGATGCCGCGCATGAGCAGCTCGCCAGAGGTGTCCAGGATGCAGGGCTTGCCAGCCTCCCTCACGCGGGCGATGAGGTCCACGTAGACGTCCTTCTCGACGCCGGCGGGGGCGCTGCCGTTGAACGTGACCACGTCCGCGCGCTGGGCAACCTCGGCGATCTTGGCCGTCATGGCGTCCATGTCCTGCTCGGTCACGGGGCGGCCGGGCTCAAGGAACTCGGTGGAGACGCCATTGGGGTCCAGCACGTTCACGCAGCAGCGGGTCTCTGCCGCCACGTGGACGAAGTCGTGGGCAATGCCGTCCGCGTCAAGGAGCTCGCACAGCAGGTTTCCGTTGTTGCCTCCCACAAAGCCGGTGGCAAGGACGTCCTCCCCGCAGGTGGCCACAGCGCGCGCGGCGTTCATGCCCTTGCCGCCCGCGTTGTCTATGCAAGTGGCCACGCGCATGACGGTGCCGTCCACGAGGGGGCAGGCAAGCTGGTAGGCCTTGTCTATGGAAGCGTTGAGCGTGACGGTGGCGATCATGGAGTCTCCTTCTGCGGGCGATGGGGCTTTGGGCGGCCACGTCCGGTCGCCTGATGCGCTGAATCTTATATCCACGTGCCGCCCGCTCTGACGCATGTTCTTGCCAGATCCAGCCCCTCTGGGCCCCGCTTTCCCTTTCTTTCCTTTGCCGAGAAGTGCATCGAGCCTCGTGCGGTGTATGAAAATGCGGTTTGGTGAAATAGACCAGTCTGGAAGCGAACGAGGTGCTGCTACGGGGCCTGCTGGCGCCTGATGCGCGGTTTTTTATTGATACCAGTTGGTCTTGCGGCAAGAGGTAAAAAGGCAAGCAAAGCGAAGTCGCTTAATTGGGTTTACAACGCCAAAACACATAAATAATTAACTTGAAATAGAAGAAAACATACAGGTAAACGGCATAATTTACCGTGAGTGGTAGCAAATCACGCGCAGACGGTCGTTGGGAGGTAATTTGCAGAAGTCGTGAAGATGTGGCCGTCTCTTTGAGCTACAGTGGTCTCACTGAGTTTGTGGTTACTACCACTTGGCACACCACATCACCGCACCGCTTTTCTTTCGCACGCACAAGATCTTGGCTTCTGGCGCAGTCGCCCCGGGCGGTCCTGCGCGTGGATGCCACCACACGCATACGTTCAGAAGGAGACACACATGGTTGGTTGCATTCTCACGGGTCACGGCTCCTTTGCCGACGGCCTTGCCGGCGCCCTTGAGATGGTGGGCGGCCCCCAGACCGACTTCGTCCCCGTCACGTTCTACGAGTCCGAGGCGGCCGAGTTCTCCCAGAAGGTGGCAGATGCCATCTCCTCCATGGCCTCCTCTTGCGACGGCGTCCTGGTCTTCTGCGACCTCATGGGTGGCACCCCCTTCAACCAGGCCATGATGAACGCCGCAACCATCCCCGGCGTCGAGGTGGTCACCGGTGCCAACCTCCCCATGCTGCTTGAGACGCTCTCCTGCCGCACTGAGTCCAGCACGCTTGACGAGCTGGTTGAGTGCGCCCTTACGGCCGGCAAGATGGGCGTCGACCACCGCGTGCTTGACGCCTCCACAGACACCGACGAGGACGAGGAGGATGGTCTGTAATGCCTGAGAACTTCATGGAGAACATCCTGGCCTCCTCCATCGTCTTCCTGGTCTTTCTCGCCGTCATCGGCGTCATCTTCACCGTGCTCAACTGGCGTCGCATGAGCAAGCAGAAGGACTACTACAAGGACGTCCACACCGAGCTCGCCGTGGGCAAGAGGGTCGCGTTCTCAAACGGCCTCATCGGCAAGCTCGTGCGCGTCGGCAAGGAGACCTGCGACATCGAGGTCAAGTCCGGCGCCGTCATCGAGGTCTCGCGCTACGCAGTCCAGGAAGTCCTGGACAAGTAGTCCAAAAGGCAGAGTAGGGCCCCGCAAGGGGCAGTAAGAGAGGAAGTCCCATCATGGCAGAGCCCAACATTCTCCTCACCCGCATCGACAACCGCCTCATCCACGGCCAGGTGGCTACCCAGTGGACCTCCACCATCGGCGCCAACCTCATCCTCGTGGCAAACGACGAGGTCGCTGGCAACAAGATGCGCCAGAACCTCATGAACATGGCCGCCCCCCAGGGCGTTGCCACCCGCTACTTCTCTATCCAGAAGACCATCGACGTCATCTTCAAGGCGGCTCCCCGCCAGCACATCTTCATCGTCGTGGAGAGCCCCGAGGACGCCCTGCGCCTCGTCGAGGGCGGCGTGCCCATCAAGAAGCTCAACATCGGCAACATGCACATGTCTGACGGCAAGCGTCAGGTCGCAACCTCCGTCGCCGTTGACGACGCCGACGTCGAGGCCTTCCGCAAGCTCCAGGAGAAGGGCGTGGAGCTCTCCATCCAGCGCGTTCCCAGCACGCCCGTCGAGGCCACCGACAAGCTCTTCTCGTAGTTAGGTTCTTTCCGCACAAGCGGTTGGACATAGATCATCAAGTCCCCGGAAGGGGCGAGGAAAAAGGAAAGGAGGAGCAAAGATGGAGTATTCAGTCATTCAGGTGCTGCTCGTCTTCGTCGTCACGTTCATCGCGGCCATCGACCAGTTCAGCTTCCTCGAGTCTCTGTATCAGCCGATCGTCACTGGCATGGTGGTCGGCCTCATCCTGGGCGATGTCACCACCGGCCTTATCGTTGGCGGCACCTACCAGCTGATGACCATCGGTAACATGCCGATTGGAGGTGCCCAGCCCCCCAACGCCGTCGTCGGCGGCATCATGGCTGCGGTGCTCGCGATTTCCCTGGACCTGGACCCGAACGCGGCCGTTGCGATGGCCATCCCGTTCTCGCTGCTGGGCCAGTATGGCGTGACGCTGATCTTCACCATCATGTCCCCCCTCATGTCCAAGGCGGACCAGTACGCCGCTGAGGCCAACCCCAAGGGCATCGAGCACATCAACTACCTGTCCATGTGCCTGCTCGGCCTCATCTTCGGCGTCGTCGTCACCCTGTTCTTCATCGGTGGCGCCACCATGGGCACCGCCGTGGTCAACGCCATCCCCAAGTGGCTGTCCGCGGGCCTGTCTGCCGCCGGTGGCATGATGCGCTTCGTCGGCTTCGCCATCCTGCTCAAGTTCATGATGACCCGCGACATGTGGGGCTTCTACTTCATGGGCTTTGGCCTTGCCCTGGTCATCGCCAACATCCCGGCGCTGGCCACCCCTGCACTGCTCATCCTGGCCTTCATCGGCTTCGGCATTGCCTTCTGGGACTTCCAGCAGCAGACCGAGCTGAAGGGTGCCGTTGCTATTGAGGACGGAGGTGAGGAGGATGGCATCTAACGCCACCACCTACAACAACCTCACGCCCGCAGCTGACCTTGATCAGAAGACGCTCAACAAGATGGCGTGGCGCTCCTGCTTCCTGCAGGCGTCCTTCAACTACGAGCGCATGCAGGCTGCCGGCTGGCTGTACTCCATTCTCCCGGGCCTTGAGAAGATCCACACCGACAAGGACGACCTTGCCACTTCCATGACCCACAACATGGAGTTCTTCAACATCCACCCGTTCCTGGTCACCTTCGCCATGGGCATCTGCCTGTCCCTCGAGCAGAACAAGGCTGACATCCCGACCATCCGCGCCGTCCGCGTCTCCCTCATGGGCCCGCTCGGCGGCATCGGCGACGCCCTCTTCTGGATGACCCTCGTGCCCATCCTGGCCGGCATCACCTCCCAGATGGCCATCGCCGGCAACATCGCTGGCCCGATCATCTTCCTGCTCGTCTTCAACATCATCCAGTTCGCCATCCGCTTCGGCCTAATGAACTGGTCCTACAAGATGGGCACCCAGGCGATCGACGCCCTCATGGACAACATGAAGGCCTTCACCCGCGCGGCCTCCATCCTCGGCGTCTTCGTCGTCGGCTGCCTGACCGTCACCATGGGCGGCACCCAGATCGCGCTGACCATCCCCAACGGCACCAGCCAGTCTTACGTTGCCCACACGGCCACCGTCTCCAACGACGAGGTCTCCAAGTTCGAGGTCATCTCGGCTGAGGACGGCGTCACGACGGCCGGTATGGTCGACGCTGACGGCGAGGCCCTGACCACCGTCGACGCCTCCGGCGCCAAGGTCACCGCCGGTGCCACCGATCTCGGCAACGGCATGAGCGAGGTCACCTACATGGAGATGGTGGAGACCCCCGTCACGGTCGACTTCGCCAGCATCCTTGACAGCATCTGCCCCAAGCTCATCCCGCTTGCCCTGGTCATGCTGCTCTACTACCTCTTCGCCAAGCACAACTTCACCCCGATGAAGGGCATCGTTCTCATGCTCGTCCTCGGCATCGTTGGCGGATTCTTCGGAATCTGGGCCTAGTTGGTAGCTCTTTGCACTCCAAGGGGTCGCGTGGGTCACGTGCCTGCGCGACCCCGCTTCAAGAGGGGGCTCGTCTCCCCGGAGTGAGTATATTTGGATGGCAGGCCCCATATCCCCTGAGGTCTGGTGCCTGCTCCGAACATATTTCTTGGGTGGGGAGGAGAAGAACCGTGGGTTCCGTTTCAAGAAAGCAGCCGCTCTATGGGCAGCTCGTCGACTTGCTATGCCAGAAGATCGACAACGAGATGGAACCCGGGGACATGCTTCCCTCCGAGCGTGACCTTTCGGAGACCTACGGCCTCTCCCGCACGACGGTGCGCCTTGCCATGCGCGAGCTCGAGGACATGGGGCTGGTCACGCGGCGGCACGGGAAGGGCACCTTCGTGGCGTGCTCTTCTCGCGAAGCCACAAACCTCATGGGCACGTACAGCTTCACGGAGCAGATGAGGAGCATGGGGCGCGTCCCCAAGACCCGCGTGCTTGAGTTTGGCGTGCGCGAGGCAAACAAGGCTCTGGCGTCCAAGATGGAGGTCTCCCTGGGCGAGCACGTCATCCGCATGAGGCGCCTTCGCCTGGCTGACGACGTCCCCATGATGGTGGAGTCCACGTACCTGCCCGCGCAGCTCTTCATGGGGCTCACGCGCGAGGCCGTTGAGGCAACGCCGCTCTACGACCTCATAGAGCAGGAGTACGGCCAGCGCATCGAGGTGGCCGAGGAGGCCTTCTGCGCACGGCTCACGCAGGGGGACGAGGCCACGCTTCTTGAGGTGCCTGAGGACTCCGCGGTCCTTCGCATGAAGCGGGTCACCAGAAACGACAAGAATCTGGTCATCGAGTGCACGCGCAGCGTGGCCCGGGCAGACCAGTTCGAGTACAAGATCGCTCACACGAGATAGGCATGGCAGACAGCCGGGAAAGTCCGGCGGGGAAGGAGAAGAACGATGTTCCAGACTGACGTTGAGACCCTGACCAAGATGGGTGCGCAGATCACCACCGCAGAGATCAAGCAGCAGCCCGAGCTGTGGCGCGACGCCCTCGACATCTACAAGGACAACCTCGAGGGCGTGGAGAAGTTCCTGGCGGAGGCCCGCGCCATGGCCGAGGGGCGCCTGACGGTGCTGTTCGCCGGTGCCGGCACCTCCGACTACGTGGGCGACACCTGCGCCCCCTACCTGCGCGCCGTCGGCGACACGCCCCTGTACGAGTTCAAGCCCGTTGCCACCACGGACATCGTGAGCGCCCCGCGCGACTTCCTGCGCCCGGACGAGCCCACCGTCGTCGTTTCCTTCGCGCGCTCCGGCAACTCCCCGGAGTCCCTGGCTGCCGTGAACGTCTGCAGGCAGTACATCAAGAACGTGAAGTTCCTCAACATCACGTGCGCCCCTGAGGGCCGCCTTGCCGTGGAGTCCGCCGATGACCCGGACGCCTACACCATCCTCATCCCGCGCGCCAACGACAAGGGCTTTGCCATGACCGGCAGCTACAGCTGCATGGAGCTCATCGCCACCCTCATCTTCGACCAGGCCTCCCTCGAGCAGAAGAGCGCTTGGGTGGAGCAGGCAGCCAAGATGGGCGAGGAGGTCATCGAGCGCGAGGACGAGGTTGCCGCCTTCTTGGCCGGCGACTTCCAGCGTGTGACCTACCTGGGTTCCGGCGCCTTCGGTGGCCTTGCCCAGGAGGCCCAGCTCAAGATCTTGGAGCTTGCCCACGGCCTTGTTGCCACGTCCTACGACACCTGCATGGGCTACCGCCACGGACCCAAGTCCTTCGTTGACGACAAGACCCTCGTCTTCGTCTTCGTGAACAACGACGACTACACCCGTCAGTACGACCTCGACATCCTGAACGAGATTGGCGGCGACGGCATCGCCCAGCACACCATCGCCGTCCAGCAGGATTGCGGTACCACCTACGAGGGCGAGGCGTTCACGTTCGAGGGCTATGATGGTCTGCCTGAGGGCTATCTGGCCCTTCCCTTCGTCATGGTTGCCCAGACGGTCTCCCTTCTGAACTCCGTGCGCGTGGGCAACACCCCGGACACGCCCAGCCCCACCGGCACCGTCAACCGCGTGGTCAAGGGTGTGACCATCCACCCCTTTGAGGCCTAGGAGGCCAAGAGCATGAGCACGTATGCCATCAAGGCGGAGAAGTTCGTCCTGCCCGGCGTGGTGGCCGGTCCCGGCTACCTGAGCGTTACCGATGGCGTCTTTGGCGCCTACTCCGACGCTGCTCCCGAGGGGGTCGACGTCCTCGACCTCTCCGGCAAGTGGGTTGCCCCTGGCTTTGTTGACACGCACATCCACGGCTTCTACAACCACGCCACCACGGACTGCGACCCCGAGGGCGTCAACGCCTCGAGCGCCGAGCTCGTGCGTCGCGGTACCACGAGCTGGCTGCCTACGACGTTCACGGAGAGCCCCGAGAGCATCGCCTCTGCCTGCGCTGCCATCGCGCAGGCCGACGAGGAGCGCGGCCCCGAGTTCTGCGGCGCGCACATCCAGGGCATCTACCTCGAGGGGCCCTTCTTCACGTCCAAGCACGTGGGCGCCCAGAACCCCGAGTTCCTTATCGATCCGTCCGTCGAGCTCTTTGACGAGTGGCAGCAGAAGGCGGGCGGCCGCATCCGTAAGAGCGCCCTGGCGCCCGAGCGCGAGGGCTCCGTGGAGTACGTCTCCGCGCTTGCGGCAAAGGGCGTGGTGACGTGCATCGGCCACTCCGACGCCACCTACGACGAGGCTTTGGCCGCCGTCAACGCGGGTGCCTCCTGCTTCGTGCACACCTACAACGGTATGCGCGGGCTGCACCACCGCGATCCGGGCGTCGTGGGCTGCGCCATGACCACGCCGGCCACGTACGCAGAGATTATCTGCGACGACCACCACGTGGTGCCTGCCGCCATCAATGCCGTCGTGCGCGCCAAGGGCTGGGACCACGTGGTTCTCATCACCGACGCGCTTGGCTGCGCCGGCATGCCCGAGGGCGAGTACATGAGCGGCGGCCTGCCCGTCGTCATGCGCGACGGCGCCTGCTACCTGCGCGACGCACCGAGCCTTGCCGGATCGGTGGCCACGATGGCCCAGGTCGTCAAGAACGTCTACGACTGGAACATCGTCACCGCCGAGCAGGCCATCCGCATGGGCACCGAGGTGCCCGCGCGCTCCGCTGGCATCGACGGCGTCTGCGGCTCCATCAAGCCGGGCCGCGCGGCTGACTTCGTCGTGCTCGAGGACGACCTCACCCTTGCCGCCACCTACCTTGCGGGCGAGCTCGTGAAGTAGCTGGTTGGCACCACATGGGGTCCAAAAGCGGACGCCCTTCTCGCCTGGTTTGGTGGCGAGAAGGGCGTCTTTTTCTGTGGGGTGTTGACGCGGTGACGGGGCTGGGGTTGCGCGGGTCCGACTGCCGCGACGGGTCCCGTCGGGCGTGCGGCTAGGCGCCGTGGATTTCGAGGAAGCCGAAGACAGTCTGATAGTAGAGCTCGGGATCTGCCATGGCGGCGCAGCAGTGGCCTGCCGAGGGAATCTTGAGAAGCGCGTGGCCATCGCCAGCGGCGTCGCCACCTGCGGCCTTGGCCAGGCGCTCGGCGTTGAAGGGCGGCACGAGCTGGTCGTCCTCCGCGTGGATGAGCAGGACGGGCACGCGCGAGTGCGCGATGGCCGCGACGGCGCTTGCGTCCGCTATGTCGTAGCCGCCCTTGCGGCCGCGGAACATGAGGCGGGCCAGGTCAAGCAGGGGGTGCGCGGGCAGGGCCTTGCCCTGGGCGCCCATGGAACCCATGGCAAAGATGGCCTCGTTCCAGAAGTCGGCGTAGGCGGAGTCGCTGACGATGGCCTTGACCTGCTGCGGGAGGTCCTTCTCGGCTGAGGCCTCAATGGCGGCGGAGGCTCCCATGGAGCTGCCCATGAGCGTGATGCGGCAGTCCTCGCCGGCGCGGGAGACCAGCTGCTGGCACCACTCCACGAGGTCGCGGCGCTCAAGGTGACCGGCGCCCATGATGGTGCCGCTGCTTTCTCCCTGCGCACGCATCTCAATCATGAGGACGCCGTAGCCGCGCTGCGAGAAGTGGCGCGCGATGCCCAGGCCGTTCTTCCAGCCGCCGCCGAGGCCGTGTGCGTAGATGAGCCACTGGTTGGACTCGCTGGGGCTCGTGAGCAGGTGTCCCACGAGGCGGATTCCGTCCTCGGAGGTGATGCTCACGTCCTCGAAGGCCTCGCGCGCCGTCTGGTACCACTCGCTGGTGAGCGCGGACTGCTCGGCGCGGTTTGCCTCGAGGGCGCCCAGCTCCTGCTTGCTCAGGGCCTTGTTTGCCAGGCGGAAGGCGCGCTCGGCGTCCTCGCCGAAGCTCTCCTGCGAAGCCTGGGGCCCCACGAGGGCGGCAGACCCGTCAACAACCTTGTCTACCAGCTGCTTTGCCATGGCGACCATGGCTACGGCGGGGACCATGCCAAACAGGATGACGCCTATGCCCACGACGACCTGCCCCGACGTGATGCAGAAGACGCCCGCGGCAACCAGGCAGACGGCAAACGCCATGAGAGAGGCGATGGGGGAGAGGCTGGGCTTCTCGACGGGGAGCTTGCCCGCGTTGGCTATGCGGTCCTCATAGAGCTTGGAGCTCTTCTGCTGTGGCCTGCGGCCAAAGGGCTTTCCGATGGGCATGACTGGTCCTCTCGCCTAGTACCACCTGCGGTTTGTTTGCCATTCGAGTATAGGCGAGCCTGTCGGTCTGGCATTGTGGTTCCTACCAGATGGTCGCATGCCGTCCGCGGGCGGCGAGAAGTGCGGGCGAGTACATGAGCGGCCTGCCCGTGGTCATGCGCGGCGAGAAGTGCGGCAGCTGGAAGCGCGCACTTCTCGCCCGCTTTTTTGCTTGGGATGGGGCTGGGTTACTTGGGACCGGGCTCGATGATGGCTCAAAGATAGCTAGTGTACAAAATAATAACTTTACCTTGGTAGGAGCCGACGTTTTCCCAGTTGAGAAAAACGCCATTCATTATTATGTACACTACTCAGCCCCAAGCGCGGACTTTCCGCCACGTCTCCCGCCTACCACACCGTCATGGGCCAGTCCTGGGCGGCGGCGCAGATGGTGAGGTGGCCGTCGGGCGTGCGGGCCTCGGTGAAGGCGTCGTTTGCGGCGACGGCCCCCACGGCCTCGGCCAGCGTGCGCACGCAGGTGCTCGGACGGTTGTTCTCGTGCGAGAGGTGCATGGCCACCACGGCCTCGGTGCCCTCTCCCACCAGCTGCGCCAGCGCCTGGGCCGCCTGGGCGTTGGAGAGGTGGCCGCAAGCGCCGCCCACGCGCGCCTTGAGGTAGGCGGGATAGGGACCGCTTGCCAGCATGCGCTCGTCGTGGTTGGACTCCAGCGCCAGGATGCGCACGCCGTGGAGCGCCTCCAGGGCCTCCTTGCCCAGGTGGCCGGTGTCGGTGCAGTAGCCCAGGGCGTCGTCGTCGGTCTCAAAGCGCAAGCCCATGGGGTCGGGCACGTCGTGATAGGTGGGAAAGGTCCGTACGCGCATGCCGGCCACCCCAAAGGTATCCGAGTGCCCCACCAGCTCAAACGGCAGCTCGGTTAGGTACTTGCGGGCGCCCACGGTGCCCGCCGTGGCAATGAGCCGCCCCTCAAAGTGGTTGCAGAAGACGGAGAGGCCCGCCACGTGGTCGGAGTGGTCGTGCGTGAGCACCACCGCCCGGACGCGGCCCATGTCAACGCCCAGCTCCGCCGCCCGCTGAAAGAGCGCCCGGCGAGAAATGCCGCAGTCCACCAGAACCGAGCCCTCGGGCCCCTCCACCACGGCGGCGTTTCCCTTGGAGCCGCTGGCAAGGACGTGCAGGTGAATCTGTGGGGTCATGGCGGACTTCCGACCTTTCTGCCCGGCGGGCGCGGTTGCCGTACACTCAAGGGATGCCCCTTGGGCGGGGCACGGCCACAGGGCCATGCGCTTCTCGCCAAGGGCACGCAAACAGGTTACACGTAGGGGAGGACAAGATGCCGAGCGTTTCTAGGCGCTACCCGGCGGGGGGCAGCCGCTTTGAGCGGCCGAGCGCCCGCGTTGACCAGGAGCTTCGCGCCCCCGTGGTGCTCATGGTCTCCGGCGGCGCGGACTCCACGGCGTTGCTGGTGCTGGCCGCCACCTCCTCCCTGGACATTGACGACGGCCGTGGCTCCGCCCGCATTGCCCGCGAGCGCCTGCACGTCCTGCACGTCAACCACCAGCTGCGCGGCATTGACGCCGAGGAGGACGAGGAGTTTGTCCGCGGGCTGGCGGACCGCTACGGCATTCCCTGCACCGTCTGCCGCGCGGACGTGGCAGCGCTTGCCGCCCAGACGGACGGCAACGTTGAGAACGCCGGCCGCGAGCTGCGCTATCGCGAGGCAAACCGCCTGGCAAACGCCCTCTCCGCGGAGTTCGGCACGCCCCGCTCCGCCGCGCGCATCCTGACCGCCCACACGGCCGACGACCGCGCGGAGACCTTCTTCATGAACGCCATCCGCGGTACGGGCGCCTCCGGCCTCTCGTCCATTCCGCGGCGGCGCAACCGCATCGTGCGGCCGCTGCTGGACCGCACTCACGAGGACCTCTGCGACCTCCTGCGCATGCGTGGCATCGTCTGGCGAGAAGACCAGACCAACTCCGACACCCGCTACCTACGTTCCTTTGTGCGCCATGAGGTCATGCCCCGCGTGAGGGCCAGGAACCCTCGCGTCACGGCGAGCCTGGCCAACACCTGCGACATCCTCTCGGAGGAGGATGCCTACCTCACCGCGGTCTCTTCCCGTACGCTGCGCGAGCTAACGCGCCGCAGCTCGGAGGGAGTGCTCACGCTGGACGCGGCCCGTCTGGCGGCATGCGAGGTGGCCATTGCCCGCCGTGCGGTGTGCCAGGCCATCCTGCTGGTGTGCCCGGACGCGCGCCTTGAGGCCCGCCACGTGGCCGGGGTCCTCGAGGTGGTCTCTGCGGGGGCGGGGTCGCTCACCATTCCCATGGGCGTGGACGCCCGTGTGGAGCACGGCCTGCTCACGCTGAGGGCCCGCGGGGCCGCGCCGGTGCCGGAGTCCGGCTGGCTGGACGTCCCCGGTCGCATGGCGCTGCCGGACGGCCGTGTGCTTGCGGCGCGCCTGCTGCCTGCGCCTGAGGCCACGGACGTTCCCGCGCTGGCCCGCAGTCACGGGCTTGAGTGGGAGGGCCAGTCGGTCCTGCTGGACGCGCAGGCCGCGGGCGTGGACGCCTCCCTGGGCGGCCGCCTGTGGGTCGACGTTCCGCACCCCGGCGACGTCATGTGCCCCTTGGGCATGCACGGGCAGAGCAAGAAGCTCTCGGACCTCATGGGCGAGGCCCACGTCCCGGTGGCGGAGCGGGCGGCCCAGCCCGTGGTGCACACCTCTCCCACCGGCTCGGTGGTGTGGGTGGCGGGCCTTCGCGCGGACGAGCGCATGCGCTGCACCCCGGCAACCAGACAGCTGCTAGAATTAAGAATCCTGCCCGCCTAGCGGACCGGTGTCCGGCAGGCGCGGTATCCTAGGCACGCACGGCCGCCCAGGCGGCACGCAGAAACGCAGACCATCCCAGGAAGGGGACCTCATGGAGGCACTGCACCCGGACGTTTCCGAAGTCATTCTGAGTGAGGAGGACATCAAGTCCATCGTCAGCCGCATGGGTGCTGAGATCACGCGCGACTACAAGGACAAGAACCCCCTGCTGGTCACCGTCCTCAAGGGTGCCGTCGTCTTCACGGCAGACATCATGCGCGCCATCGAGTGCCCTGTTGCCGTGGACTTCATGGCCGTCTCCAGCTACGGCGACGGTGTGAAGAGCTCCGGCGTGGTCCGCATCCTCAAGGACCTGGACGCCAAGATCGAGGGGCGCGACGTCCTCATCGTGGAGGACATCCTCGACTCTGGCATTACGCTGTCCTACCTCATCAAGATGCTCGAGTCCCGCAATCCCAAGTCCGTCAAGGTGGCCGCCTTCCTGGTGAAGGACGTCGAGGGCAAGAAGCCCGCCGTCAAACCGGAGTACGTGGGCACCCACGTGCCCGACGCCTTCATCGTTGGCTATGGCCTGGACTACGCGGAGCGCTATCGCAACCTTCCCTACATCGGAGTGCTCAAGCCTGAGGTCTACAGCTAACAGACACCACGACCCGCTCCGGCGGGTCGTTTGCTTACCTGGGCCTTCCGACGAGAGGCACTTCTCGCCTGGCGGGCCGTCGCAACCACGTGCAGCAAGGAGCTCCACCAGTGTCAGACAAGAACGACAGCAAGCTTCCCAACATCCCGGGCGGCGAGGGCCCCAAGGACCCGCGCGTCAACGCCATCACGGCCATCCTGCTTCTGGCCGTGCTGGGCTACCTCGTCTTTGGCATGGGGTCCAACCCCTTTGCCGCCGGCGGTGTGGACACCCTAGCCACCAGCGACTTTGTGGCCGCCGTCAAGGACGACCGCGTGAAGGACGTGACCTTCAAGTACGCCGACGGCAGCCTCACGGGCACCTACTGGGCAAACGGCTCCGACAAGGACTCCTCCTCGGCGCTCAAGAGCTTCAAGAGCGTCTACGTGGGCGCGGACTCCCTGGCGGAGCTCATGGCCGACCACCCCGGCACCACCTACCGCATTGACACCAGCTCCGACGAGGTGCTGCAGACGCTGCTCTTCTCGGTGCTGCCCACCGTCATCATGCTGGTGGTCTTCATCTACTTCATGCGCCGCATGGGCAACCAGAACGGCCAGGCCATGTCCTTTGGCAAGACCAAGGCGCTGACGGCCGAGGGCGAGCGCCCCAAGGTCAAGTTCTCTGACGTCGCGGGCATCGACGAGGCCGTGGAGGAGCTCCAGGAGGTTCGCGACTTCCTCTCCGAGCCCGAGCGCTATCGCAAGATGGGCGCCAAGATCCCGCACGGCGTCCTTCTGGTGGGCCCTCCGGGAACGGGCAAGACCCTGCTGGCCAAGGCCGTGGCCGGCGAGGCAGGCGTGCCGTTCTTCTCCATCAGCGGCTCTGACTTTGTTGAGATGTTCGTGGGCGTGGGAGCCTCCCGCGTGCGCGACCTCTTCAAGCAGGCCAAGGAGGCCGCCCCCTGCATCATCTTCATCGACGAGATTGACGCCGTGGGACGCCAGCGCGGGGCCGGCCTGGGCGGCGGCCACGACGAGCGCGAGCAGACGCTCAACCAGCTGCTGGTAGAGATGGACGGCTTTGAGGACAACTCCGCCGTCATCCTCATCGCCGCCACCAACCGCCCGGACATCCTGGACCCGGCCCTGCTGCGCCCGGGCCGCTTTGACCGTCGCGTCACGGTGGACCGCCCCGACGTCTCTGGCCGCCAGAAGATCCTGGGAGTCCACGCGGCCAACAAGCCGCTGGCCTCCGACGTCGACCTTGAGCGCATTGCCAAGATCACCCCGGGCTTCACGGGTGCCGACCTCGCAAACCTCATGAACGAGAGCGCCCTTCTGGCCGCGCGCAGGCGCAAGGAGAAGGTCGGGCGCGACGAGGTGGAGGAGGCCATGGAGCGCGTCATGGCCGGTCCGGAGCGCAAGAGCCGTGTGATGAGCCAGAAGGAGCGCGAGGTCATCGCCTTCCACGAGAGCGGTCACGCCCTGGTGGGCCACGTGCTGGAGAACTCCGACCCCATCCACAAGATCTCGATCATCGCTCGCGGCCAGGCGCTTGGCTACACCATGCAGGTGCCGGAGCAGGACCACTTCCTGAGCTCGCGCGACGAGATGCTGGACCAGATCGCGGTGCTGCTGGGCGGCCGCACGGCCGAGGAACTCTTCTGCGGTGACATCACCACCGGCGCAAGCAACGACCTCGAGCGCGCCACCAAGATCGCGCGCGAGATGGTCACCCGCTACGGCATGAGCGAGGAGCTGGGCACCCAGGTCTTTGGCGAGGCGCAGCACGAGGTCTTCCTCGGGCGCGACTACGCCCAGAAGAACGACTACTCCGCCGAGACGGCCAAGCGCATCGACGACGAGATTGAGCGCATCATGCGCGAGGCGCATGACCGCGCGCGCAAGGTGCTCTCTGCCCGTGGCGACCAGATGCGCACCATGGCCGAGGTCCTCCTTGAGCGCGAGACCGTGGAGGGCGAGGTCGTGGACGCACTTCTCGACGGTACCTGGGACCAGTACGTGGCCGAGCACCCGGAGGAGGGCGGCAAGCCCAAGACGGCTCCCGGCCAGATTGACGAGGGCCTCGTCGCCGAGGCCGCCGCAGCCGCTGCCGAGCGCGAGAGCCAGTAAACGGGGACGTTGCTAGTTACCAGGTAAAAGGGACACTCCTTACATTCCAGAGGCCCCGCGGGCACGCCGCCCGTGGGGTCTTTTGCTGTGACGGCTGGCCCTTCTCATCGCGCGACCTGTGTCGGGCGGGTTGCGCGTCTGGCGGCGCAGGCGCCATCCGCGGAGCGCACGCCTACAATTGGTCCATCAGGCCATCAGAACGGAGCACCCATGACCATCAACGAGAAAAGCTACGCATACGGTGCGCAGAAGTCGTCCATCCGCGAGATTGCGGCGTACGGCTCTGCCCGCAAGGCCGAGATCGGCGCGGAGAACGTCTTTGACTTCAGTCTGGGCAACCCCTCAATTCCGGCGCCCGAGTCCGTTCGGGTCTCCATTGCCCGTGCGCTGGAGCTGCCGCCCACGCAGCTGCACGGCTACACGCCGGCGCCGGGCCTTCCTGCCGCCCGCGAGGCCGTGGCCGCCAGCCTCAACCGCCGCTTCGGTACGTCTTATGGCGCCGGCGACATCTATCTGACCTGCGGCGCCGCGGCATCGCTCTCCATCAGCTTCCACGCGACGGTGAACGCGGGCGACGAGGTCATCGTCATTGCGCCGTACTTCCCTGAGTACCGCGTGTGGATCGAGACCGCGGGCGCCACGTGCGTCGAGGTCATGGCCGATGCCAAGACCTTCCAGATTGACGTCGATGCCGTTGCCGCCGCAATCACCGAGCGCACGAAGGCCGTCGTCATCAACTCGCCGAACAACCCCGTCGGCTCCGTTTACGCCGAGCAGAACCTCCGCGACCTCGCCGCCGCGCTCGCCGCCGCCGAGGAGCGCTTGGGCACGCAGATCTACCTCGTGGCCGACGAACCCTACCGCGAGATCACCTACGGCGCCGAGGTGCCCTGGGTGCCCGCCATCTATGACCGGACCATCGTTTGCTACAGCTACTCCAAGAGTCTGTCCCTGCCGGGTGAGCGCATCGGCTGGGTGCTCGTGCCCAACACGAACCCCGACCACGACAAGCTCGTGCTCGCGGTCGCCGGCGCTGGCCGCAAGCTGGGCTTCGTCTGCGCCCCGGCCATTTTCCAGCGCGTGGTGATCGACTGCGTGGACGAGCCCACCGACGTGGAGGCCTACGCCGAGAACCGCCGTGCTCTCACCGAGGGGCTCTCGGCGCTGGGCTATGAGTACATCGAGCCGCGGGGCGCGTTCTACCTGTGGGTCAAGGCGCTGGAGCCTGACGCCAACGCCTTCTTCGAGCGCGCCAAGGCGCTGGAGCTCCTGCCCGTGCCGTCCGACAGCTTCGGATGTCCCGGCTGGGTGCGTGTGGGCTACTGCGTGAGCCACGAGACCATCGTCAACTCTATGCCCGCCTGGAAGAAGTTGGCAGAGAGCTATCGCTAGACGTAACGGGAGGAAAGCTTGATTCGCATCAGCTGCGACGTCCATACCCACACGCTGGCCTCGCGCCACGCCTACTCTACGATCGACGAGAACGTCCGTGCGGCCGCAGAGCAGAACTTTGAGGTCCTGGGCTCGACGGACCACTTCTCGGACATGCTGTACCCCGAGCAGGACGTGAGGAACTTCCAGTTCTTCTTCAACGTGAAGTCATGGCCGCGCGAGTGGCACGGCGTGACGCTGCTTCACGGCTGCGAGGCCGACATCGTCGACGGCGACGGCCACCTCTTCGGGTATGACATCCCCGTTGACCGCGAGATCAACGGGGCCCCGCTCAAGCACCCGACCACGCTCAAGGAGCGGGTTTTCCGTGACTGCGACTATGTCATCGCGAGCATTCACCGCAAGGACTTCACGCTGGGTCAGACGCCTGCCCAGAACACGCAGATGTACATCAACGCGCTACAGGATCCCAAGGTCTTGATCCTCGGGCACGTGGGGCGCTCGGGTGTTGACTTCGAGCTCGACCCGGTGCTCGAGGCGGCCCGCGACCTGGGCAAGCTCATTGAGATCAACGAGTCGAGCATCGCCGAGCCCGCCAAGGCAAAGAAGTCGCTTCGGCGCTGCGAGGACGTCGCGCAGCGCTGCGCCGAGCTCGGCTGCATGGTGAGCTTCGGCTCCGATGCGCACATCTCGCCCAAGGTCGGCGGCTACGCGAAAACCAAAGAGCTCCTCGAGTCCGTCGACTTTCCCGAGGAGCTTGTCGCGTGTTCCAGCGCGGAGCGCTTCCTCTCGCTTCTTCCGTAGTCCTCGGTAGAGTGCCCGTCAATCCAGACAGGCAAAAATGACTGCCAAATCAGACAGGCTGAAAAAGCAGGTGGGCTAGAGGTCGATCTGAAGCTCGACGGGGCAGTGGTCGCTGCCGTAGACCTCGGAGAGGATGCTTGCTCCCGTCACGCGGTCGGCAATGTCGTTGCTCACCAGGAAGTAGTCAATGCGCCAACCGGCGTTCTTCTCGCGTGCGCGGAAGCGATAGCTCCACCAGCTGTAGGCCCCGGCAAGGTCTGGGTGCCGAGCGCGGAACGTGTCTGTGAAGCCGGCGTCAAGCAACGCGGAGAAGCTCGCGCGCTCCTCGTCGGAGAAGCCGGCGTTGCCGCGGTTGGGACCGGGGTTCTTCAGGTCTATCTCCTCATGGGCGACGTTGAAGTCTCCGCAGGTCACAACCGGCTTCTGCTTGGCAAGCTCGCTCAGAAAGGCGCGGTAGCGCTCGTCCCAGACCAGCCGCTCGTCCAGGCGTGCGAGCTCGTTCTTGGCGTTGGGCGTGTAGACGTCCACGAACCAGTACGAGGGAAACTCGAGCGCGCAGACACGGCCCTCGTCATCGGCCGCCTCGCAGCCGATCTGCCGCACCACCTGCAGGGGCTTCTCGCGTGAGAACACGGCCGTACCGGAGTATCCCTTGCGCTCTGCGTAGTTCCACGTTTGGTAATAGCCGGGCAGATCGAGCTCGAGCTGGCCCTCCTGCAGCTTGGTCTCCTGCAGCGCGAAGACGTCCGCGTCAAGCTCCGAGAAGATCTGCTCGAAGCCGGGGTCCTTCTTCATGACGGCACGCAGGCCGTTGACGTTCCAGGAAACGAGCCGCAGCTCGCGGATGGCGTTTTCAGTGGGCATAAGGCTCCTAACCGAGGCGTTTCTCGCCTAAGTGTAGCGTTTGGGCGAGCGGCATGGCGCCCCTGGCGCGTGCCTATGCGATGGTGACGTAGCCGTCCCAGCCGTCGGGCGGCGTGGGGCCGCCGTCGGCAGAGCCAAACAGGAACTCGCACCACAGCGGCATCTGGCGTATGGCCTGCGCGCGTCCCGCCTCGTACTGGGCGTTGAGCAGGGTGGCGCTCGTCGTTCCGGAGGAGACCATCATGCGCTCGGGCCAGACCACGTAGATGCTGCCGGCGGCTGCCAAGCGCTCGATGCGCTCGAGCTCGTCGTTGTACCGCTCCCACCTGGTGAGAAGCGCTTTGAACAGGAAGGGGTAGTCGCCGGCGAGCCGCTCGTAGAGACGCTGCTCGGTTGGGGTGGGCGGCTGCTTGCGGTAGCCCCGCGGGCGGGTGGCCACGAAAAACGTGCGGGCAAAGCCGTCCTTTTCTGCCATGCAGACGGGAAGGCCCGCGCCTTCACCCAGGCCACCGTCGTACAGCACGTGGCCGTCGACGGGCCGTGGCGTCATGGCGCCTGGCAGGGTTGAGCTCGCGCGCACGATGTCCATGAGGCGGACGACGTCGGCCATGCCCTCTTTGCCAAACCGCAACGTGCAGCCGGTGTCGCGCTGAAACGCCTGGATGCGGACCTCGGCGGGGTTTGCCTGGAAGGTTTCGAAGTCGAAGGGGAGCGTCCCCTCGGTGACGGCGTCCTCGTACAGGGCGTCGGCGTCAAAGTAGCCGTGGCCGTGCGCGAGCGAGCGGACGCCCGTCGCCTCACGGGCGGCCTCGTGCATCATGAACGCCTCGCGCACGCGCCGCTTGTCGTCAGAGACGTAATCGACGGTGTTGGAGGCGCCGGCAGAGACGCCGCACACGTAGCCAAAGCGGATGCCTGCGTCCATGAGGACGGTGGCGACGCCCGCCGAGAAAGCCTCGCGGTAGCCGCCGCCCTCAAAGGCGAGCGCGCAGTCGGTGACGTTTGGGGTGAGGTCTCTTGCGGTCATGGGGTCTCCTGTCTGGTCAGTGGCTGAATATGTACCCCGTTTTCTGACCGTGATTCAAAGGCGGCGCCAGCTAGTCATGAACTGACAAGAATAATGTTTCTAGCTGCTGTTATGTTGAGGCAACATGCCGCTTGCCCATCATGCGGGAACTGTCCGCGGATTATTAAGTCCGAGTTAGCGGGCAC
>OLRG01000837.1_pt1 | contig 27271 bp, 34 predicted proteins | sample 1672331 | NCBI WGS metagenome assembly OLRG01 (sample SAMEA3136672, study PRJEB25190) | human gut metagenome
TGTCTTCTTTTGGCGATTTTATTTCTCTTTCAGATGTATGTGACAAAGATACTGCGATGCTGATTAAAAGGGAAGTTTCAGATGGTGTGATCGCACCTGGATATACAGAGGAAGCACTGGAGATTCTGAAACAGAAGAAAAAAGGAAATTATAATGTGATTGAGATCGATCCAGATTATGTACCGGCTCCACTGGAACATAAGCAGGTATTTGGTGTGACATTTGAACAGGGACGCCAGGAACTTGCAATCGATGATGCGTTGATTTCCAATATCGTGACAGAAAACAAAGAACTTACAGAAGAAGCAAAGAGAGATCTGAAGGTATCTCTGATCATTCTGAAATATACACAGTCCAATTCGGTATGCTTTGTTAAAGATGGTCAGGCCATTGGTGTTGGAGCAGGACAGCAGTCACGTGTACATTGTACAAGACTTGCCGGACAGAAAGCAGACAACTGGTTTTTACGTCAGAGCCCGAAGGTACTGAATCTTCCGTTTAAAGACACGATCAGCCGTGCAGAGAGAGATAATGCAATTGATGTTTACATCGGAGAAGAGTACATGGATGTATTGGCTGACGGCGCATGGGAAAATGTATTTACAGAAAAGCCGGAAGTATTCACAAGAGAAGAGAAGCGAGCATGGCTGGATCAGCTTACAGATGTCACACTTGGTTCGGATGCATTCTTCCCGTTCAGTGACAATATTGAAAGAGCACATAAGAGCGGTGTGAAGTTTATTGCTCAGCCAGGCGGTTCCGTGCGAGACGATGCGGTAATTGAAACCTGTAATAAATATGGAATGGCGATGGCATTTACCGGAATTCGCTTATTCCATCATTGATTATGATGAGTGAATATTAAACATAAAATTAATTTGCAGGAAATGCCGAAAAAGAGAGGAAAAAGCTTCCTCTCTTTTTTTCAGAATATGATATGCTATGTTTAGCAGCAGGAAAAAGGAGGGGAAGAGGAAGAATTTTTTACCTCTGAAGAAACATTACCTGATGCTGGGACAGTCGGAGGGAAATGCTTCGGCTATATTATTGAAAGTCCGAAGCATTTCTTTGTGCTATGAAAAAAAATAGCAACAAAAAACCGGACATAACAGTCCGGAAAATAAAAAGAGCGATAGACGGGGCTCGAACCCGCGGTCTCGACCTTGGCAAGGTCGCGCGTTACCAACTACGCCACTATCGCAAATGTCTTGTGAAGAAGTGCGTTCCTCATCGACAAGACATATAATACCAGATATAATTGTAGTTGTCAAATGTTTTTTCGAAAAAATTTGAAAAATTTATAAAAAACATTTTGTACGAATCAAGTGATTTAGGAATGATAGTAACGAAGTACATGTTCCGGATAATACTGATCTCCATAGTCCCATGGACCGGCCGTGTCGTATAGAGGATCTTCTTTGGAACGCTCGGTTTCTCCGCTTGCTATTTCGGCAAAAGCTTTTGAACTTTCTTCAGACCAGGAGGTGATGCCATTTTTTTCCAGATAGTTAAAATAGACATCTGCTCCAAAATTGTATCCCTGAAGAGCAAGTTTGATGTTGGCAATATCATTCGGTCCTGTAACATCTGCTTTGGTCATAGAATATTTCAGTTCCTGAATTCCGCAGGCAATAGAATAATCTACATCTGTGATGCCGTTTGGAGTCTGAGGATATTGTGTGTTATATGCACCTTCAGAGGATTGCATAACGTCTGTTCCCTGACCGGAGCTTTCCTGCATCATAAGAGCCAGAATAAGATCTACATATGCAGACATATCGTATTTTGCAGCAACTTGTTCTACATCGCTGCGATAAGATTCGCAGGCAGAGTTGATCATATGAGTCTGTCTGGAAGTACGGAGTGGTCGTAAAATAAGAAAGGACAGAGACAGGATTATGATAAGAAACAGTATGAAGCAGAGAAACTGTTTTTGTCGGCGAATCTGATGCCGGCGTTTTATGAGACGCGCTTTTTTGGTAAGGTGCACGCTGTTTGGGTGTTTTTTATGTTTGATCTTTTGTGTCTTCTTCATAGGTATTATTGTAATCGGTAAAGCTGCTTTTGAAAAGAAAGAAATTCTAAGGATTTTCTTAAAATTTCGTGAAAAAACTGTGTAAATTTGAAATGACCGCATAAATACTGGCATTCCGGACTCCAGGCTCCTGATATTAGCATAATTTTAGCATAAATTTTTAAAAAATCTCTGAAAAAGGGCACTTTGAGCACAATGCGTTCTTTGAAATTGCAAAGAAATTTATCATGAGGGGGTCTTCTGATCCTCTCATTTTTTATCCAAAATCCTGTCCGAAGGAAAATAGATTAAAAATTGAATATCAGAACATTTTATAAGGGAGGGCAGCAGCTCTTCTTTTTTTTGTGTGAAAAAAAATTACATCATAATAGGAAGAAACTCTGTCAAAAAATATGGTTCACGAAAAATCGAAAAAGTCAACCTCTTTTCTGTTAACAAATCATGAATAATAAAAATATAAAAAATTGTAAAAAAACTATTGACATTATAGAGATGGGGTGCTATTATATAGTTACAAACAAGAGATACAACAGAATTGAGAAAAGAAGATCTGAGTAGAAACATACAGGAGAAGCATCGCCGCCCGTAAGGAGTCGGGCCGTGAGGGTGGACGGGATATGTACAGATTGGAAAATCTTGAGGAGTTGGAAGATCTTGAGAGTAAATGTAACACCGCACCTTAAAAATTAATAATTAAGATCATCGCTGATCTCGTGGAAGATAACGGACTATCCATATAATGTAAAAAATAGAGAATAAATGGATATTAATAGCGTCAAGTGTCAAAAACGGCAGGATGATAACGTAAATGCATGCGCTACGTAATGCGCGTGGAGACTCTGATAGTCAGAGCTCATAGTACAACTATAGGCATACTATGTCTATATAGTACCCAGGATGAGCCACCAACAGAGGATACGTTATCATTCTGCCGTTTTTTTTTGTTATCCGAAAAAGACCCAGCGAAAAAGAAAAGGAGAACTTGATTATGAGAAAAACAGAAAAATTAGCAGACAACTATGACAGCGATATTGTAGCAACGGTAGCGGCTATCGTGGAGACCGCAGAAAGATTTCGTAATTCGTATTTTTGGACTCCGCCGAAATATGCATCTGGTAGAGGCTACATGGAACACGAAAATACTTATAGAGAGGTAGAATGGGTAGAAGGCGGCCGCACTTATACCGCCAGGTATGATGTTAGTTGTAGCTGCAGGAACGTATATGCATCCGGAACTTATACCAGAGATGGAGAAATTACGACTTTGACAGCTATTAGAAATAGCCTGAAACGCATGCAAGCAGCTCTTGCAGATAATAAAAAGACCGCATAATTTAACAATATTTCCGGAGGGAAGTCCCTCCGGACCTACAGAAAGGAGAAAAAACATGACAAAAGTAAACGTAATATTAGCAACTATGGATTCTGTAAAAACACTGGAGGGCATGGTATTCCAGCCTGTTAAAATTCTGGAGGAACTGGGTTACACCTACACGGGCATGATAAAGGATGAGGAATGGGGTGAGATCCGTTATACAGGGGTTAATCCGGACAATCCGGAAGACATTGCGGTGGTGACAGTTGGAAATGACTATTACTATCTGGAAAATGAAGATGGCGAGGACTGGAGGTTTAAAATCCACACGAGGGATAACATTATTACTAATGTGCACAAAATCTACACTCCAACGGAGGCGCTGGAGGAACTGCAGACAATGGTGATCGGAAAGAAATACGACGATTACACAGATTACAGTGAGCTGGGGGATGACGATGAAGTAATAGATTGGGATGAGGTCTGCACCTGGTACAATTTAGAACTCCACGGGGCAAATTGGATAGAATGTGGAGATACAAAATATAAGCAGATCGGATTTAACGAAGAAGCACGTGTGGTGGTGCTGTACGTTAATACTGTAGACGCTCCGGAAGTTACCTTGTATATCAGTGACGACGGAACAATCTACGAGGTGTGTTAAGTTTTGTACCGGGGCTTCGGCCCCGGAGAAAGGAAAAATCTATGATAGCAAGAAAAGATTTTGTGAAAATTATAAGACTTAGAAGCTGTTGGAGAGCAAGTAAAAAATACGGTAATTACAAGCTCCCAAGTGGCGAACGGCTTAGCAGTTATATAGAAGATCTTGTGTGGCAACAGATGGAGCTTGATAAAGTAGCTGTTGATTGTAATGGTAATTTGTGTAATTGGCTTGACGGCGGAAAATTTAATCCTGAGACCAAAGAATATGAAGACTACAATCTTTTTCATCCATTTGGTGAAGACGAAAGTTGTAGTTACGACGAAATGGATAAAAGAGTGAGCGGTCTTGTGCGTGATATTATCTATTGGAAATCTTTTTAGCTATTTTTCCCGGAGTATAAATGTTTGGAAGGGTAATATTACCGGGGCCGGAGCCCCGGAGAAATGGAGACGATTATGAACAGACAGAGATTTGTAAAAAACATTTTAAAAATGGAAAATGAATGGCTGGCTGCAGATTTGGTGCAGCTGGCTAGAAAAAATCCAGTAGCAGCAGAGGCGGAAATTACAGAAATTTTGAACGAGCTGTGTACTCTGCGTGGACTTCACGCACGCGTCAGGAGAGCGGAAGAAAAAGTGGATCTTATTGTTAAAATTGACCGGATGGAGCGTGAAATTTTATGACTACAATGACATTACCAGCCTACAATTTTTGCATGTTGGCAGGATACGCAGAAATGGTTCCGGTTTGTAAAAAATTTCAAAACGGCTCCAAAATTGCCGAAATCTCCATGTTAATACCTGGAGAGCGTGGCAGCTATCAGGTATTTGTTACTGGATCTCTGGCCGAGGAGGCTGCCAGATCGATTAAACCAGAGGATTTTATTATGTGTTATGGTAGAGGGACATCTACAAAATCCGGAAACAAATTTTGTCTTCAGGCGATCCGCGTAGTGAACTATGGAAAAGATATTGACGCGGAATATCTGGAACCCCTCCAGATTATAAATGCATATACTATGGAAATTCCAGAGGCAGGATTTCATAGAACGGAATTGTAAAAAAAATACAAAAAATTGTAAGAATAGTATTGACAGGCAAAGGCAAATATGCTATTATATATACATAAACAAGAGAGGTACAAAAACCTCAAAAGTTTATAAAAATTATTTTATTATTATTATCTTAGACGGAAACTTATGTAACCAGTTAACCTAGTAGCCCATTTTTTGAGGAGGAATAGAAGTGACCGAAAGAAAATGGAGTTTAGCAGCCTGCAGAGTCAACGCAAAATTGACACAAAAAGAGGTTGCTGGAATTTTAAAAATGTCTCCTGCAACAGTAAACGCGCACGAGACAGGCAAGATCTCTCCTAAAATGGAGCAGATTAAAAAATACGCGGAACTTTATAATGTTCCGGTAGAAATCATCGATATCTGATTTTTAATTAATCAGACAGCACATTGAAAATCGAATACATGTTCAAACAATTTTAATTTTATTTTATACTTAGAAGGAACTTTATATATCATCTTTTTATTAAGAAAAATCTTATAAACGGATGGTATCAGAATCGGTTCTAGCATAGATATCAAGAGTCTATGTTAGGCAGGAAAAATCTTTAAAAATCTTGAGTCACAGGAATACTGGATTTTTGAACAGTTCAGTATTCCAGCAATTTCCAATTTGGAACAATACGGAATTATTCCGATTATTTTCCAGATTAGGAATGATACAGAATAACTCTGTAAAATTCCCGGAAATTGCAAAATGAAATGACTCTGGAAAAATTGAGATTTTGAAATTCTGATACTGTCCGTTTTTTTATTTTCTATTATTCTAACGAACTTTCTACATTCCGGATTTTCTTCCGGAAATTTTCCAATCTATTTGAAAAACCCGTAAATGGACGGGAACAAAAATTGCTGTTTTTGAAAAAAAATAACATCTTGTAATAAGGAATATTTATTCGATTCCTCAAGAATAACTCGCAAAATTTTATACAGAAAAAAGGAATTGAAAAAAATGAACAAATTGGACGCCATAAACGACATGAAACGGCAGATCGGTCAGCGGGAGCTGGAGCAGACTCTCTCCTATTATAATATCCGCGTTACACATAAAAAAATGTTGTGTCCGTTCCCTGGACACAATGACAGGCATTTAGGCAACTGTGTGTTAGGAGACCGCGGATATATCAGGTGTTTTTCTTGCAACCGGTCCGCAAACGCGATCGATTTGGTAATGATGTTTGAAAACTTGCAGTACATACAGGCGGTGGAATTTATTTGGACAACCGTTTTAGGACGTTCCCTGCCGGCATATGACAGACCTGAGAGAAGAAGACCTCCTGTGTTGTCTGTGAAAGACCTGGAATTTATCGGGATTGGTTCCCCTTCCGCAAGATACGTAAAATATTATGTAAACTGTACGGATTATAAAAATGAGGAACTTCCGGACGGGTATTTTGTAGATCATGACGGTCTGGAGGAATTCGGAATTTATCGGCAGGAGCGTTCAAATTCTTTCTTCGAACTGTTGGAAAATGATCCAGTAACAGCAAAGGCAATTTTGACTGGTAAATGCATGGATACTGCAGAACTGTTCCAGCAGATTCTGGCGGATTTAAACAACCCCTGGACCGAATACGGCAGAAGCGCCACCTACGATCCCACATTTAAAAAAGGCGCTCAGGAGTATTGCCTGGCACAGATTAGAAAATGTGATTCTATCATGAACAAAATAAAAACAATTCAAGTCGCAAAAAGAGCGGCATCGTAAAAAAACAAAAAAATAATTTCTATATAAAAAGGAGAAAACAAATGAACAAAATTATTTTATCCGGCAGACTCGCACAGGATCCAGAACAGAGAAACACCAAGAGCGGCACAGAAATGGCAACGTTTAATTTGGCGGTGGCACGTAAACGCAGCGATACCACGGACTTTTTCCATTGTTTCTGCATGGGCCAGAACGCAAAATACCTGCTCCAGTATGGGGTAAAGGGCATGTCTTTGGAATTGTCCGGAGAATGCCAGCTGGGGAGCTATACCGATAAAAACGGCGCAAAACAGCAGACGGTAAACATTTTTGCCATGGAGGTTGATTTTACTAGCAAAAACCCAAATCTGCAGAATAACCAGCAGCAGACCGGACAGCCGGCACAGCGTCCACAGCAAAATGCACCACAGACAGCCCCGGCTCCGCAGGGTAACGGCAATTACCGGCAGAGAACACAGCAGAGAACACAGCAGCAGGCACCGGCATACCGTAATAGCGCACCAATCTATCAGGATGCCTGCAGAACTGGACAGCAGCAGTCCAGAAATGGATTTACACCACAGGGAAATGGATACCCGGCACCGCCGACATACCAGCAGCCGCCAAAGACAGATTTTCTGGATATCCCGGAGGGCGTGGACGACTACCCGTTTAACTAATCGGAGAATATACAAAGATGATAAATTGAGGTGAACATAATGAGTAAAACGAGAAATTTACAGTTGACGGCGAGTATATTAAGGATGTTTTTTTTAGATCGGGCGATCAATGAGGCAATGAATAGGTACCGTGGGCGAGAGCCGGAATATTATCAGATGTCTATTGAGGACTATTTTCCGCGCTGGGAGGATGGCGATTATGAGTAGACGTTTTAAAACACAGCCGGATAGTTTCCAAATGGCGCTTAAAAATGGAACGCTTCCGAGTTACATGAAGGTCTGGAGTCCGGAAAGGCTCCAGATCGTAGAGGAATTATACAATTTAACGGTTTTTCTGAAGGACGTGAAGCCCGGGAAAATTACTGTAATTGATGCGCCATGCGGACTTGGCAAAAGTTCTCTTATGCGCGGTATCGCAGTTTTGGCCGCGGAAGGTAAACTCGACGCAGTTATGATGACAGATAGTAACCAGCGCCTCAAGGATGATATCGAATCCGCAATTAGACAGCAGGGCGGAACAGAATGGCTCAAGGTTAAGAACGATGTCGCATGGCTTTCCGACTGGGATACGGTGGAAGCTGCAGAATGGAAAACCCTTATATTATCACATTTAGTAGCGTTATCCACCCAGAGATTTATGATGGTTAATTCGGATGTGAGAAAAAATGCTTGCACGATTTACAGAATGGGTCAAGCCAACTGGAAAGATGCGCTTTACTGTGATGAAGCAATACAAGACGTAGATTCCCAGAGTTGGTTTTATTCCGACGTAAAACGTCAGGTCGGTATTTTCCGCGAAACAATCCGCCCGGAATCTGAGTGGGAAGAAAATATCGGAAGAACCGCCAAACGAGCGGAACGGTATGCAGAGCGTCTTGTAGAGGACTTGCAGCTGGAAATTGACCGGATTAATGCAATTAAGCTGCCGGATAATTCCAGCGGTACAAAAGCAGAAGGCCAGATGCATATAGATCTCTACCTCGGCAGAGAGGAGAGAAATGCAGAATATGGAAAAATTTGGCGCGGAAAATGGGACGAAATATTAGCGATTGTTACCGATATCAGAGATGATATCAAGGCGGTCAAAAAAGATATGAGAAGTCCATCCGAGAACAGATTATTTTCCGATTTGGCAAAAGTTATTAAAAATATGCAGAATTTATCCGAAAAGACCCGTCCGGAAACGATTGTATCCACACTGGAAGACATTGTTTCTCTCGCAAAATTTCTTCCAATCGGCGGCATTCGTGCAGGGCTCAAGGATATTGCCGGAACCGCTTTAGATGCGGCAGAGAGGTATTTTGCTCTTCCGGAATTGGAAAAGATTTTGAAAAATAACAGGGACAACATGTACCAGAACAGCGAGCACGTGAGGGATACGATGACAGCGGAGCAGTTCATTGATATTTTCCGGTACGAGAATGTTGTTTTTGTACAGGGGAGCAATTACGGAGATGACAAAATTGACGACAGAACAGGACAAATAAAAGTTCATGTTTTTCGTTACAATATGAAGTATTTTCCGTACAACGATATGCCATGTTTCATTTTTGATGGCACGGGACACATTAATCCGGCCTACGACAACGGCGAATTGTTCGAGGTAAAACACTACGATAAACCAAAAACTCACGTTGGATTTATTCAGCTGGACGAAAAAATGAGCAAAAAATATCTCGAAAAAAGCAGTAATGCCGACAATCTGTATGGGCGAATGAGAGATTTTTTAATTGAAACGTACGGAAAAGAGCGACTCAATCCAGCAGATATCATGATTTCCGGCTTTAAAGGTTACGATGATCTTGCGATAAAATACGGATTAGCGGCACCGGATGGCTGCGAAAAAACTGGGGAAGAAATTTCCGCACACACATACGCAAGCTTCGGAAGCAAATTTTGTACCGGAGAAAACATCTACAAGGAATGTCAGTTGCTCTGTAAAATTTCCATGTTACGGCTCAAACAGGAAGTTATTCTCGGGCAAATGTGTTGCAGAGACAAGAAATTTCTGAACCGTCTGTTAGAAATGAACGAGAGTTTCCGTGCAAGGCAGTTCCAGCTAATTTTCTCCTACCATGCCGAAAAATCAGCTCTGGCCGACGAAATGGACGATGCATCCATGAGGACTGCACTGGCATCTGTGATTCAGGAAATTAACAGATTGCGTATTCGTGGCTGGTGCGAAAATCCTGCAGATGCGAAAAACTACGATATTACAGTAATTTGGGCGATTCGTGGGAGAAAACAGGGTACATATAATCTGGAGGAAGAGGATTTCTATGAAAAACTGCTCCGGAAGACAATGGAATATTTTGGAAGTGATCCAGCTAGTAGAGAAGATTATCGATATATTCCGAGCAAAATGTACCCGCGTTTTCAGAGTCACGAAAAAATCGGGACGAAAATGAACAAACTTTTTGAATGGTGGAAAGCGCTCAAGCCCGGCACGGAATTTACCGTGAAGGACATGGCTGACGCCGTAAATATGACGCGCGGAGCATTTAACGCGATGATGGCAAAGCCACAGAATCAGGAAATTGTGAGACTGATCCGCGGAGAAAATGATTGCAATGTTCGTAAGGCAAAAGGCAGAGCAGGGTATATCTACACAAAACCGGTAACGGAATGGGATAAAAAAAACGCAGAACCCGCAGAAGAAACTGTCGTTTACGAGCAGCAGACTTTGGATTTTACCAACGTTATGTAACCAATTTTTGAAATTTTGCCGGGGAACTATATATGTAATGTCGCAGATTTTTAAGTTTTCTTCTGGTTCGTAATTTTCAAATTTGCCATTTTAAAACCCTGTCTGGTAAGAAAAACCATCCGGAATGAGCTATTGATTTTAAAAATACCTAATTTTAAAAATTAATAGCCCGTACGGTTGGAAGGTGATCTTGAGTTTTAAAATTTACCAGTTGATAACAAATTAATAGTCTGTAGGATCACTGACGTTTTTTTATACCGGATGGAGATTTAGGCTCTTATAATTATAAGTCTTTATAGATACTGTGCAATTTGCACAAATATTAGTCTTAAAATCACTTGTAAAGTGTACAAGTAATATATAACCCTACTGGTATATATATATCAGTACGGTTATATATTAGAACGTTATGTGCTTAAATTATAAGCCTGTACGATTACAGATATAGTACCCCGAGAAATTTCATTTTTTCAAAATGAAAGGAGTTTTTGAAATATGAAAATGATACCTAAAAATTTGAATGTAGAAATTAAACACAGCAAAGATGCTCTTGGCCGTAAGTATGTATGCCTCTGTGCGTGCGACTCTCTGGGAAAAGTGCGCTATAGTCGCACATATATTCACAATCAGTACGCCGGCACATGGCATTTTATGGAGGACGGAAAGCTCACGGAGGTAGCACAGGAGCACGTTTACAGGGATTTTTTAAATACATATAAATCCCTGATGAGCGTAGAGGATTTGATTACAGGTAATTTGACAGTTGCAGAGGAGGGATATTAATGTCTGGAAAAGAAAAAACGAAACGTACTCCGCAGCAGATCGGGAGAGCGAGCAAACAGAAGGGGGCGCGCTTCGAGTTGGAGATTGCACATTATTTTAAAGATCACGGCTATCTGGACGCTTGCCGCACCGCTCAGCATTGCGGCAAAACCGGCGATGCAGGAGACGTGGAAGGTATTCCACACCTCCACATTGAGTGTAAACACGTAGAAAAATTAAATCTTTACAACGCCTATCACCAGTCGGTACGGGATAATTCCGAAAAAAATACCGACGACATTCCGGTAGTGATCCATAAAAAGAATAGAGAAACGACACTTGTTTCCATGAGTTTGGAAGATTTTCTTAAAATTTTTTCTTCATACAATAAGAAAGAGGAGGACTAATATGTTGAATAATCGTGTAGAATTTTGTAAAAAAGATTTTCAGATGTACAAAGATTTTCAGAAAAATATCGATATCTGTAACCAGAGAGTAGCAGAATTAAAGAATAAGTATATTAGTGTGGAGAGTATTCAGGGGAATAAAAAGGGAACCCAATATGCAAGCCTTATTGAGAAAATGCAACAGGATATGTACACTAGAAGTAGAGAAGCTCTTGAAGCAGCTATTATTGATAATTTGCAGAATATGTTTATAATCAGCAGAACTATAGATTTGTGTGTTGATGTTATTGATTCTAATGTTCATACCGCAATTTGTCTTACAGTACTGGATGGCGACACTCAGGAATGTGCTGCGCGTGTTATGAAATATAGTAGACCCCAGATTGCAAAATTTGTTAATAGTTTTTTCAATAATCCAAAATGTCAAGAAATGTATAAGTTGGCTATTAAGCAGAGTGAAAATGGTTTTAGTGATTTTATTGAATGACGAACACAATATATAGTATTTTTATCCGCTATTCCCATGTATAAGCACAAAAATAGCATGGCTGAACACACGTAACAAAAGTGTCTGATAGTATATAAATATGGAATGGAGGATAAATTAAATGACAAAAAGTAGATACTATATTCATGGGTCGGACAATTTTAGAATCCGTACATATCATCTGTATATTTTGAAAGCTCAGTATCATGTTGGAGACATTATTCGGATTGGTAGATATGAGCATAAAAACTATGTGTATGGCACATATAGGATTTTAAATCTATATAGATATGTGATGTTGGTAGAGTCTACATCAATTCATATACGCGAATCATACAATTATTTTGATCTTGCAACTGTTTACCGGATAAAGGCGCGGTAACAGTTTTAAGATAAACTTTCTTCAAAATTTTATGTTCACCTTACTCATGCAAGGGTCAAATCTTGCGTGAGTATTTGCCGGCAGTTGTCACCGGCATGTTGAAATTAAGCCTCCCTTCTTGGCGGATCGTTGTTGACTGGAGTGGTTCACCAGTTAACAGCGATTCAGATACTGGTAAAAAGCTTCTTATGTAGGGAGGAGAGGCTTATGGCAATTCAAGAAATAGAATTTTATGTACCAATAAAATATAATCCATATGTGGAAGAGCGGTATGAAGTGTCAACTTTGGGACATATTCGCAATCGTAAAACAGGTCATGTACTGATTAATCAACAGCGCAGACAAAATGGGTATGCAAGCATTTGTTTACAAATTGGAGATGGAAAACAAGTAACTTTTTACGTACATATTCTTGTTGCGGACGCTTTTCTGCCTAATTCACAAGGGCTTCCTGAGGTTAATCATAAGGACCAGAACAAGATGAATCCAAGGCTTTGCAATTTGGAGAGATGTAGTCGTAAATATAATATGACTTATGGAGACATTGTAGATCGTATTATCACTGCACAGATGAAGCATTCTCCGGAATTTATTTGTTTAGAGACTGGAATGATTTACAGGAATCAATCGCAGGCGGCACGTGAATTGGGAGTTAAAAGGTCGAATTTGAACCTGGTCCTTAATGGTAAAAGAAAAACAACAGGTGGTTTGCATTTCAAGTGGTTATACCAGCTTGTAGGGGAACTTTCTTATGTAAGTTAAACATTTAGTTTGGGCTTGGTGTTATTGTTTTTTTATGTAGATAGAGTTTATAGAAATATTGATAGATGGAAAAAATCTAATTAATCTAATGATCCAATATCATATCCAAATTCGAAAAGAATATTTTGACGCATTTTTTTATATTTCGTATTGATTCCTAAGTCCCCATTGGAAATAGAGGAAGATGTTCTATTGAGTGCTCGTTCTAAGCGATCAGCATAATTTACGGCAAATTCTGGATATTGTAAAAAAATACGTGTGGCAATATCTTCAAGAACAGGTCCGACTTCCATTCTTCGCAGCTGGATACTATTAAATATTTCTTCCGTCATTTTTGATGGATCATCCAGAGCAAGCCACTGTTCCTGATTCAGAAATTTTATCTCGGCGAATAAATTGTCAATATTCTGTTGTTGTTCTGGCGTTGGATTTTCAAGATCATACGTTGTTATCTTTTCCATATATTCCTCCTGTTGTATAAGAAGCTACAGTAGAAAACCTACAGCTTATAATTACATTATAGATTAGGTATTCTAATATTGCAATAAATACAATGATAGGAATGTAAATATATGGAAGATCGCGATTATGGATACGTTAAGATAAAAGTTGATGAAATGATTGAAAGACAGGGAATCAGCAAAAACAAGCTGGCACATCGCGCAGAGTTACAAAGGACACAATTAAATCAATACTGTAAAGGCAGCGTAACAAGGCTGGATACGGCAGTTTTGGCACGCTTATGCTGTGCGCTGGACTGCAAAATTGAAGATTTGCTGGAATACATTCCACCGGAAGAAAAATAATTGTAATCATTTGTTACTATAATGATATAAAAAAGGACTACTGTTCTCACAATGCGGGAAGGTAGTCCTTTTATAGTGAAGATCAAACATGAAAATTAAAGTCCTGGCACCTTATCAGACGGTAATTTGGAACCATGCACGCCTCAAGAACTTCATGTAAATGCTCCCTTTCACCTTCATCGTAATAAGTCACATCTACCTGATTTAATTTCCCAGACTCTTGCAATCCACAAATGCGTACCAATATATGCTCATCAATGATTCCACCAAACGCAGCTTTTTGGTATCTCGGGTATTTTTCCTGGAGCTGACTGATATATCCAGAATTTTTAAATCCCATGCCATAGATTAGCATATTGTTCATGTTTAACTCTGAGTTAAAAAAGAAATTAAAATCAAAGTAGGAAGAACAATCATAATAAGCGCGTAATTGTTGTATAAGATTAAATTTTCCAATACCATTACATCCCCATATGTATTTATAGTAATGATTCCTATCATCATTATAAGAATGAAATACGATATCATTATAGTCTTTAATATGAGGAAGAAAACGACCATGAAGATGTTCTGGATGTAAAGAGTCTGCAAATAGATCAAAATTTGTTGTATAGATGTATCCTGGCTCCGTGACTATTCCAGCTACCTGTTGATAAAAACTATTTATTCTGTTGTTCAGATCTTGATATTCCAAATATTCTGACAAAATAATCCACCATGCATTATAAAATAGTGGAAAAACCGTTTTTACCCTTTTAAGTAAGTCATCTTTTTTATCAAATAGTGTTGCACCTAAAAAGTATTCGAGATCAGATGAATAAGTTTGGAAATAAACGTTTAAATCATCTTTGATCATTTCAAATTTCTGTTGCTTATATTTGTCTTTTCCATACATTGCAGTATATAATTTATTTTCTTCTCTTTGAGATATACCTCCTTTGATCCATTCCTTTAAAAATGAATCGATGGATAAAAGATAGCACTTATTTTCAGGTATGTATGGCTGCAGTTGGTGGAGTAGATTGAGCGTTAATCCATTTCCAAATAATAACGAATTATATTTCAAATAAACATCTCCTTTATTAATTCAGTACATCGTTGCGTCCAGCATAATAGATAAGACTTTCCATGCGCTCCTGCCGCGACAGGATGCAGGCTATGTAATCATCGATTATACGTCTTGGTAACATGTGGAATATGAAGTCTGTTATAACGCCTTTCCAGTTCCACCAGATCTGCATTATCCTGTACGATATCTGAATTATGCTGATTGATGTGTTGAATACTGAGTTTCCGTGTTTCTTCAATTTTTGCACATAATGTGCATTCTGTGGTATTCAATACGTTTTCCTCATTCTTTCTAATGTAATAATTATAGTGTACGTTATATGGAGGATAACAACAAGCAAAATCGTTCGCTTTATTTCGACAGAAAAAGAGATTCCCCGGAAGGAATCTCTTAAAATGAGCTATTGCAAAGGTTTCCATGATATCAATTTTAGAGTCGGAGAACATTTAGGTTTCTCTACATTGCCATTTGGAAGTGATAAATCACACTGTCATTTTACAATCAATTCGTAAGAATGTATTTCTCCTAAAACATTCTTATATTCAAATATTAATGGAATTGTTTCTGTTTGAAATGCGTAGTCCATCATTTCATCATGTGTCGATTTATTATTAGGAGAATCATCAAATTTGTTTATAAGACACACAATCTGGATATATTTCTCTGCATCTTTTTCAATAATATCTGAGATATAAGCGAATGATGCAGTGGCTTCTCCCATTCCACAAGCTATTGCTGCACCGGATCCGACATTTTTTATTCTGACATATTGAAAGACCATGTCATTTCCATTACGAACTATCATACAAGCATTAACTTTTGCATTTGGGGGAATTTTATCAGCTTCAACTTCCTGGAAGATTAAGCAAGGAGCCACTGTTTGACGTCTGTTTTCTTTTATTGTGGTAATGATTCCCCATCCGGCTACTAAGGCACCAATAGAGCCTCCGATAACAGCCCCGAAATATCCTAGAAAACCATCGGCAGAGGCACCGTGTTTTAAGGCAATAAAAGGAATGGCACAGAGAAGTAAGATCGTAACTACTCCGAACAATATCTTTAAAACAGTTTGATTGTGTGAAATAGATATACACCATTTTTTTAGTTTCCCAAGTTTCCCTTTAATCATATTTTCAACTCACAGTCTTAAGAAAAGTTATTTGTCAAAACACAATACTATATTTTTCAAAAAATTTGTCAAAGAAAGTGCAGATTGTAGCTCCAGCATTTTCCTTGCACAATTCGTATCCACCAAAGCGATATACATCATATCCTTTTAATTTTAACTCCCGGTCAGATCTGACCATCTCGCTATATAATTGAGGACTCGGTTTTTCGTCTTTTGAATAATGTTCTTTGCCATCTATTTCAAAAACAACATTTCGGCCACCAGGTAAAAGCATTAAAAAATCCATACGCTGTCGATTATATAAAGGGGTTCCGTTTCGCTGTCGTAGAGTCTTTGGGTCGTAATGTAGTTGAACTTGTGGGATTAATGCGGGAACATCCTTTTTTTCTTTATTGCGATAGTATCCGAAATAAGCGTAAAGGAATTTTTTTTCGGCCGTTGAATCTAACGAGCTGCGTAAACGAATATATAGACTTTTTTCTGCATCTTCATTCGGTGGAACAGCCCCTTCTTCTTTCCACCAGTCAATCAATTCATTTAATTTCAACCCATCGGCATTAGGTTTAAAGTTATACATGAGACAATTACTTGCATCGTCAGCTAAACGTAATTCGTTGTTAATGGAATCTTCAATTACAATATCTGGTTTTTTTAATTTACCGTTAGGGGCAAATATCAAATTTTTGAGATTTCCTGTAGAAAAATATTTCTTTTGAATTTGGTAATAATTGAATTCACCTTTGGAGGAACAGAGGATTAATTCATATCCGTCGTCCTGGATGATTTCATTTATTGCCTTTACATACAGAAGCTGTTCTCCAGCAGTTCGTACTTCTGGGGAAACAAGATATTCCAAAAATTCAATGAATTTTTTGTCTGGAAAATATGTTATTTCCAATTCATCGGTTAATAAATCGCGATAAGACATGGATTTATCATTCTTTACATAATACTGGAGGACTTCTGCTTTGCTTGGAATATGATCATTAAATATAGCCGGAAAAGGATCTATCCATCCACTGCCAGGTAAAAATTTTTCTATAAATTTTTCCAGACCGACTTTTCCTTCCATATTTTGTTGCTGTTCTAAATACACAATGACTGCATTTCGAGAAATGAATGAAAACTCCAGGTTGGAATCACCAAAATAAGGAGACAATGCCTTTATTAAGTCGGAATCATTAAAATCTATTTCTATTTTTGCTGCTATTGTTTTTATATCCTGATCAGATAATTTGTTTAAACCACTTTTGATCTTGTCAGCTTTTGAATATACGTCATCTATATCCATTCCGTATTTTTTACATGCTGCTTTTAGTTGATCGGATTTATAACGTGCCTTAAACACACCAACAATAATATCCTTTATTTCGTCAATATTGTTCATAGATATACCTCATTATACCCAAGAGAAAATCTCTTGGGTATAGATAATTACTTGAATATGCATCGATCGGACAAATCCTTATTGAAATACTCCTTAAAGAATTTTTCCATGATTTTTTCTGTGGCAGTAGTCTTATTTAGTCCTGTTTCTTCACAGAATTGTTCAAGCTGATCATTGATTGGCGTTGCGAGCTTGATATTGAGGATTTTGGCATCTTTTTTAGTCCGTGGCATCTAGTTGTCCTCCCTTAATTCTGGAAATAATTCTTCAAGCTTTTCTTTAAGAGTACGTTTTCAGATATAGATATATTATAACCTTAAGTTGATGATTCGTCTACACGCTTCAATATGAAAAGTATTTTATTTGAAATAGAAATTGGGGATAATTAGGTTATATATGACATATGTATTATGCTAATGTTGGAAGTTTTATTTTGGGTTATGTTAGAAATTGTATTTTGCTATCAGGAATGCCGTGAAGATATAAAGAAATTGTAACTATAAAACAGTGTAATGGAAGTGCGTGCAGATATTACAGAAATTAATAACACTGAAAGATGCGTATAGCAGAAAATAAAGTGAGCATTTATGAAATAATAGAATTAAAAAGGTTAATATTACATGTATAATTGTAAAAAGGTATTGACAAAGTTTAAAATATAATGTATTATTGCAATACATTAAAAGTACTTGAGCAATACAGTTAGGAAAGGAGATGACAAATATGAAAGCTAGATCTTTTTTTGACACTACAAAGAAGGATCTTCTCAATCGTATACAAAGAGAAAAAAGTGCTTATTTCGAAAATAATAGAGATATAAATCATTCATTAGAATTTTATTGTATTTTAGAAAATTTGTTCTCGACATTTATAGATGAATTGAATAAGGCAATATTGATGGATCCATTACCACAGGGGTGGGGATATGAGTGGAGGATTGATTATTATAAAATAGAGCTTCAATTGAGACATTACAGAAAGCACTCATATACATTTGAAGGAAGATTTGTCACAGATCAAATATTTACTTTAATTAGTATACCAGTTCCAATGCTTACGGCAGAAGAGTTTGCTGCTCGCTACAATGTCAAAATAGGAACGGTAATTCAGTGGATACGAAGATGTAAAATTAGAACAGCATATAGAGTTGGTAGAAATTGGTGGATTTCAGCGTTAACAGATGAGCCAACCAGAGGATATACAAATGCTGTTTATAAGATTCCCAAAACTGTTGGGGAAATACCAGATAAGTTTTTTGAAATTATGGAAAACACATGTGAAATAGAAATTAGTAAAGCTAAAAGAAATGCAGATTTATATAATATAGATATTTGGAAAGAAGATGAAATAAAACCATCGAGGATACAGTATAATACAGCCGAAAGGGAAGAATTTGAAAGTATACTAATTGCTAATCCAGAAATAAAATATATTTCACAATATGAACAAAGTTTATATGCTGAAATTATTAATGTAAATTTAAGACCAAAAAAGGAGGATGAATGAGATGACAGTACGAGTACCAATTAGAACAGAAGACAAAAAACGTATATTTGATGTTGAGGTATTGATTACGGGGGATTCATTTCAACTGAAAGATATTAGACTCAAGCAAAGGAAGAAAGAAAAAGAAGAATTTGTCATTCCGTTTGAGGAAATTAACAGACAGGTAAAAGCATACATAGCTGCATAAGACAAAGAACTACCCGCACCAGAATCTTAAAAGATATCTAACGCAGGAGCCAATTTAACAGTTAATAAGTAACTGTAGATAGGTTCCTGCGTTTTTTAGATGCAACTAATAATTTGATTTTTTATGAGAAAGGAAACTAATTATGAAGAAAATCATCAATGGTAAAATGTATAACACCGAAACAGCGTGCTTAATGGGGGAGCGCAGTAATTGCTACGGCCCGAGTGACTTTAGATGTTGCAGTGAGCAGCTGTATCAGAAGCGGACAAAAGAGTTTTTTATGTATGGAAGTGGTGGCGCGATGACCAGATATGCAGAATATGTAGAGGGCTGCGGAAGTACCTATGGAGAAAAAATCATACCAATAACAGAGGATGAAGCAAAAGAATGGGTTGAGAAATATCTTACCGTAGATGAGTATATTAAAATTTTTGGAGAATGTGAAGAATAATAAGAAAATAAATGACAAAGAACTACCCGCACCGGGATCAAACGATACCTAACGCAGGAGCCGATTATACAGTTAAGTTTAATGCTGTAGATAGGTTCTTGCGTTTTTGTTTAATGTAACTATTAATTTTAATTAAAGAAAGGAATTCAGAAAATGACAAGAAAAGGATTCACTTACGGGAGAAGAAATTGATGTAATTTCTTTCGCCTGGTGTATGATGCTGGGATGCTATGGTGTGAACCTATTGCATATTTTCTTGCATCAACAGTAGTAGAAATCATGGATAGAATGGATGTGATTGGAAAAAGAATCAGCAAAAAAGTAACTCATAATAATGTTAAATAAAGAAAGGAGCTATCTATTATGATGGAAACAAGTTGCATTAAAACAGGATACAGAAGTAATTCTTTCGATATTCGAAAGAGACAGGCAGTAGAAGTTGGAAGGTACGAAGCTGAAAATGGCAGCAAATCTGTTCTCTACAGAGATAGGAAAGGCTATTTTTTGGAGGAATGTAATTTACACCCGGCGATTGATGAAAGCGATAAGAGCGTAGTAGGAATATTAACATCTAAAGCTTACCCATTTGATAGGTTGGATGCATATGAATGGGCTAGAGAAGGACACTGCGATCCTAGCGTGTTGTTGGCAGAGTTTTATGATGATAATCCAGATGATATTGAACTCATAAAAAGGAAAGAGGGGGAAGAAGAAAATCTGCTTACGATTACGGGTCACAAGATGGCAGTGATTATAACACCGAATGGTGAAAGTGTATTTATGTATTTATCTGATGAGATAGGCTCTTTTCCAGTTAATATGCCACGCAGGAAGCTTTGGTACTTTAAAAAGATGTTTGATAGTTATGAGATAACTGAAGAAGAAGCGTTCGAGGATCTTTCTGATATACTGTCAGAATATCAGAAAGAAGAACAGTTGTTCAAAGTTCTTCTCTCAAAACCGGAAATAGAAAAAATTTCTGGAACAAAATATTGTATCAATGGATATACAGTTATTGCTATGAATTGTTTTGAATAAGAAATTTCCCGGGATGAACTGTCATCCCGGTGAATCTCTTCCAAAAATTAAGATAACTGCTACCAAGAATAGATGGATGTCATAGTTCGAAAAGTAGTAAAAAATTACTGATAATATAATTTGGCAATATAAGAAAGGATAGGACTTATATGAGCAAATATGAAAGTATAGAAATTTTGCCATTGAACATGGTTGATTTTTTTGAAAACAATTATCCAGGATGTTGGAATATGATAGGATTTAATCTGGCTGATATAAAAAGTAATTCAGTTAATTATGGACATTATCGAAATGGATTAAAGATTTTATTTGAAAAATATAACATATGGGATGATCTAAAAAGATTAGCAACGTCCTTAACGTTGTTGATGATAGCGGTCTGGAGAAAAAATAAACAAATATTTTGTTTTGATAAAGAAATATTAAAAGATTTTTGCAATCAGGAAATTAATTTTGACATGTCACCAGAATTATTTGAGCAATTACCATATCCTTGTATATATATTGACGTTGATGGGATTAGTGGAGTGGAAGGCTTTTGGGTGATGAAATGCAGTGATGATTTGGGAAACAAATCTCTGTGCATAAATTTCGTTGTTTCAGATGCTTTTATGTCACTTATTCTTTTGACAGTGAATGGTGCTAGTACTATAAATGATATTATAAAAAATTTCTTCGATAGTCAGAGAGAGATAAAAATGAAGAAGAAAAAAAATATTATGAGAGAACGATTAAAATTGGCATTACAATGCTTACTTTATATTTGTGCTGCAAATGCTGAGATAGAGGAAGATCCAATTCAGAAAAAAAGATATCGTGCACCAAGTTCGGAACAATTTATCAAAGACAAAGTAAGAGAAGTCAAAAAATGGAACTGTGGGAAAAAGGAATCCAAAATCATTTATTCAGATTTTGGATCATATCCAAGAATTGTGACGGATATGAAAGAAAATCATATAAGGAATGTAAAAAGTAGCCCTAAAAGATGCCATGTAAGAAGAAGCCACTGGCATCATTATTGGACTGGTTCTTCTAAGGATGGAACGAGAAAGATGGAGCTAAGATGGATCAGTGCAATGACAATTCACAAAGAAGAATACGAAGAAGAATCTCCGAATTTAAAAATCAATAATGTTTATGCAAGTTAAAGGTGTCTTTGCGGAGGCACCTTTGAATTAAAATGGCACAGATAAAGCATGAAATATGATATTATTTATAAAATAATATTTGAAAACATGGAGAGAACATATGACGTTTAGTTTTGATAAAGAATTTCACTCTATTATGCAGAAGCATGACTTAAACACAGTAATCATTCTAGGGCATTTGAATCCGGATGGTGATGCTGCCGGTTCGGTGATGGGACTGGCACATTATATAAAAGTAAACTATCCGCAGTACAGAGTGTTACCATATTTATCGGATACGCTTGATAAAGGCCCTAAGAAGCAAGTTATAACAGATATGGTTTTTCGGTCTTTTGAGAAACCGGATGTGAAAGAAAATTATGCAGTCATTGTGTGTGATACGGCAGTATTATCGCGTATGATTGGTAGGGAATATTATGAAGGAGCTGAAGCTTCTATCGTGATTGATCACCATGCTTCTAATGAGGGGTATGGTACTGTAAACTATACGAAAATTTCAGAAGCTTGTGCAGAAAATATTTATTATATTCTGGATAAGGAGAAGCTTAAAAGGACAGTTGTAGCAGAGGCGAGTCCGAATGCGGCAGATTATATTTATTTGGGAATTATTCATGATACGGGGTGTTTTACCAGAGCTAAGATGAGCACTATGCAGGCGGCAACAGAGTTGCTGGATATGGGAGTTGAGCATAGCTATGTGATGCAGACCATGCATAATGATACTTTGAAAAGTCTGCAGAAGAGAGCAAAGTTATTGGAACGGGCGAAACGTCTTTTAGATGGAAAAGTTGCCTATGTATGTATCAGTCGTGCAGAAAGTGAAGCGGAGGCAATCAGCTACGAGGATATTCATCCAATCAGTGGCTTTTTGAGAGATTGTGAAGATGTTGAACTTGGCTTTACTATGTATGAGGAAGAAGAAAATCGCTGGAGATGTTCTTTTAGATCTGATGGAAAATGGATTAATGTAAATAAACTTCTGCAGGAATTTGGTGGTGGCGGGCATGCTGCAGCAGCTGGTGTGCGTAAGTGGACAGATAATGTAGAAAAATTCCGACAGGAGATACTGGAACGTATTCGTTTAATGAGAAAATCTTATGATAATGAAAAAAGTAACGAACATATCGATTAAGGACGCAACAAAAGAGAATTTATATCGTACTGTGGGAGTTGTATAAATACGTTTATTTATCTTTACAAAAACTATGAGTAGAGTAAAATATACTCTGTAATAAGTATATTTACGAAAGAGAAGATCAGGAGGATAGTAAATGAAAAAGAAATTGGTAGCTCTTCTGATAAGCGCAACAATGATTTCGGCGAGTATGGCTGTGCCGGTGTATGCAGAAGATGAATCAATATCTGTAGAGGTTACAGATGAAGAAGAACTGGAATTGGAAGTAGAAGAGTCAGAGGAACAGCAGGAAGAAGATGATACATCTGTAGATGAAGATTTTTCAGATGAAACGACAGAAGCTTTTTCAGATCAGAATGCAGAAGAAATTTTTTCGGCTGGAAGTGAGAGTGTAGATACAAGAACAACTGTTGGTGGAAACATTAACTGGGGAAGTTCAAATTCCATTCTCCAAACGGATGTTACAACAGCGAAGAAAGACAGAACATTTCTTGGGATAAGAGGCAGTTATATCACAGATATGCAGAATGCACTGGATCGGATCAATGCAATCCGAAAAGAAGCATGTAATGAGGGAATAAAGGATCCGCGAGATGAGAGCAGAAATCTTACATCTTCGGACTATGTGCCGATTAAATGGTCATCGGATCTGGAGTATATTGCCAGAATCCGTGCGGCTGAGGCCTCAGTGTATATGCAACACATCAGACTGAATGGGTATGATTGTTTTGCAATAAGTTCGCCGAATGGTATCAGGAGTTTTGGAGAGGTTCTAGCATGGAACAATACCAAGAAATTTCTTCAGGGTATAGAACAGTGGTACAGAGAAAAGGCTGACTGGGTTGGAAATACAGATGGAGTGACTGGTCATTATACACAGATGATTGATCCGGATAATATCTATGTGGGACTTGCAACTTTTGTCAATGCAAATTCACGATATTCAACAACCACTGCCGGAGAATTTACATCGCAGAAAAATTTGGACTATTCTCTTGGAACATCGCAGACAGTATTAGATGAAAGTGCTGGACCTGCTATAGATAACTGTATCCAGACGGTAGAAGTCAAAAATGCAAAGATCGTAGCCAGCATGACGGAATTGACAGGTCCTCTTGCAGCGAAAAACAGTATTCAGGCAGAATTCACTCTGACTGGATATGGCTGGAAGATGGAGCCATTGGATGAGGTAAGCTGGACTTCTTCAGATACAAAGACTGCAACTGTTGACGGCACAGGAAATATCACAGGTATCCATGAGGGAACAGCAGATATTACAGCCAATTATGGAAATTTTACAGCTACAAAGAATGTCCAAGTTACCGGACATCCAAATGTTGAACTGAAAAATGCGAAAGAAGCAACATGTAGCGAAGAAGGTTATACCGGAGATCAGATTTGTAAAGACTGTGGAGTAATTGTAGAAAACGGAAAAACGATTTCCAAAAAGGAACATAGCTGGGATTCCGGAAAGATAACTATACAGGCAACTTGTACAGAAACCGGTGAAAAAACATATACCTGCCAGGCTTGTAGAGCAACGAAAACAGAAACGGTTCCGGCAGTCGGACATACAGTAGTTATTGATTCAGCAGTTGCAGCAACCTGTGAGAGTGCTGGAAAGACGGAAGGACGCCACTGCTCCGTATGCGACAAAGTTCTGATTGAGCAGAAAACAGTAAAAGCAACAGGTCATAACTGGGATGAAGGAAAAATAACTCAAGAAGCAACCTGTGAGAAATCTGGTGTAAAAACTTATACCTGTAAGACCTGTAAAAAGACAAAAACAGAGGAAATAAATGCATTAGGGCATAAAATTGTAACAGACCCAGCAGTGGCAGCAACCTGCGAAAAAGACGGAAAAACAGAGGGAAGTCATTGCTCTGTGTGCAGTAAGGTGTTTGTAGAACAGGACGTAATTCCAGCAACTGGTCATACTCCGGTAACAGATCCGGCAGTGGTAGCAACCTGCGAAGATGATGGGAAGACAGAAGGAAGTCATTGCGCTGTATGTAGTAAAATCCTGACTGAACAGAAAATAATAAAAGCAACAGGTCATAACTGGGATGAAGGAAAAATAACCAAAGAAGCAAGCTGCGAGAGATCCGGCGAAATAATTTATACCTGCGGCAATTGTCAAAAGACGAAGAAAGAGGATATAAAAGCTGTCGGACATAAATTTGATGCATGGCAAACAACCAGTCAGGCAGATGTTTTCTCCCCGGTAATACAGACACGTGTGTGTTCTGTATGTGGAAAGAGTGAACAGAAAACTGTTGGAAATAAATTGCAGAAAACTATGACTGTAACTCTTTCCTCAATACCACTCAAAACAAAACAGAAAACCAATGTGTTGAAAGTATCAGGGCTGGCAAAGGGGGATTCTATTATTTCCTGGAAGTCCAGTAATCCAAAGATTGTCAATGTGAAGGGAAATGCAAACGGAACCAGTATATTAACTGCCGGTAAAAAAACAGGAAAGGCTAAAATCGTTATCACTTTGAAAAGCGGTCTGCAGAAAACTGTAACAGTGTCTGTTCAGAAGAGGGCAGTAAAAACGAAAAAAATATCTGGTGTTGCAAAAACATTGAAATTAAAGAAAAAACAGAAAGCAGCACTGCGGCCGATGATTACTCCATTGACCAGTACAGAAAAAATTACCTATAAATCAAGTAATGCGAAGGTTGTTACGGTCAACGGTAAAGGGAAGATAGTCGCAAAGAAAAAAGGAACCGCTGTGATTACGATAAGATCTGGCAAGAAAACAGTGAAATGTAAAGTTACAGTGAAATAATATCAATTATATTAATGAATGAAAAGGACATCGGGAAAGTCGTTGAGGAGAACCGGTGTCCTTTTTAATACAAAGTAATCGGATTAGTGAAATAGAAAAAGGGGAGAGATTCCACAGTATTATGTTGAGGAACACCATGAAGCCATCATTCCCCCGCTACAGTTTGATTTTGTACAGGCAGAACTTGCCCGCCGGGAGCGAAATGGTCGATATAGTGGAGTCAGTATTTTCTCAAATAAAATTAAGTGCGGCTGCTGCGGAAACTGGTATGGTGCAAAGGTATGGCATTCTAATGACAAATATCGAAGGATTATCTACCGCTGCAACAGGAAGTATCAGAAAGGGAAGGAGCCTTGTGAATCACCACATTATGATGAGTGGGAACTGAAGGGAATTTTTATGAAGGCATTGAATATGCTGGTGCAAGAAAAGGATGAGTGCATTGCCAATTTGCAGGAGCTGATCGAGGATACATGCCGGACGGATGATTTGGAAGTGCAGCAGGAAAGTTTGGTAGCGGAAATGGAGCTTTTGGCAGAAAAAATTAGTAAACTCATTAGACAGAATACAAGGATGCTGCAGGATCAGGAAGAATACCAGAAAAAGGAAAACACGCTACGGGAGCTTTATCGTCAAAAGAATGAACAGTTGGACGAAGTAAATGATATGATTCAGGATCGGAAGGACAAGCGAGGTATTCTTGCAAACTTCATCATGAACCTGCAGGACCTTGATGGAGAACAGACTGAGTTCCGAGAGGAGCTTTGGGGAGGTCTTCTGGATGAGATTGTAGCCGAAAAGGACAAGAGCTGCCGAGTGATTTTTCGAGGTGGAATAGAAGTTACAATATAATATAGAAGAAACACATTTAATATAGTAGAAACGCGTTTGTGTAAGGTGTTCAGATTAATTTCTGGATACCTTTTTTTATGAAAGAACAAATACAGAAAAGGGGATGAAAAAGTTATTCTTGTCTAGAAAAGTTGAACACATCATGATATATTTTATACATAGTTGTGTTTATAAAGGAGAAGCGTTAATGTCTTATGGAAAATCAATAGAGTTGTTTTTAGTTAATGGCTCAGCAGATAGCTTAATAACAGCAGAATTATCAAATTGGAATGGTAAGGCAATAAAGATACCAACAATAATTATTTTTTAATACCTTGAATTGCAGCAATCTCGTTAACAATACGGCGAGGTAGCAGATAAGGAAGTGACCTGTAATGGTGTCCTTCTTTTGCAGATATACAGGCCGTGCATCAAGCTGTGATTTCATGATACGGAATGATTCTTCTATCCGCCAAAGATTATGATAAGCGGTATAGATTTCTTTATCTGCCATTGAGATTTCAGAAGTGACAAGCATGTTATACCCAGCAAGTTCCAGGGATTTTTTTTATGAGATCCTCATTCATAGTGACTTTAATTTTTCCATTCGTATCGTTTCCTTTTTTGTCTGTAGTGGTAAAAATCACATATTTTGCAGAGTCGCCGTATTCTGAGCGCTTTGCCTGTGAAGCTTTCAGCAGTTTTGCTTTTTCAACTTCTTTATTAATCTCATATATCTGCTTCTTGGCCAGTTTGGGATTAAAAGTAACAATCCTTTTTTCTGTTATCTTGAACTTTTTAATTTTTCCTGTTTCGGAGTCCTTGAATTT
>OLRG01000838.1_pt1 | contig 27224 bp, 28 predicted proteins | sample 1672331 | NCBI WGS metagenome assembly OLRG01 (sample SAMEA3136672, study PRJEB25190) | human gut metagenome
TTGAATTGTTGCTGACAGTTCTTCCGAGCATGGAGTTCCTGACCAATCCGGATATCATTGAGGAACTGCTGCCCTGGAATGAGGCTACACAGAAGATCTGCAAATTACCGTGAAATATATCCTCGAGTTTGGACTCGGGGATCTTTAGTTTTAGGGAATGGGGGATTATTGGGCGGGTACGGTTGTCAGACCAACAACCATTCCTGAGCAAATGATGTATGTCTCTAAAAGCTTGCGATAAGTGAATAATGTGTACACACCGAAGGGAAAAATAGTTATCAGAAAACACTTTAGTGCATACTCCTTTCTTGAAGAAAGGAGCTTTATGCCAATGACATCGGATGCTATTATTAGTGCTATAAAAATGAATGTCAATAAAGGTCTGCTTATGTCTTCTATGCTGCGAAACAATAGAGTTAAATAATTCATTAGCACTATTGCTTGATAGAACGCTAAGTCAAAATATAGCTTATGATTAGTTTTCGGTTTGACCACTACGTCTCCTTTATACTTGTTTATGAATATATGTGTTTGCATGTTTTTCATTATAGCCTCCCCTCGTAATCTGTAATAATATAATAACATATCATATTTGTTTTGTCTTGACATTTATAAGCCATAACGGATTTTGATGGATTTTTACTTTATTATAAAAATCCGCTTTAGTATCCTAATAAAAAAGGTATAGCGTTAAAAAACTTTGCGCTTTTTATCAAAACAAAATATGGTTATCCCCTTGACACACCACAGCTATGACTCCAAACCCTCGCTCGGCTGTGAGCATTCGCTCACAGCAAACTCGGGAGAACTTGGGAGGGAGGGCTTCGCCCCGAACCCCATTATCTATGGAGTTTTAGTTGGTGTGTCAGGTATATAATCATAAAACAAAATCATTTATGCTATATGCTAATTATTGACTAATTGTATATAGTCTGATATAATGTATTCGTATTATGTTGACTTTGTAAATAATGATAAATACATGGCTATGAGTAGGTTAAATCAAGAATGCTTCAACATGTGTAACAGGAATATAATGATTCCAAATAATCCAAAGGAGTGTTTAAATGCTTCACTGCATGAAACTAAACAGAGACCCTTTTGAAAAGATAAAAAGCGGCAGCAAAACAATAGAGATGCGCCTTTTTGATGAAAAGCGCCAAAGGATAACTATCGGCGATTTTATAGAGTTTTCATCTGCCGATAACTTACCGGAAAAGATACAGACACGAGTGACTGCACTTCACCGTTTTTCAGGCTTTGAAGAATTGTATTCCGCTTTATCTAAAGAGAAATTAGGCTATTCCCATTCGGACACTGCCGATGCTCACGATATGGAAGAATACTACTCTTTAGATAAACAGAAAGAGTACGGGGTGGTCGGCATAGAGCTTCGCATGACCGATCTTCAGAAATATATTGATGCTCAGGAAAAAGGCTATGATTTCGGAGAGCCCTATCAGACGGCTTTATCTGAAATAAAAAACGGGCGTAAGATAACACATTGGATCTGGTATGTTTTTCCTCAGATACAAGGACTGGGCTGGAGCGGTATAACTGATTATTTTTCGATCAGAGATATTATTGAGGCGACAGACTATTACGAGCACCCTGTTTTAGTGGCAAGACTTATTGAAATAACAGAGGCTTTGTATGAGCTTAACTGCTATGACCTTGTTTCTGTTTTGGGCTTAACAGATGCCCTTAAGCTTCGTTCCTGTATGACCTTGTTTAACAGGGCGATACCTCAGCAGCAGTTATTTAAAAAAGTGTTGGATAAGTATTGTCAGGGCATGGAGGATGATAAAACACTAAGAGCGCTGAATCTTATATAGCTGTCTTTATTGTTCATTGAATGAGTGCGTTGCATTAGAAACGTGTATGAAATGCTAAATAAACACCCGATATATCCAAGTTAACTGGATATAACGGGCGTTTTGTTCAGATAGTTACCACATCATCAAACAATATCATAAAGTCGCCAAAGTCTCTATTGACATGAAAATGTCCTGCGAACCACTTCTTGAATTCAAGCTCTCTGTAAAGCCATTCAAAATATCCTGTTAGTTCAGCATCGTGAGGGTCAGGAACAGCACCGAGCCTGTAAATAAATGAATCGGGAATGGTGTGCGTAAGTACATAATCGACTTTATAACCCAGCCCTGCAAGGGTTTTCTTTGCATGAGCATATTCTTCGTTGTTTGGTAATTCCTGAGGCCACCAGAAATTCGGATCTCTGGTTGCTTTATCTCTTGAATATGCACCACCAAAGCAGAAGAAAGAGTGTCCTTCAATGATAAAGCTCTCTCCACGAATCAGATGAAAAATATTTTTACGAACCTGATGAGCTTTGCCTCCGCAGAAATCCACAATGGGGTATTCGTACAATTTATCAAAGTTCTCATGATTACCGTCAACGAAAGCAATAGTATATGGGAGCAGCTCCATTGCATTAAGATGCATTTCATCATAATCTCTGCCCAAGGTAAAACCAAAATCACCACATACGATAGCTGTATCGCTATTACCTATTCCTGCGTGTTCGATCCTGCTAGTGAAATCATGAAAATGTGCGTGAGTGTCACCTGTTATATAAATCATTTATATCACTGCCTAAATATAATTCAATATAAACATATCCTATGAATGTAGTGAAGTTATACTAACCTCTTCGCTGTTTTATGCTCTTTATTATTTATCTTATACGCTTATGACCTTTCCTGTTTTGTCTTTAGCACTGCTTTTCCACCGGCATAATTTATCTCTTTAACAAACTTCAAAGCATCCTTTTTTAGTCTGAATGGTATTACTGTTGGTAAAGCTTCAAGCCTGTTTGCTGCTTTTTTCGCAGACACGCCTATAGCTTCAGCTATAAGCTGAGCAATCAGCATTTTGTCCCCGCTACATTCAGTAATAACTACGTGATACTTCATTGATTTTTCTTGCTTTTTACGCTCGTTTTCCTCTTCAGCTTCGATCTCTGCTATTTGAGCATCGATTTTTGCTATTAAGCTGTCTACGTCCATTTGAGAATTTGTCATGAATGGGTTGGGCATCATTATCGGTGGTTTGATCCGCTCCTCGGGAGTTGATTCCATGGAAGCCATTAATTTCTGCTTTTTCATTTCCTTAACTATTTCCACAAAATCGAGAGATTCAAGTTCCTTCACAGACTTTTCAGCCTGATATATTGGAGGAGTCCATTTACTATTATCGTACATTTTCTCGTATCTGGGAAGATGTGCAATATACTTATACTGACTATCGATCATTATCAATGCAGAGCCTGTAGGCATTGCTGCGAGCTGAGATGCTGTAATAAGAGGTTCCTTCAAAAGGTGACCGTTTCGTTCCAATTGTCTTTCACCGCAACGCTGTGACCACTCGTTTAAAGTTTCCCAATTGTTTGTTGAGAATCCTACCGTTATACCTATGCTTGAACCTATGGTCTCTGCTTTACTGGAACCGTAAACATCTTTTAGCTGCGAATAGCTTTGCAGTATCAACATAAGTCTTATGTTGCGGCTCCTTCCTGCTACACACAGATTTGGAAGTGAAGGGATACTTTTTCCTGTAGAGCCAAGCTCCTCTAAAATTATATTTACTCTTATAGGGAGCTTACCACCTTTATCTTGTGCAACACGAATCAAATGCTGCGTAAGCTGGGAAATCAGCAAACCTGATAAGGAGTCATATACATCGCTCTCATCAGGGGTTATCACGTAACATGCAAATGGACGCTCAACGTCAATGTCCATAATGTTGAGATTATCCTCCCCAAGCATTTCCATCAACCCTTTACTTCTGCTAAACACCTCGATGCCCGACGCAGCTACACTGTGAATAGAGGCTCTTGTATCGTTTGGAGCTGTTGCATATGGGGCGAGGTTCCTTTTAGCTAAAGAATCACTTGGAAGAGAGTCATAAAATGTTTTTAGTATTGTACTACCTCCAAATTTAACCTCAGACTGTTCCATCATGATAGACACATTATTGAGATTTACCATATCCTCAGGAAAAGTTTCAAATAATGCGTATATCAGCCCCTTTGCATACTGTGCTGCTGAGTCAGGCCAGAATTTATCCGATTTCCCATCATATGGATATACTCCGCTGCAGAGTTCACTGACTATAGAGCAGGCAATATCTGTTTCGTCCGGGTCATCTGAACGAAACAAACGGTAAGAAGTGCTGAGGGGATTCCACTTGGTTGGGCTTTTGCGGGGGTAACGGAAGTCGATACAAAAAAGCTGATAGTTGCCGGGAATGTAGCAAAAAGTGTTTTTGAACCCTTCTCCTTTTGGGTCAAGAGCTATAAAGCTCTCTCCTTTCTCTATCACTTCTCTTATAAAAGGAAGACTACAGCACTGACTCTTTCCCTTGCCGGTACGCCCTATAACTGCTATATGTGATTCTCCGTCGTCAGTGTATTTATCGCCATTCTCGTAATACAATATAGGTCCTGCGCCTACTTTTGAATCTGTTGTATTATTTAAGCGGCGTTTGATCTCGCTATCTGTATTCCATCTTTCGCTTCTGCTCATTTTTATCGCTCCTTTCAAAAGGCTTGTTATACTGTTCTATAAAAGCTTTCAGTCCCTTCTCATCAATGAAAGGTGAGAAACCTGAGAAGTCAGCATAGTGAATAACCATTTCTGCTGTTGAAATTGCACTCTTGACACTTGTTATATTGAAAGCGTTGACAATCTTCAGCAAAGCAGTACGAAATGCTTCACTATGAGATATAGTGACCCCATGCTCTTTGATGTTTTTGATGATTAGGTCACAAATATTATCTTCGTTGTATGGAACGGTACCCAGACGTTTTATATTTTCAACGCTTTCACACAGTTTACCGAGGAGTTTTTCTTCATTTCTGGTTGGAGATGAATGAATAAAGAAAACGATACAAGCAGTTTCGCTAACTGTTTTACAGTTTTTCAAAAACTCTGTACACTGAACCTCACCTAAATGCTGCGATATTGCGCTTATATCCATGCCAACAATATTACAGAACCCATTAGTGTATACCGCAGCTGAGTCAATAGTATCAAACGATTGCTTCAACTGCTGAAGTGTTCCATCAAAGGTCAGTTCAATATAGTCATCGAGGCTACGGTTAAAATCAAGCACACCGGTCTCACTAAAACAGTCCGTCATGTATTCTAAGATTGTTGTCCTGCCGGAACCGGAATCAAGCTGTATTGCCAGGTGGGGCGGTCTCAGTCCACACTGTTTGTAAACATGTGCTTCACTGCAAATTCTCTCGATTTCACCGCAGACATCTTCAAGACCGATAGGCTTTGTTATTTTACAATATTTCATATACTACCTCCTTTTACCACTCGGAAATAGGATCTCCGATATGATCCACAAGACCATATTTGAGAGCATCTTCTGCACACATAATGTTATCACGCTCTGTATCTACTTCGATTTTTTGTGGGGTCTGGCCTGTACTCTCGGAGATGATCCTATTTAGTCTTACACGTGTTTTGAGCATATGCTCTGCATGGATTCGTATATCTGTTGCTTGTCCATTTATGCCGCCAAGAGGTTGGTGGATCAGAACCTCTGCATTTGGCTGACACCAACGTTTTCCTTTGGTGCCTGCAGCTGTCAGAAGAAAAACGCCCATGCTTGCCGCCATTCCACTGGCTACTGTCACTATATCGCACTTGATTGCTTTTGACGTATCGTAGATACTGAGACCTGCAGAGACCGAGCCTCCCGGGCTCTGGATATATATGATTATATCCTCTTCGGAATCCCTTGCCAAGCTTCTAAGTGCTGAGTTTACAACTGCTGCCACTTCTTCATCAATTTCACCTACGATTGACATGGTGCGATGAGCAAAGTCAATGTCTAGGACATCTAACAGCATATCCTGACCGCTATAATTAACGGCCTTTTTCATTAAGTAGTTCATAAGTATACTCCTCCATATAGCCAAATAGTTTTGTAATGATATATTAATTGTTATTTGTATAAAAGGCTTCCCACGACGGTGAAGTAGATACTTCACCGTTTCGTTCGATTGCCAGTCGAAAACTCATCAGGCAGGATATACATACTTTTAATCTGTAAGAGTGGAAAATCTTTATTACTTTGAAAAGCATTTGGTATTATTTACTTTGTAATTTGAGATTGATTATTTGTTAAGATTGATATTAGTTGAAGTCTTATTACCGCTGCCGTCTGACTCAACTATTGTTCCAGATCCATCGCTACGAATATTTACATGAATTGATTCGTGAGGCCCACTGGCTGGATCTCTATCATATATGTTTATGTGAGATGTTCCGTGATTATCGTTGTGAGCTTCGATATATACGCCTTGGTTGTTTGATGTAGCCATAAAAAAGTCCTCCTTTAATTCATTTTACTTGTAACAAATGCATTTCCACACTACAGAAAGGATAATTACCTATGATACAATCCACCTGATGAGTTTCCGTCGCTGTCATAGTCGAACCCACCATGACCGTGTCCACAATCAGAACTGCTTGGCCAAAAAATATCCACATGACTCTCAGTTCCTTTGATGACACTCCCATCATCACAAGTTATTACATCTCTACCTCCCAACATATCAGATAACTGATTTTCTAGTGTGTAGGTACTCGGATCCCAATAATTCGACATACTTCATGTCCTCCTTTTTTTTATTTGTGGTTACCCACGACAGTATAGCTAATGCATAACTGTTTCGTTTGAGAACCATTCAAACTCATCAGGTGGGATAATGATTATTTCATCCATAAAGATATATATATATTCCAATTAATTTGAGTTTCTTTTATTCTTTGATTTTCATTTGAATATACTACATATCCATATTGACTTTTCTATTTTAAAGTTTGTCCTGTACTGTAAATATAGTAGCATATATTATTAGTAAAGTGTGGGATTTTGGGATTTTAACGGATTTTTTGAAATTTTTTTTATCCGTTTTTGCAAATAGCAAATCATTATGATAGAATGCCTTGTATTCGTAATTAGTATAAAATCATGAGTGATTTAAGTGGATTTTGTTGGATATGATAAAGTTTAGCGTTAAACTGAGTGAAAACGATTCAAATCGTACCGATCATGATAATCTAGTGGCTTTCAATGAAGTGATTTGAGAAATACTCGACTGATTGGAAGAGTATAGTTTTACGGTATTGTGCAAATTTGCCAAAAATGTTGACAACTTATCTAAAATGTGGTAAAATATATATGATGGCCATATCGTTTTTAGGGCTATTAAGGAGTGAGTTCATTGAAATACTATTTTGAATATAAAAACATTCGTTTTGAATTGTTAACGGAATATCCAGAGAAAACAGATGAAAGAGATGAAATAGTTCAAGAGCCTCCGATGATTACTGGAACTATGAAAAATCTCTTCAAAATGATCTATAAAGGTTCTAACCCCAAACCTGTTACAATCTATGAAAAAGATAAAATAAAAGGGGATGAGGTACAAAAATATCTATATGATGATAATAATAACGAACTGATTTCTTTTGATTCTTTCAATAGAACGAATAGAAAAATCAGGAATAGAATGAACGAAGCGCTTGGAGAAGAGTTTTTTTCTAAATCCAAGAATAACAAGGAGTGTTTTTTTACTTTGGAAATAGACCAAGATGTAAATGCTAATTCCAAGGAAAAGAAATATACTGTTGGTATAAACAAAAAAGTACGAAATCATATCAGCATTGTTTCTGACGAGGAATATTCCGAATTTGTTGAAAAAATTAAAGATAAGATTGCACACGGTGAATTCACTCTGGATGTAGAACAGTTTTCACTCGACTTCACCCACTATATTAGACGTGATTCTATTTCTGATGTTGTAAATGGAGTCCAAAGCAATCGCATAACGATATATGGCGATGACGGTGCAGGTAAAAGTACCTTTGTAAAGCACTATCTAATGGAAAGCTCGAAAAAATGGATATATGTTCAGTATAACGATTCGTTCTATTCTTCGTTTAGCTCATTAAAATTTAATGGATTTGATGATGATATATACAATAAATTGTATTCTGAATACAATGATGCTCGGGACATATTCTCTTTCCTTTTTGATTTAAAAGATGCTGAAGCACCTACCCACGAGATGAAAAAGGAGGAGTTTGTTTATTATATAAACGCCTTTCTTATTAGATCAATCAATCCTGATATTATATGCCTAGATGATTTTCCTGTCTATTCTAAAAAAGAGGAGAAATCCGTACAGGAGTTCATTAGCATAATAAATGGTCGTGATCATCATACTAAATTTATAATTACTACCAACCGGGAACCAATCACCGTTGCCAATAGAATACTGCTTGATCATACGTCAATAGATTTAAATGTTGTATTCTTGAAGTATCTTGAATCACCAAATCGTCAGGAAATGTTCTATGAAGAGCTGAATAATGGACATGTTCTTCCTGTTTTTAAGATGTTGAATAACAATGTCTGTGCAATATCATGGCTTGCCAATTATATGCGAACTAAGTTTGTTGATGGTGCGCCAATTACTTTTGAATATGTAAAAGAAGTTCTGAATAAGCAGGGCGAATTGATCAATAACAATACATACGAGTATTATGATGCTTCAAATGTATTACAAGTGGAGACTAATTCTCTTTTGAGCTATTTAAAGACATTTATTCAGATAAATATTGAAGAGTTGTCTTCTCCTCAAGTATTGCTTCTTTTATGTATGGCTGGAAAATCAATAAGTAAGGATCTTTTTAAAAAGATATGTATCAATATGCTAAAAATATCTAGTGATAGTTTTAATAATGCAATGAGTGAGATGTATAAAAGCAGCTACCTAACATATCATACATCACACTATATTGTAAATCCTATCATAAAACTAATAATAGCACCTGAATTTAAAGTGTGCTATCAAGATGTTTTTAGTGCCTTTATGAAAGCATATAACACAAATGAGTCTGGTCTTGATCGTATACTGATAGAGTATCAAGACTATCTTGAGCAGCTTCTTGACAGGACTAATTCCGGATATGACATTATTGATTTGAGTCTAATGATAGTTAATTCTGCTCTGCTTGTAAATGATATTCGTACAGAAACGCTTGAAAAGATAATCAGGATAATTCGCAGACGATCATTATTGTTTTCTCATGAATTAAATAGGAAGCTATACTATTTGTTTGAAAGGACTGGAGCGGACAATCTAAAAAAATTTGAATGCTATTATTATGTTGGAGATCTGCTTGATCAGAATAAACAATATGTGTTTTCGTCAAATCTAGCTAATCAGTTATTAGATGTTCTTTCAGTACATAATCCACGTAATGATTCAAGATGGAAAATAGATGAAAGTCATTTTATAAGATATAATATGGGCTTACTTTATTCTCTGATATTGGCGGATAGCGAAAACATACATACACTGGAAAATGCATATTATAAATATTATTTTGTTAAGAATGCATATTTGAAAGACTATCAGATGACTAACAAAGTCAAAGGAATAGTTAATTCTGATATAGGTGCATTATACTTGAATCTTGGGAAACAGTATGATGATTATTCTGTGATCCTTTCAAAAGAAGGAATAAACTCTAAACTTGACTGCATAAATAAGGCTCTTATACATCATGAATTGGCCAAAGATGTAAGGAACGCTATTATCCACGAAGAATTGAGTACATACGGTACCATCAATGATATCGAAATACTTAGAGATTATGTTAAAAGCTGTGATTGTATTGCAACTGATCTGTACTACTGTAAAGAATATGATAGAGCTATTGACTATCGAAAAACTGCGCTAAGTGACAACTTGGTAAAACAGTTCATCGATCAAGAACCGTTAATGCGGTGCGTTTATATAATGTACTTGAATATCGCTGGGTGTTATCACAAGATAATAGCTGAAAGACTAAGATCGGTATCGGATGATGAAATTGAGTATTGCTTATCTATTCTCAATGATTCAGAAGACTATTTTGATAAAGATACAAATGAATATAGCCGTGTATTAGAATTGCAAAGCTTTTTTAAAGAAAAACAACTCAACCGAAGTAGGTGAAGTACATTATGAATCAATCAGCTAATTATGAAGAAAACAAATATGGTATCGAATCAATATTCGATAACCTTTTAACTGAATACAGGAAGCTCCAAATTCATAAATATGGAATGGTTTATATAACAACTGTGGATATAAGTGAAGGCTGTATTGTTTGCTATGAATCACATATAAAGAATAGTTACATCAGGCATACTCTTCATCAAGGCTTTGTTGATTTGGTTTTTTCAGGACTGGCAGATAGAGCTGATGAGGTTATGATGATGCAAGATTACTTACAAAATCTAGATTTTAAAGCGGTGTATTGGCGAAACATTGGAGTTGATGCTGTTATAAGAATTGAAGTCCCCGTACTTGATGTTGACTCCCTTTCGGAGATTTCTCAAAAGAAAAGCATTGAAAAATGTCTTGATGCGGTATTTGAACTTAGTAAATTTACATTTATGTTAAAAAGAGCATCAATAGTAATAACGGCTTAGATTAGAAATAGATAGTTGTGGTATAATTATAGAAAACCAGTTTATTCTATAATACGGGTTAGATATGGTTTTATATCTTTCTGTATCCCTTCTTTGCAGCCTTCTCCCTCCGCCGCTTTTCTTCTTCCACCAAATTAGAGATATAATCACCTTTGGATATTTCCCCATAAGTCTTAGCAATATCCGAGTAAACATCATACCTATTCCTACAGCTTTCAAGGTTTTCCTTGAGGGCTGATATTTTTATGCCTAAATGACGAGCCTTTTCACGCAGGCTGTCCGCATCAGCAGGGGAGTGAATATCATTCTGTTCCAAAGCCTGCCTGCAAACTGTGAGCTGTAGCTGTTCACCGTCTAACAGCTTGCCCTTAGTAGACAACTCCTTAAAAAGCTGTGACTGTTCAAGCAGGCTCACCATTCGGTTGTATTCCTCAATATGCTCGTTTATCTCCTGCCTTTGCTTTTCGTATTCGATTCGCAGCTTTGCAATCCTGCCCTCTAAGTCACCGATAGAACGGATATTATTCTTGTTTATCACAGATAGCTGTGCCGACAGTCTGTAAACATCCAGATCATTATCAACCGAGTATTCCGCTGTAACGATTAGCTTGCGAGGCACTTTCTTCCGCTGTCCGGCAAGTATCCTAACATCATGCAAAATAGCGGCATAGGCTTCGCTTAGTTTGGTCTGCTTGTTCTGTGAGGGCGTTGTTCCGACACCCACCTCACGATAGATAATGCGTGTGTTTAAGCTATCCTCTGTGTATTCATCACCAAGCGTTTTAGTACGAACAAATCTCTGCTGCCCCGGTGCTTTCACGGATATGTACTTTCCACGTTTGACATCATACCCACGCTCTTCAAGCACCTGCAACAACTCATCAAGCGAGTTGACCGAGGGTATCAGCTTGTCTATTTCCTGCCTTATCTGCTCTTTCCACGAAGTGCCTTTCTTGTTCTGACTCCACTCATAGTGGCTTACCGACCGCCCCTTGTTTTCAAAATTCAGCGCAGGCTTTATTCCAAAGGCTCGGCATACACCGTTGGTGGTTTCTCTTGCTTGGCGTAAAGAGCTTCGGTTGGAATAATATTTCTTACCCGACAGCGAATAGGAATTGATTATCACATGATTATGGACGTGAGAAGCGTCAACGTGCGTAGCAATGACCGCCTGAACATCATCACCAAAGTTTTTTCGGACAAAAGCCTTCGCTATCTTATGGGCAAGCTCCGGAGTGACATTCTCATCATCTGCAAAGCTCATAACATAGTGAATCGCTTTGACAGTTCCTTTGCCTGTAAGCTGAGGAGGGCTGTCAAAGCTATCTCTCGCAAAATGATTATAAACTGTTTTCATCTCCAAATATGCGTCACGAGAGTTGGTGCCGCAGTTGACCGAGGCTGTGAGCACCAAACCCTCGGCCTTTTCGGGATTCTAATCCTGTATAATAAAACTTGACACATACAAAACAATCAAAGTATAATAAAAACAAAGGAGTGTGTCATCAATGGGAACAGGAAAACAATATGATGAAGAGTTTAAAAAGCAGGCAATAAAGCTCGCAAAGGAGATTGGCACCAAGGCAGCAGCAGATGAGCTGTGCATCCCCAAAGGGACGCTGGGGACATGGGTGCAAAAGGCGCGGATCGGGGAAATAGACACAGGTGCAGGCATCAGCTCGCCTTTCCACCTCTGCCCATTGTTTCATATCAAATGTGATCTTCTTCTCTTTTACCTGTTTGTACTTTCGCATTCTTCTTTTGCTCCTTTCATTTTCTGTAGCATATTACTTGTTCCCCTCGACAGAGGGCTTGTGTTAAGGGTGACGGGTTCCCTTAACAGTCAAACCGGAGGGCTCCGCCCGAATGGTTTGAGGGAAAGTGGTGAGTATGCACCACTTTCTATACTTGCTTACTCCAGTCATAAAAAATCGGTCAAAATTACCGATCACACTTTTATCCAGCCCGTATGGGCTGATGTTGCAAATAAATTTGACCGCTGCGTATGCAGCCGAAATTTTTAGCCCTCCATTATTACCTAGGATTTTCAAAGAATAGTTAAGGCAGTTTCAAGCTTTTACAAAAAACTTTGTATCATTGGACAAAACGGGGCAGAGGAAATTGTGCAAAAAGTAGAACTTTTCAAAAAATTCGATTTTTGCCTTAACTTTTAGCCTGAAATCCTAGGTATAAGTGAGAGGTTCAATTTCCCAAAGAAAAAATTTAGCCGATTTTCTTTTTGGTTCGCCTAATGAAATAGATGCTCTCGATCAAATCAAGATATAGGGAGGAGATATGACAAGCAACATCTTTCAGGACATTAAAGATAGGGTCGACCTTAAAGACCTCGTTCGCTTTTAGTGTCTGGAGGTGGATCGAGGCGGCTTCGCCTGCTGCCCATTCCACAATGAAAGGCACCCCAGCTTTAAGGTCTATGAAGATCATTACCACTGTTTCGGCTGTGGTGAGCACGGAGATCATGTTGACTTCGTTCAGAAGCTTTACGGACTTTCAAACATTGAAGCTGCCAAACAGATAAACAAGGATTTCAGACTTGGACTTGAAACAGGGGAGATCGCCAAACCCGTTATGCCAAGGCCAAGAAAGAACGCAAGGGTATATCCGAGCAGACGGCATACAGATACATAAACTCTGTTATGGACACCATAAGACAGCTCCTTGCCGAGGGAGTTGAAGTGAAGATAGGCAGCTTCGGCAAGTTTACTGTCGTCACCGATCTGGAGGGTAACAAGACTGCTATGCTTTGCTCCGCCAAGTCGCTGAAGCAGGCTATAACTGTGGGGGAGGGGATAGTCTGAGTATAATGATGAAGGGAGAACACTTAATGGCAGACAGAAGAAAAAGAGAAATAGTTGATGCTATCACAGAACTGCTCAAGGAGCTTATTGAGCAGGACGAGAATACAGCAGGGGCTGCGGAAGAAAAGAAAGAAACCGAGCCCCTTGAAATGCTGACCGTCAAGGAATGTGCCGAGCAGATCAAGGGGCTGACCGAGAACACCGTCAGACAGCTTGTAAAACAGGATAAGCTGCCGCACATAAGAAGCGGCAGGGGAGAACGTGGCAAGATTCTTATCAAAAAATCCGATCTCTATGAATGTATCAATAGAATGACTGAGTAAAAAGTCACCAATTATCAAGCCGCACCTTTGTTCGATTCGTAGAAATTGAGTGACTTTCAAAAAGACCTCTTGACTTGCGGTTCAATATAATATATAATGAATATAGCAAATTTAACACGTTAAAGCGCGAAAGTGAATTTGCTAAAATAAAGCTGCTCCGAGTGCGGAGTGCTGCGAACACTCTGAACACCCGGAGCAGATAGCCCGAACCTTTCCCGAATGGAGAAAGTGATACGAACTGTAGCAAGATAATTGTATCATATTTCTTCATTCGGGTCAAGAGGTATTTGACAATTCCATTAGAATGGAGGGATTTTGATGGCTAACGTCAGAAAAAGAGGCAACAGTTATCAGATAACTGTCAGCAGCGGTTATGACACAAACGGTAAGAAAATTGCACATACTATGACTTGGAAGCCTGCCCCCGATATGGGCGTAAGGGCAATCAACAAGGAACTTAGCATAGTCGCTGCGGATTTTGAGAAGAAATTCAAGAACGGGCAGAGCCTTGACAGCAAGATGAGGCTTTCCGAATACGTTGAGAACTATTGGTTAAAGCGTAAGGAGAAAGAGGTCGAGCCAACCACATATACACGGTATAAGGGAATGCTAAAAAGGATACTGCCTGCTCTTGGACACTACCGGTTGGAGAACATTCAGCCCGGTGCAATCTATGATTTCTATGATGATCTCTATGATGAAAAGAGGGAGGATATAAAGTATAAGCCGACTGAACTGTGCAGAGAGATTTGCAGAAAAGATTATACCAGACCAGAGTTTGCAGAGAAATGCGGAATAGGTATGACAGCTACCGATTCGATCAGAGCTGGTAGAAACCTCAATGAGAAAAATGCTAAGGCTGTTTCAAAGGCGTTAAGGTTTCCTTTGGAAGATCTGTTCATACCGCTTGAAAAGCAGCTTTCGGCAAGAACTATACTTCATCATCATAGGGTGCTTTCGGATATACTGCAAAATGCTGTCTATGACGGGCTGATAATAGTAAATCCTTGTTCAAGGGTGAGGGCACCGAGAGTTCAGCAGAAGGAAGCAAGATACCTTGATGAAGAACAGGCAATGCAGCTTCTTGTCAAAGTCAACCAAAAGGCAGATAAGCCATTTGATGTGCTTATACCTTTATTATTACTGACCGGTATGCGATGAGGAGAGGCTTGCGGTCTTGAATGGCAGGACATAGATTTTGACAAGAACCTGATACACATTATGCGGAGCAGCCTTTATCTTCCCGAAAAGGGAGTGTTCGAGAGCACACTCAAGACCATATCCTCAAAGCGAGTTATCCACATTGACAGTGACTTGGCAATGCTGCTTCAGTACCATAAACGGTGGCAGGAGGAAAAGGCGGCAGAGCTGGGCTCACAGTGGCAGAGTGATAACAACAGACTGCGGCAAGCCGATCAATCCGGGGACTGTTACCAAGTGGTTTTATAAGTTTGTGGCGGAGAACGATCTGCCAGACATTTGCCTGCATTCCCTGCGTCACACCTGTGCGACACTTTTGCTTGCGGCGCACACACCTATCTCGGCGGTAGCGCAAAGGTTAGGTCATTCCACATCAGCAACGACGAGCAGGATATACATTCATGCGATACAGAGTGCCGAGGCTCAGGCTGCGGAGACTTTGCACAATATACTGCCGCTGCCGAGTGCAGACAGCTTGAAAAAGGAAGCATAAAAATAACAGCCTGCAAGCAAATGGGTAATGCTTGCAGGCTGTTGGTGTTCATTATCAGTTGAAAAACTTTGAGGAGTGTGGTATAATATATGCGTAAATAATACGAAATGATTAGAACAGGAGATCACTTATGGCAGAAGAAAAAGGCTTTGAACTATCCAGAAATCTCTACAAAGAGTTCAAGAATATGAATCGTGAGAAAATGCAGACTGTTCTCACCAATATATACAAGCAAGGTGCAGCGAGTGTTGAAACTGCAAGTGTTGACCTTGATGAACTGCGTAAGGCTATTGGTAATATAAATGGTATAGGTGAGAAGCGACTTGATGAGATAATGCAGGTCATAGAAAGATTTGTGAACAACGCAGAATAAGAAAGACTTAATCAGAGGCTATGCTCTGTTTCTGATAGGGCTGTTCATAGCTTCTATGGGCGTTGCGTTTTCAACTAAAGCAGGGCTTGGGACATCACCTGTTGCATCAGTACCGTATTCGGTCTCGCTGGTAAGCAAGCTGCTGACCTTTGGTGGCTGGCTCAACCTGTTAAGCGTTATACAGATAATAACACAAGTCGCTGTGCTCAAAGGCAAGTGCAATTATGTGGAGATCGCTGTGCAAACAGTTCTTGCGTTTGTGTATGGTTATCTGACAAACCTTTCCGTCTGGCTGATAAGAGGAATAACTGTCAGCGGCTATCCTATGCAGTTTGTTTTTATGCTGCTGGGCTGTGTGATACTTGCTCTCGGTATATGGGTACAGCTCAAGGGCGGTGTGGCTATGCTGCCTGGCGAGGCTATGAACAGAGCGATAAGCAAAGTCACAGGCAGGCGGTATGAGAATATAAAGATACTCTTTGACATTTTGTATATTGCTCTTTCTGCTGTCATTTGCCTTGTATTTCTCGGAAAGCTTGAGGGTGTTCGAGAGGGCAGCATTATAGCAGCGTTTGCAGTGGGGAGCATTATAAAGGTATATAACAAGCTGTTTGACAAGTTGACTGAGAGAAAAGGTGAGCACTAAATGGATTGGATAAGAATAAATGATACAACATACAGATATGAGGACAAGGGCGTTAGGTTCTTTCTGATTATAGGGTCTGACTATGCACTCATTCTTGACAGCGGTATGCAGGTACGAAATGCAAAGGAACTTGCAGCACAGGTGACATTTCTGCCCGTAAAGCTGTTCAACACCCACACCGACCCCGACCATATCGGCAGCAACGAGGAGTTTGATGAAGTGATGATGAACCCCACCGAGCTTGTCAACTACCGTAAGCCCCATACCTCGCAAAGCATTATTCCCGTTTATGACGGTGACATTATCAACATTGGCGGCAGATCTCTCAAAGCGATACATCTGCCTGGTCATACTCCCGGTAGTACGGCTCTGCTTGATATGAACAGCGGTATGCTTTTCAGCGGTGATCCCGTGCAGGACGGCAAGATCTTTATGTTTGGACCTATGCGTGAGCTGTCGGCATATATCCTCAGCTTAAAGCGGCTGATGACGTTCAATAATGAAATATCTGAGATATATCCATGCCACGGCACCTGCCCCGTCAGCAAAGAAATAATCCCAAAAATGATAGAGGGTGCCGAGCGTGTCGAGAGGGGAGAGGTGACAGCTGAACCTCTTGAGATGTTCGGTCACAAGGTGGCTGCTTACAATATCGGTGCAGCCGTACTTTTGTGCGATGAATAGAATATGCAAAAATATGAATTTGCGTTTTGACAACCGGACAACTGCTTGATCTAATAATTGTAGAGGTAAATCATCTTTGGACTGTATATGAGGACCGGTTTAAGATTTTATATACTATAAGTTGTTATAACTTGGGCTGCGGTTGGATTTTTGACAACTATTTGACAACCAAAACCGCAAAAAAAGGCAAAAACATACATCAAGCTATAACAAGTTGGTTCGCAAAACCCCCGTAAAATCGGCATTTTCAAGAGGCTAAGAAAAGATAATCGAACAGATGTTCTCAATTCCAAAACCGCGTGCCGAGGGTTCGAATCCTTCTGCCCCTGCCATACTTGTGCAATAAAATAGATGCACACCTCGAAAAGCTCGTATTTACGAGCTTTTTTTGCGTTTTGAGGGTGAAAATTTCAGGTGTAAAACCGTAGATGCTTTTTCGTAAAAAAAGGATCTGAACCCTCAACAATTAAATATCGTCAAACAAAGCGACAGACTTTGAGTATATTTTGCTCTAAGCCTGCCGATTTTTTATGAAAAAACTTTCACAAAGTTTTCAATATAAATTTATTGGATCTGCCGATTTTGTTGGTATCTCTTAAAACGGAGAAACCAATAGGATCGGCTTTTTTGTTTTTAAGAGAGGTGGTGATCCTAATGTAGCAGAGGCTGTATTAACAGATGAGAAAATAAATTTGACAGGAGGAATGTGTAATGTATTACAATAAAGAAAACGTTGAAAGGCTGCGACAGAGATATCCGGAAGGAACTCGCATCTGCCTTGACAGAATGAATGATGATCCATTCCCTGTTGAGTCGGGTACTCTTGGCAAGGTCGATCACGTTGATGACATCGGCACTTTGCATTGTATCTTTGACAATGGGAGAACGCTCGGCGTGATCCCAGGCGTGGACGATTTTCACGTTATCAGAGAAGGATCGGAACAAACCGAGGAAGAAGAAATGAATATGTCAATGTAACGGTCAAGTTAAGAAAGCTTGGCCGTTTTTTTATTGAGGAAAGGAACGTGGTAAATGATAAAATATTTCGATATCTTCGCAGGGATCGGCGGATTCCGCTCAGGACTTGAAAAAGCAGGCGGCTTTGAGTGCGTCGGATACTGCGAAATAGATAAGTATGCTAAAAAAGCATACGAAACGTTGTATGATACGGAAAACGAGGTGTATTACGATGACACAAGAAAAATTGACCCAAACGAACTGCCCGATCTCGACCTTATATGCGGAGGATTCCCTTGCCAAAGCTTTTCGATCGCTGGAAAACGAAAAGGATTCAGCGATACCCGAGGAACTCTCTTCTTTGAGATCGCCAGGATTGCCGCCATTAAAAAACCTAAGTATCTGCTCCTTGAAAATGTTCCCGGTCTCCTATCGCATGACCAAGGCAGGACGTTTGCGACCATCATCGGTACGTTGGATGAATTGGGGTACGATGTCGTATGGGAAGTGCTTAACAGCGCAGATTTTGGTGTGCCCCAATCCCGAAAAAGAGTGTATATTGTCGGATTTCATAGAGAAAAGTGTTCCGGAAAAGTATTGTCTTTCACAGATGCAAATCCAAAAACTCTTGTCAAAAGAATTTCAGGCAGAGAGGGAAACAGGGTATATTCAGCCGACGGACTGAGCATAACCCTTACAAGTCAGGCTGGCGGTTTTGGAGGGAAAACAGGTCTTTACGAGATAATCGGTCTGCCGATAAAATCAAAAACTAAGTCAGGCTATCAGATAGCTCTGCCCGGTGACAGCATCGACCTTGCATATCCAAATATGAATTCAAGGCGTGGGAGAGTAGGAAAGGAGATAGCTCATACCCTTACAACAAGCTGTAATCAGGGATATTACGCATTTGGGATAGATATGAATCCTGAGCCGAAAGTCACAGAGCTTGCAAGATGTATAACCGCAAGGCAGGACAGCGGTATCGGTCATCACAAAGGCGAAAAATCCGGAGTTGTCCTCATAACAGACCCGATAGCTGTGCTTGACCCTGCAAAAGCAGAAACAAGACAGCAAGGCCGAAGATTTAAACTTCCAAACGAGCCTATGTTTACTTTGACCGTTACCGACAGACACGGCGTTGTGTACTGCGGATATATCAGAAAGCTTATGCCGTTGGAGTGCTGGCGGCTGCAGGGCTTTACCGATGAGCAGTTCAACAAGGTCAAAGCCACAGGAATGTCCGATGCACAGCTTTACAAACAGGCAGGAAATGCAGTAACCACAAATGTTGTGGAGGCGGTTGCAAGAATAATTTTAGAAACGGAAAAAGGAGAAAACGCATGAGCAATGTGATAAAGATTTTTGAGAATGATGAATTTGGTTCTTTAAGAACGTTAACAGATGAACACGGAAGGATCATGTTCTGCGGAAAGGACGTAGCTTCTGCATTGGGCTACAGCAATACAAAAGACGCAATAAGACGGCATTGTAGGTGGGGCGTGAAACACGACCTACCTCATCCGCAGTCTCCGACTAAAAAAATCAAAATGATTTTTATTCCTGAAAGTGATGTTTACAGACTTGTTGCACATAGCAAGCTGCCTGGAGCTGAAAAATTTGAGTCATGGATTTTTGATGAAATCCTGCCTCAGATCAATCACACCGGAGGTTACGTTTCAAATGAGGATATGTTCATAGAAAACTACCTCCCCTTTCTGGAAGAACCGTATCGTAATCTTTTCCGCCTGCAGATGACGGCTATCAAAAAGCTGAACGAGCGTATCAGGCACAATCAGCCTTTGGTGGACTTTGCAAATCAGGTAGCAGGAACAGAAAATCTCATCGACATGAACGCAATGGCAAAACTTGCGGCTGATGAGCATTTTAAAATCGGCAGGACAAGGCTGTTCCGCTGGCTAAAATACATGGGAGTGCTTATGGCGAATAACCTCCCCTATCAGCAGTTTATCGACCGTGGATATTTCGCAGTTAAGGAGTCGGTGTTCGAGGTGGACGGCATGAAAAAGACTTATCAGCAGACGCTTGTGACGGGCAAGGGGCAGAGATTTGTTATTAATCTGCTGAAAAAATATTATGGAAAAGAGGTTTTGCAATAATGCCAGAAAAGCCAAAATGTCCGCTCATAGGTCAGAACGGGAATATCTTTAATCTTATGGGCATTGCTTCAAAAACGCTGAAGAGAAATGGCATGTCGAATGATGCCAAGGAAATGTGCGACCGTATCACCTCTTCCGGCAGCTATGATGAGGCACTGAGTATTATCGATGAGTATGTGAAAATCACTTCGGCTGACGATGAAGAAACCGAAGATTTTGGAATGGAGATGATGTGAATGACGTATTTATTCATAGGAATGCTGATAGGCGGGATTATCGGGTTTACGGTCGGAGGTCTTGCCATAGCTTTTAAATCAGCCGAAAAGGAGCTTGCCCGTCTGGATAAGGAGGTAAAAGATGCACACAAACAGAATAAAAGCAAAGGTTGATTTCAAGTTCTGTATGGGAAGTATCAACGCAATGCTGAGAGCCACAAAGCCTGTGCTTTCGGAAAGACAGTATAAAGAATTATGTACTGAGGTAAACAAGGTCGACGGCTATCTTGAGCAGAAACGCATAATATTCAGCTATGTTGATCCAATTATCAAGTGCTGAAGAAAACACAATTAAATAAAAACTAAGGTCGTTTTGCCAATGACAGAAAAAACTTCTGTTTTTAGCAAAGCGACTTTCTTTCTGTCATTGGTTCTAACGGCAGAAAGGAAAAACATGAACAGTTTTATGTCTTGGGTAGGTGGAAAGAAGAATCTTCGTGACGAAGTGCTTGCAAGATTTCCGCCTTACTATGAAAGGTATATCGAGGTCTTCGGCGGTGCAGGCTGGGTACTGTTTCACAAGCCGCCCGGTGCAGATTTTGAGGTGTACAATGACTTTAATTCAAATCTTGCAAATTTGTATCGCTGCGTTCGTGACAAGCCTTCAAAGCTGAAATACAAGCTTAGGTATGTGCTTGATTCAAGAGAAGATTTTGAGTATTTAGCCCTACTTCATAAGCGTGGCATTTTGCCAAGACTTTACGACGTTGACCGAGCCGCAAAATTTTATCAGCTCATAAGGTACAGCTATGCTTCGGGACTTGACAGCTTCGGAAGTCAGCCACATTCGATGTGGGCGGACTTCCCTATGATCGACCTTGCCGCAAGAAGATTGCAGAAAGTAGTTGTTGAGAACAAGGATTTTGAAAAGCTGATTAAGCAGTACGATAGACCCGTCAGCTTTTTCTACTGCGATCCGCCCTACTTTGCTACAGAAAGCTACTACAAGGACGTAGGATTTACGGCAAAGGATCATATCAGACTGCGTGACGCTCTGCTTGACATCAAAGGCAGATTTTTGGTTTCGTATAATGATTGCCCTGAGATCCGTGAGATATGGCATAAACCAAACATTCACATTGAAGAGATAAGCAGACTTAACAACTTAGCACAGCGTTATGACGCAGGCTGTCAGTACGGCGAACTGTTTATCTCAAATTATGACACAAGCGAACGTGCGAAAGCTATCAAACAGCTTTCGCTTTTTGATTAGGAGGTTTTTATGAAGAAGATAATATTGGCACAGGTTTTAACGGCAAAAGGCAAAACAGAATTTTCTGGACTTTATGATAGGCATGGAAATGCTGTAACGGTAGATGTCGAACGTGACAGCAGCGGTGTTTCACTTATCATATGGCAGAACGAGCAGAAAAAGCAGCACTTTGACTGTGGGATATCCGAAGAAGAGATACAGCGTACCTGTGCGATGTTTGATGACTGCGGCGATTGTCCGCTGAAAGAGTATTGTGAAAGTGAGGCAAAAGAATGAGGATACTTGTGTTTGAACCTCTGAAAGAACCGTATGTAAGGGATATTGAGGATGATATCCATGCCATGCAGGAAATTGTGGGCGGCAGCATTGAACCTATATATTTTGAGCAGACAAATGACGCACTTTGCTGGTGCAATGATGAGTTTCTGCTGAACGGTTCAAAGCCTAACAGGATAGTTGGAAATACACTTGTTCACGGCACTTTCTATATTTCGGGCAACTGTCTGAACGAATACGGCGAATGGGACTCTTGTTCACTTACCGATGAACAGATAGAAAAGTACAAGCAGCAGTTTGATCATATCATAGTTGATCTGCACGGTATCGGGCTGGTTGCTGTGAGAGAAACAAAGCCGGAAGTGATCCAACCGCTTGAAGAATATGAAGAAGAACCGGAAATCGAACAGACAATGTAAAGGAGAATGAAACTATGAGAATACACGCATCTATCAACAGAATGGTAAACAAAGAGGATTCAGCAATCAAGGCATATGCCAGCGTAACGATGGACGGTATGTTCGCCGTTCACGGACTGAGGGTCATCGAGACCGAAAAGGGCAGATTTGTCAATATGCCCTCCACCTCATACACCGATAAGGACGGCAACAAGCAGTACAGCGACACCTTCCACGCCATAACCAAGTCGGCGAGAACTGCCGTAAATCAGGCTGTGCTCAATGCTTATGATCTCAAGCTGCAGCAGGTTCAGCAGACGGATATCGAGGTGGAGAACACTCCCGATGAGGAAATGTCGGAGCCTGAAGATGAACCTGAACCGGAGATAAGTATGTAGTTTGCTAAAGCTTATGCTGTGCAAATTGTCACAAAGGTAGAACTTCAATAAAAAGTCTGGATTTTAAAGTACTAGTGTGATATATTGCTTGTCAAGGAGCGTGATAATATGAAAAAAGCAATGGTCATATCAATATTTTGTGCTGTATTTTTATCTGGCTGTGGAAATGTATCAGAGTCCGCAGAAAGAGAAAACTCTTCAGTAGCTAGTCAAACTACGACCACGGCTATAGTTTCCGCAAAAACATCGGCAAAGGAAGAAATTGATACAAGTGAAACCACAACGACCATTAAAAAGAGTTCGCAGACGGTATCATCTTCCTCAAAGCCAACAGATACTGAGGTAACTGCGGCTAAGAAATCAAGCACTTCAAATACAGGCTGCAATTCGGTTCAGGGGCAGAATAACGCTGTACAGGGTAATAACCAAGCTGTGCAGAATAATACTCCATCCAACAATTCTCAGGACAATAACTTAGCGGAGCAGAACGCCCAGCCGTCCAATGAGAAGTCTCAGAATAACGAGCCGTCTGCCACCCAATCAACAACGGCAAAGCCGTCATCATCGGCAGTGTCTGCGGTAACAAATCCGCAGACTACAACAGTGCCGCAGACTCAACCACCCTTGCCGGTGCCCACTGAGGAAGAACGATATATGGATATCGGCAGAAGCTTATCTCATAACGGCTCTGATTACAGCAAGGCAGAGGCGGTATACAACTGGATGACTGAAAACGGTTCGGGCACTTGTGTGAATTATTCGTGGCAGACCTACTATTTGTGCAAAGGTACAGATCTGGAATGCTATCTTGCATGGACGCCGTCAAAACTGTATGGTCATGTAGCAAATGTTGTTAAGGTAAACGGAACATGGTTTGTTATTGATACGCAGGGGCAAGGATTTCTGCTGAATAACGATTGCGGATTCAGTGAAATAATAGATATTGATGAATCATATGTATCAGGGGCGGATTTGATAAGCAACCAAAGATATGATGAAATATATTAAGATGTGCAAACGAAAGAGCCGAAATCCGGCTCTTTTTCTTTGCAAAAATGAAAAGGAGAAATGCACTTTATGTTCAAAAAATCGAAAATATTAAAGAAACTCAGCGCAGGGTTCATGGCAGGACTCTGTGCTTTTTCTATGTTCGGTTCATCTATGAGCGGAGCAATCACAGCAAGTGCCGCAAGCACACCTATGGAAAACCCAGCATTCCCGTCAGCGGATACGGTGATCGCAAAGGCGGCGACCTTGCTGGGTACACCGTATACCTATGGAAACAAGGGCTACTGGTATGCGTATGATCAGGGTCAGTACACTCCGCTTTCTGTTGAAACGATAAATAATCTCGGCATTGACTGTTCGGGTCTGGTGTACTATACTCTTACGCAGCTTGGATACAAAACATCGGGGTTCAGTTGGAACAACCCTGTGCCTGTTGATACAGATCATTGGCTTACAGTCAATGATAACTGCACCATAACTTACGACGGAAAGACTTCAAAGGTCGAAGTCGAAAAGAAAAACATCAAGACAACGGACCGCCCGTATTGGGAGTGTGCTGACGGTTCGGTTATTACAGCAGGTTCTGTGGTGGTCGCTCAGAATCCGGGTGGTGAGGATCACGCTTGGATATATATGGGCGAATTTGATTCAAGAAATGATGTAATAAGCTATCTGAGATCTATTGGTGTTTCGGAAAAACTCATAAACTCAAAGACAGTTGGCGATGGAAAAGGTGCAGGCGGAAAGCATTGGAGAATAGAATCCAGCGGTTCGGAGGGCGTTGTTATCAACAACAAAACAGATGGCAAAACCGCAACAGCTATGAATATGTCGGCGTTCAGGATAACAAAAAATGATGTGAAATTTGAAATAACTAAGGTTCTTGCTTCAGACAGAACGGTTAAGATTTCAGGCACAAGCAAGGTAGACGGCACGGTTGCAAAATACGGAGTATATACCGATAAGGCTTGTAAAAACAAGGTCGGCGAGATCACTATCGGCAAGGACGGAACAGGTTCCATTCAGTTACCTGAAAAGCAGTATTACGTTAAGGAGATCTCCGCACCGACAGGTTACAGTCTCTCTGAAGAAGTGTTCGCATTAAAGGCTGACGAAAATATATTTGTGACCGAAGATTTTACGAGAGGCAAAATTAAGGTCAATAAGACCGCCGATGACGGGATCGTAAGCGGCAGAGAGTTCAAGGTCACAGGAAACGACGGCAGCAGTTACACCAAGAAAACCAATGCAAACGGCGTTGCCGAATTTAGCGGATTAAAGGTATACAACACATCTACGGGCAAAGCGATCACCTACACCGTATCCGAGATCAATGTAGATACAAGATACGAAGTCCCTAAGGCTCAGAATGTTACGCTGACAAGCGGAGATGTTGATCTGACTGTGAATGTGAAGTTCAACAATCAACTTAAAACGGGCTCGATAAAGATAAACAAGCACTCTGAGGATAATCAGAACGATGATAGAGAGTTCACTATTACGGGCAACGGTAAGACCTACACAATAAAAACAGGTTCGGACGGTATTGCAATCCTTTCCGATATTCCTGTTTACAACAGCAATAATGAGAAGATCGTGTACACCATTTCCGAGAAAAATGTTCCCGTAAGATATGTAGTTCCAGCGGATCAGACTGCAACCCTTACGGCAGATGCGACCACAACCAAGACATTCAAAAATATCCTCAAAAAGTTTACAGTTGAGGTAACAAAGCAGGATTCTGAAACAACATCAGCACAGGGCGACGGAACGCTTGCAGGAGCAGTTTACGGACTGTACAAGGACGGCGAGCTTGCCGATACCTATACGACCGATGAAAACGGATATTTCAAGACAAAAGAGTATGTCTGCGGAAACTACACTGTTCAGGAAATTTCACCAAGCGAGGGCTATCTCCTTGACGAAACAGTTTACTCAGTCGGTGCAGAGGCTGAGAATTATTGCATTGAGCATAACTCACTTTCTATGACAGTGACTGAGGACGTTATCAAGGGAAATATCGCAATGATCAAGCATTCCGATGACGGCTCTACTCAGATAGAAACTCCGGAAGTGGGAGCTGAATTTGAAGTGTATCTGAAATCTTCAGGTTCTTATGCAAATGCTGTTGAAACAGAACGTGATTACCTGACGTGTGATGAAAACGGCTTTGCACAGACCAAGGATATGCCATACGGAATTTACACCGTGCATCAGACCAAGGGCTGGGAAGGTACGGAGTTTATAGCTGATTTTGATGTCAACATCAGCGAAAACGGACAGACCTACCGCTATCTTATCAACAATGCAGAGTTTGAAAGCTATGTTAAGGTGGTAAAGGTAGATTCCGAAACGGGAAAAACAATTCCTTACGAGGGTGCAGGATTTGAGATCTACGATTCAAACGGTCAGAAGATCTCAATGACTTTTGCATACCCTACCCCCACAACAATCGACACTTTCTACACAAACAGCGAGGGATATCTGATTACTCCCAAGGTTCTTCCATACGGCGAATATTCTCTTGTTGAGGTTCAGGCTCCTTACGGCTATGCGCTTGATAAAACTCCCGTAGCATTTTCGGTTTCCTTAGAAAATGCAGAGAAAGAAAACTCGCTTACTATTGTCAAAGTTGAAAAGCAAAATACCGCTCAAAAAGGAAAGATCAGCGTTCGGAAAACAGGCGATATTTTCACAAGCGTGACAATGGCGTCCTCCGCTTACACAGATGAAAACGGTGAAATGATCGTGAATCCAACAACTTACACTCCCGTGTTTGCGGACGGAGATCTCAGCGGCGCAGTATTTCAGGTGATCGCTGTAGAGGATATTGTTACGCTCGACGGAACAACAAGAGCTTATGCAGGAGATGTTGTTTCAGAGATCACGACAGACGAGAACGGCTATGCCGAAACTGAGCCGCTTTATCTTGGCAAGTATGAGGTCAGAGAGATAAAAGCTCCCTATGGATATGTGCTGAACAATGAGCCTAAAGATGTTGAACTGACATATGCAGGGCAGGAATTTGAGGTGAGAGATACTGTGGATACAGAGTTTGAAAATGAGTATCAGAGCGTGAGGATATCGCTTTCTAAGGTTATGGAAAATGATAAGCTTTTCGGGATCTACGGCGAGAATTGCTATACGAGCGTTCGTTTCGGACTGTTTGCGGCGGAGGATATACAGGCGGCTGACGGTACGGTTATTCCTGCGGACGGACTGATTTCAGAAGTTTCACTTGATGAGAATATGACCGCAAAATTTGATGTACAGATACCTTTCGGCAGGTATTATGTCAAAGAAATTTCTACTGATGAGCATTATGTTCTAGGTGGAGAAAAATATCTTGTAAACTTCGAGTATATGGGACAGGATATCCGGACTTCGGATATTGACTGCGGACAGTTTGTAAATCTTCTCAAGCGTGGCAGGATAGAGGGTCACAAGGTAGATGATAAAAGTGAACCTCTTGAAAATGCTGTGTTCGGGCTGTTTACTGCCGACTGCGTGAAGTTCA
>OLRG01000853.1_pt1 | contig 26929 bp, 22 predicted proteins | sample 1672331 | NCBI WGS metagenome assembly OLRG01 (sample SAMEA3136672, study PRJEB25190) | human gut metagenome
GCATGGTGAACTTGCCATCTGTTACTTCCACATTTTGATCACCGGAGGTAACGGTGATGGTATCCAGCTCATAGCCTTCCTCGGGGGTAGCGGAAACGGTGACGGTGTCACCCATGGAAGCGGTAGCGGGATCAACAGTGACCTTGCCGTTTTCAGTCTTGTCATCTACGGTAACGGTGTAGACGGACTTCTTGAAGGCAGCGTTCAGAACCACATTTGCCTTGGGCATTGTGAAGGTATAAGCGCCGTCCTCATTTGCGGTGATCTCCTCTGCAGTTTCACTGCCCTCAGCGGTATAGGTCAGCTTCTTCAGCTCGTAGCCGGTGTCGGGTGTTACTGTGACAGTAACAGTATCGTCCCAAGGAGAATTGACCGCCGCAGCGATGGTGCCGTGGGCAATGCCGTCGGCAACGGTTACGGTATAGGTGAGCTTCTGGAAGGTGGCGTGAATGGTGACGGCCTCAGCCGGCATATTCAGCGTGTAGCCATTGTCAGCTGCCTCGATCGCATGGTGCTCGTCAGAGCCCTCGGTGGTGTAATAGAGCTCCTTCAGCGCATAGCCCTCAGCGGGAGAGACGGTGACCGGAACGGCGGTGCCGACCGTGGCGGTTTCAGCATCCACGGTGACTGCGCCGTTTTTGATGCCCTCTGCCACTGCGATGCCATAGGGGATCGCCTTGAAGGTGGCGGTAACGGTGACGGCTCCTGCGGGCATGGTGAACGTGTTATCCTCGTTGAGCGTGACCTTGGTCGTGCTCTTTTTCACGGAGATGGTGTCCAGCTTATAGCCGGGATCCGGGGTGACAGCAAGGGAGACAGTCTCGCCATACTGTGCCGTTGCAGGGGCGGCAACCGTGCCGTTTGTTGCCTTTATGGTGATCTTATAATCGGCCTTCTTAAAGGTGGCGGAGACGGTGACTGCTTCTGCGGGCATGGTAAAGGTTTTGCTGGTGACGGAACCGGTAACTGCGACCTCTGTGCCGCTTGCCGTCTTCACGGAGATGGTATCCAGCACATAGCCGGTGGTGGGTTTGATTGTCAGGGTCACTTTCTTCCCCTCCGGTGCGGGAGAGGTGGTGGTGATTTTGCCGTTGGTGAGCGGCTCGATGGTAATGGCATTTGCCGGGGCGATACCATAATAGCCGTCTACCTTGCCGGTAACGCCGTAGCCCTCTGCAACTGCGGAAGTGGAGGGAGCGGGAGAATAATGACCGCCAGAGATTTCAAAATTGCTGGAGTTGGCTTTTCCGTATCCCCAGATGGATTTACCTCTGCTGTGCTTGACGGTAAAGGTGCCGCCGGTGATGGTAGTATGCGGCGTGGGATCGGTGTCCTTGTCCTTTGCAGTCATGAATGCGCAGGGATAGGCCCAGTTCGGTGTCGTTGCGGTATGTGTAAAGGTGCCGTCGGTAACAGTGGCGGTGCCATAGGACAACACAACGCCATTGAAGGAATTACTTGCGGCGTAACTACAGGTAAAGTCACCGCCGTTGATGGTCAGTGTACCGGTGGGCTCGCTCTTTACGGTGTTCATACCACCGGTGTAGGTGCCACTATGAATGGTCAGGGTCCCCCAGTTGTCGATCATGGAGGCAGCGACGTTTCCGGCGGTGGCAGTCACATCGGTAAGCTCAATGGAACCGGTGGGATCGGCCTCAGTGCCGCACTGGATGTTATAGTAGCTTGCGCCGCCCACAATGGAACCGTTCTTTACGGAAACCACGGCGCTGTTGCCAACGGACAGGGTAGCCTTGCCGCTGCCGGTGTTGGTCAGCGTCTTGCCGCCCAGATCCAGCGTCAGATTCTTTGTGCCGGAGATGGAGATATCCTCAGTGGTATCGGCCACCAGCGTTACGGTATCGTCATCCTGAGCGGCTGCGATAGCCTTTGCCAGGGAGGTGTACTTGTTTTCACCAATGGTTGCCACGGCATCCTTCATGGACACGGTGTAAAAACCATCGTCCCCGCTGGCAACGTTATAGTCATCCGGCACATATTTGCTGGGATCAGCGGTAAAGCTGCCGCCGGTAATTGTGATCTCATCCAGTTCGCCGCGGGAGTTAAGACCGCCGACAAAATTGCCGCCCTCAATGGTAAGCTTGCCAATATCGGTATTCTCAGCACAACCACAGTTGTCAATGGCATACACGGATTCAGCAGTAAAGGTGCCGCCTGTTACAGTTGCAATGTTGTGGTTCTGAAGTGCAGCTTGTGTATAGTTGGAGAAAGTACCATCCTTGATGTAGAGTACAGCACCATCGTCATTTTTGATGGTGTTAATGCCGCCAGTAAAGGTGCCTCCGTTGATGGTCAATGTAGGCTGATCGATGCCGTCACGGCTGTTATAGTCGTAATAGCCATTGTCCAGCATGCTGGAGAAGTGACCGTCATTATAGACTGTTACACCGGAATTGATTTCCATTGTTCCGTGATTCAGAATGGTGTAAAAGCTGTTGCCGCCGCTGTTGTTAACATCTTCACCAGCTTCCGCAGAACGAGTAAATGTACCAGCGTTCAGGGTAGCGGAGCCAATGTTATAAATAGAGGCTTTTCCATTGGTGATATTGTCGACTGTACCGCTCTTGCTTTCGCTGCTGTCGGTAATCGTCAGAGTACCCTTGTTTACAATGGTATTCGATGTGACGTTGGTCAGCTTGTTACCGTTCAGATCCAGCGTGAGCTTCTTCTCAGCGGGGATGGTGACATCCTCGGCAGCATCAACCGCAAGGGTGACGGTAGCATCTTCACCTGCGTCTGCAATTGCTTCTGCCAGAGAGGTGTACGCAGTTTCGCCGATGCTTGCAACAGTGTCTGTCGTTCCAGAAGCACCATCCTCGGCAAACGCTGTGGGCATCACGCCAAGTACCATGCACAGTATCAGCATCATGCTCAGTATTCGTTTTTTCATAGCATGTTCCTCCTTTGTTTTCCCGGCGGTGCATAACGCCGGAGTTGCAGGGAACTGCCGGGCCGGAAGACGCAGGGAAATCTGCATGGTGCATTCCGACTGGGCAGATCGCAATACAATCATCACAAAGTATGATATCACTATGATTTCGACATGTCAATATTTTTGGAATTCTTCTAAAAAATAGGCGACTATTTGTATTTTTTCTATAGCATCATGTAGAACGAATGGGAGAAAGCGAGAAAAAGCGGTGCTGTCAAAAATCCAATATGAAAAAAAGAAAGCTGGTATGGTCTATGAAGTACGAAGCGGAACCTGTGATAACTGTATGCTGTGTCAAACTGCCGGAATGATATAGGGATGCGCAGAAATTGTGGGTTGACAGCGGGAAGACAGGTATAATATAATATTTCATATCGGAGTTGTAGGCAATAAATAAGAGCGGCACGCCGCTTTGAAGGAGCATAGATATGAGAATTTCAGCAAAAGCCCGGTATGGGCTGGCGGCCATGGTCTATTTTGCCATGCGGTATCCCACCCAGACCAAATTTACGGTGCTGGAGGTTTCGGAGGCATTGAAAATATCCAAAATCTATTTGGAGCAGGTATTTACCCGCTTAAAAATGGATGGCGTGGTGCAGGCCACTAAGGGCCCCCAAGGTGGATATTCTCTGACCCGGGATCCGGAGGAGATCACGGCCTATGAGGTGCTGGCGGCCACGGAAACCAGCCTCTTTGATGCTACCCCGGAAACGGTGGGACAGCAGGCTCCATATTTGGAGCAGGTGATGATGGAGGATGTATTTCAGGTGCTGGATCAGCAGGTGAAGGATACGCTCTCGGAGATCACGCTGGGGCAGCTGGCGCAAAAGTCCATTGAAAAGGGAACAACGGGATACATGTATTACCTGTAAAGAAAGTGGAACGCCTTTTTAAGACGTTCCACTTTTGCTATATTCGGTCTTTCAGGACAAACAACAGCCGGATCAGCCGGTAGTGCCGCCCCTCCAGCAGCCGGAAGGCCAGCATTTTGCCCCGGGGAAGCTGGGAAAGCAGCGGGTTCTTTCGGTAATCGGGGAAGTTTTGCTGGAGATAAGTGCGGAACTCCTTCAGCAGAGGGTGGGTGGGATCACTGCGGAGCACCCGGACTGAGGCGGCGATATACAGATGGTCGATACAGAGCCGCTCCAGCTGCGGGCGGTATGCTGTAAAGAGACCGGCATTGCGGTACCAGCCCAGAAGGTCATCGAAGGCATCGATGATCTCGTGGTTTCGCTGGACGTTGGCGTTCCGGGTGATGGAGCCTTCCCTCTGGACGTAGTGATACCACACATCCGGCAGGGACACAACGGAGTCTGCTACCGCAAACAGCTTCATGGTGGTGCGGATATCCTCAAACCAGACCCGGGCGGGAAACCGGATGCCGGAGGACAGGAACAGCTGCCGCCGTACGGCACGGCACCATGTGTTCGGTAAGGTCAGCAGCAGCTGGGGGCAGTCCGCCAGTGTCAGCGGTGTGTGATAGGGAAGCTGATCCCGAAAGGCAGTGAGGTCCTGATGCCCATCGTTGGTGATAAAGCCGAAGGAGTAGATATCGGCAGGGCATCGGTCAATCTCAGCCGAAAGACCGGAAAGGGCATCCGGAGAGAGAAAGTCATCGCTGTCAAGGAAGATCAGATAATCCCCCTGGGCTGTGGCGATGCCGGTGTTTCGGGCGGCACCCAGACCGCCGTTTTCCTGATGCACCACATGACAGCCGGTTTTGGCGGCAATCCGGTCGCAGAGGGCGCCGCTATGGTCCGTAGAGCCATCGTCCACCAGAATCAATTCATAATCCGAACAGGTCTGGGCAATCACAGAGTCCACACAGGTTTTCAGATATGCCTCTACATTATATACCGGGACGATCACAGAAAATCTCATGCAACAGACTCCTCTGCTTTGGGGTAGACCTTGATCTTTGTCAGATAATATACCAGCGCCAGCAGCATGGAGAGATAGAAGGAGGCATTGGGCCGCCGCAGGACACCGGCGGTGCAGAATGCATAGATCAGGATGATCCCCAGTGATAATCCAATGGCGCCGGCCAGCGGAGTAAAATACATTTTGGGATTCCGGAGCATTCCCCGGAGGATCAGGAGCAGGAAGTAGCCGATAAAGCCCAGCAGCAGTGCAAGACCAACCACACCATAGAGGAAGTAAATGCCGTAAAAATCATTCTCAACATCGTACACCTTGTCCTTGTGGGTCATACGGCCCAGCTCCATGCCGAAAATTTTGGCGGTGACGGGAAGCTCCTCCTGAAGCATTTCGCAGAAGTAGATCTTCTGACGGCGCACGGCCGTGATCTCCTGTACGCTGGAGGAGTAGTTGTACTTCTTCATAACAGCCTCTACGCCGAAACGGTCCACAATGTTGGAAGCGCACCATTCGTAAACCGGGGTCAGACGCAGAATTTTTGCCTCCTCGCTTTCCGGAGCGGGGGCGGTGTTGGGGGAGGCGGCTTCCTCTTTTTGCAGGGATTCCTCTGCACGCTGGATCTTGATTTCGGCCCAGCCCTGCTTTTCGGACATGGCGTTGTTGTAAATGTGCTGATTCTGGTACATGGGAGAGACCTTGTAGCCTGCAACACAGAGGGCGGCACAGAGCAGCACCATGACGGTCTTTTTCCAGTCAAAACGATGGCACAGGGCCAGAATAACCGGAAGGACCACAGCGGTGCCCAGCAGGGTGGCAAAGGCCAGACGGGTGCCGATGAAATAGAGCGGGACCAGACATAGAACCGAGGCCAGCAGCATCAGAGGATACTGCCGCTTTCCGGAATAGAGAAAGGCCAGCATCAGCACCACCGGCGCAGAGACGCTCAATATGGCGGACTGGGAGTTGGAGGTAGAAAACCAGCCCAGAACGCCCAGCTGATTGACCACATAGGTGTGTGGATCCGTTCCGGTGAGGCTGCTGAGCAGCATCACCAGAGCGCAGATGCAGAGATTAACGCAGAACCCGGCCATGACGGCGCGGAATACTGCCTCGCCCTGCTGCAAAAATGTAATAAAGGAGAGGGTATAGATGACGATTTGCACCACACGGATATAGTTGGTGAAATCGGCAAAGGGATCCTGATAGCCCGCTTGCAGGCAGCATAGAACATGGGCGGCCCAAAAGAGGAAGCAGATTCCTGCGGCGATCAGATAGGCCCTTTTCCGCCGGCTGAGGCAGAAGCCTGCCAGTGCCGTAATGGCCAGAAGCCCCATGCGCAGGGCCAAGGTGAAAAGATTGCCATGGCCGGACAGCGCCCAGAAATAGGAGACAACGTCCAGCACCGGCTGAAGCAGCATGATGATAAAAAGAAATGCCGGAATTCGGTGGCCGGAGGGATGAATAAAATTTGGCATATAATGAAATACCTCTCATTATCTGGCATAAAAGTGGGTAAAATTCAAGCTGACTTATTATAGCATGGGGCTTGCAGGAAAGTCAATGTAAATGGAGCGCCGGTCGTTTTGACTTTATACAGGGGCTATGATACAATATAATATCTGACTGATACCCGAATGGGGGATGCGATATGAAGAAAAAACAGGGGCCCGGGGCCCTGCGCCGATGGGCCGCCGGGCAGCCGGATCATGCACCGGAGGGGGATCTGTTATCCCGTGCTTCCGGGGCATTGACCGGCCTGCTGGCCCGGGGAGGAAAGCGATGCCGACTGGAACGGCTGCTGGGCGGCAGTGTGTTCCTGCATCCGGTGTTCTTTTTGATCCTGACTGCCGCACTGCTGCCCTTTTTGCCCACCATGGCGCTGCTGGCTTTGGCGGCGGCATCGGGGCTTTCGCTGATTTTGACCTGTGCGGTCGGACAGGGCAGGCAGCGGCTCTACACCCCGGCGCTTCGCTGGGTGGGGCTGCTGGCGGTGGTATACCTGCTCAGCATTGCCGTTTCGGTGACGCCGGGGACGAGTCTGCTCCCGGGGCTGCTGATGACGGCCTTTGTACTCTATACATTTGCGGCCTATCTCAGCCCAAGAAACTATGGAACGCTCCGAACCGTGTTTTCGGCAATTGTGCTGGGCGGTGTGCTGGTGAGCCTCTATGGGTTTTGGCAGAAGCTGCACCCTGCGGCCTATCAGACGGGATGGCTGGATGAGGATATGTTTTCCTCCATTACGTTTCGTGTGTATGCCACCTTTGCCAATCCCAATGTACTGGGAGAGTATTTTCTATTGGTGATCCCCTTCGCCTTTGCGCTGGCCTTCACTGCACCCAATCGCAGAAAGAAGCTGCTGTGGGCAGCGGCGGCGGCGGCAATGTGCGTTTGCATGCTGCTGACCTATTCCCGTGGCTGCTATCTGGGTCTGCTGCTGTCCGTGCTTGTTTTTCTGGTGCTGCTGGACTGGAGATTCCTGATCCCCGCAGCCGTGCTGCTGGTGCTGTCGCCGCTGTATGTGCCGGACAGTATCTGGCAGCGGCTGCTGTCCATTGGGAACATGGGGGATACCTCCACAAGCTATCGGGCATCCATTTGGATCGGGACCCTGCGCATGCTGAAGGACTTCTGGCTCTGCGGCGTAGGGCCGGGCGAGAACGCCTTCAATTCGGTCTACCCGGTCTATGCCCTTTCGGCGGTGGATGCGCCCCATTCCCACAACCTGTATTTGCAGCTGATCTGTGATACGGGGATCACGGGACTGATCGTGTTCCTTGGATTCCTGGGAAGCCTGCTGCGCAGTCTGATCACGACCATGCGCCATTGCCGCAGACGGGAAACAAAGATCTTTGCCATTGCGGGGATCTCGGCCTTTGCCGGTGTGCTGCTGCAAGGTATGACCGACTACACCTTCTACAACTATCGTGTGATGCTGCTGTTTTTCCTGATGGCAGGGCTGTGCCTGCTGCTGCGGCAGGAGGAGGCACTGATCACGGCCCATGGGACTGTGGGAGAACTGATGCTGCGGGAGCGGGAAAAGCCCCTGGTGCTCCATATCCTCTCCGATACCAATATGGGCGGGGCCGGGCAGTATCTTCTGAACCTGTTTTCTGCCTATGACCGGGAGCAATATACCATGGCGCTGGTGGTGCCTTGTGGTGCGGTGATGAAGGAACGTGCGAAGCTGCTGGGGATCCCGGTGGTGGAAGCGGAGATCCCCGGAGAGCGGTCAATGGACTTGCGAAGCATCTTTGCATTGCGGAGAATCTGTATCCTGCTGCAGCCGGAGCTGGTGCAGAGCCATGGCTCACTCAGCGGGCGGATCGCAGCCCGGGCCTGCGGCGCAAAGATCATCTACACCCGCCACAGTGTATTCCCGGTATCTCCAAGGCTGAAGGCCGGGCCAGGGCATTGGGCCAGCCGGTGGCTGAACAGACATTATGCAGATCTCTGCCTGGCGGTAAGCCCTGCGGCAGAGGAAAACCTGCTGGAGCTGGGGGCCAGAAAAGATCGGATTGTGACCATGATGAACGGCGCACCGGCCCTTACACCTGCATCTGCGGAGGAAAAGCAGGCCCTGCGGCAGAAATATGGGCTTGCAGAAGGGGAATTTACGGCGGGAATACTGGCACGGCTGGAGGAATATAAGGGGCAGACCACCGTGGTGGACGCCGCAAAAATATTGGAAGAGCAGGGGCGGCACTTAAAGGTCCTGATCTGCGGTGCGGGCAGCATGGAAGCACCGCTGCGGCAGAAAATCAGGGAATTGGGCCTTGAAAATACGGTCATCCTGTGCGGGTTTGTGGAGAATGTGGCAGGGGTACTGTCCATTCTGGATGTGCAGCTCAATGCGTCTACAGGCACGGAGACCTCGTCGCTGGCGCTGATCGAAGGCATGAGCCTCGGACTTCCCACCATTGCCAGCGCCTACGGCGGGAATCCCTATCTGATTCGGGACGGGCAGGAGGGACTGCTGTTTCGGCCCGGCGATGCCCGGCAGCTGGCTGCGTGCATTGCGCGGCTGATGGATGATCCGGCACTGGGACAGACGCTGGGACGGAACGGGAACGCCGCCTATATGGAAAAGTACACGGCCCGGGCCTTTGCGGCAAACGTAGAGGCGGCATATGAGCGGGCGCTTGGAAAGGGGGCGGCTCGGTGAAGCGTTATAGACTGAGCGTATTTGACGGTGTTCTTCTGCTGCTGGTGGCAGCTGCCGCCCTGATGGCCTATGGGCATGTCCACAATACCAAAACGGTTTTGCCGGATACGCCGGAGGCCCTGTATGCGGGCCTGAACAAAATGGAAGAACGCTATGGGGATCAGAAAGAAGCACTGCCTGCGGAGAATTATATGGTGGATTATACGGTACACATTGAAAATGTGGACCGGCGGCTGCTGGAGCAGCGGGTAAAGCCCGGAAACGGGGTAGAGAATGCCTACAACCAGAGCGCCATGGGAACTGTAAAATCCATTTCCTTTTCGGAAGAAGCCGGAACGGTCAGTGCGGATATCACCATCAGCATCTATGCGGTGTTTACGGAGACAACAGTAACGGCCCCCAGCGGCACAAAGCTGAAGATCGGCGCAGAGCTGTCGCTGGAGGGGACGGATGCAAGCTATTACGGAACGGGAAAGATCGTATGGATGAGCCATTAGGAGGCGGCCGGATGAAACAGAATCGGTTTTTGCTGCTGTGCCTTGCGGTGGTACTGGCAGTGCTGGGGGGCGGCGTCTATAAATATACGGCGCTGAAGGAGCTGCGAACGGAGCCCAATTATCTGCACGATGTGAAATATACCGTGGAGGTCTACGATGTGGATGCCAAGACGGCGGATATGTTCTTCCGAAATATGGGCATCTGTCTGGAAAACGGTGTCAGCGCCGGAACGGTGGAAAAGATTCAGCGGACATCGGCAGCCTCGGGCGCGGCGGAACGCTATGATGTGACGCTGCTGGTGTCGGCGGTGACATCCAGTGCGACAGCAAACGGCTATGGCAGCTATGATGTGGCCAGTGGAAATCTCTGCCATTTCACCAATCGAATGATGGACTTTGACGGGTACATTACCCACATAGAAGAGGACTAAAGGATGAAAAAAATACTCATGGTCCTGATGGGACTGGAGATCGGCGGCGCAGAGACCCATGTGGTGGGCCTGTCTCTGACGCTGAAAAAGATGGGCTGGGAGGTGATCGTGGCCTCCAACGGCGGAGTATATGAGGAGACCCTGCGGGAACACGGGATTCGTCATTTCCATATTCCGGCCAACACCCGGCGGTTTCGGGACATGGCACAGGTATATCGGGGGCTTCAGCGGATCATTACAGAGGAAAAGCCGGATGTGGTGCATGCCCATGCACGGATCCCGGCGTTCCTGTGCGGACTGCTGCAAAAGAAGATGGGCTTCCCCTTTGTGACCACGGCCCACTGGGTATTCCGGGTAAATCCGCTGCTGCGGGTGCTGACCGACTGGGGACAGCAGACCATTGCGGTCAGTCAGGATATTCGGGAATATCTCATTGACCACTATGACCTGCCTGCCAGCCAGATCCATACAACGGTCAACGGCATTGACACGGAGGAGTTTTCGCCGACCGTGTCCGGGGCGTCGATCCGAAAGGAATTCCGGATCGATGAAAACGCGCCGGTGATCACCTGCGTGACACGGCTCCACGAGAGCCGCGCCCTGTCGGCGCAGCTGCTGACCCGGATTGCCCCGGAGCTGGCAAAAGAGGCGCCCGGGCTGCGGATCCTGATCGTGGGAGATGGAGAGCGGCTGGAGAGCCTCCGGGCGCTGGGAGAAACGGTAAATCAGCAGTTGGGCTATCCCTGTGTTACCTACACCGGCGGCAGGACGGACGTTCCGCAGTTTATTGGCGCCAGCGATATCTTCGTGGGGGTCAGCCGCGCGGCGCTGGAGGCCATGAGCGGCGGCTGTCCAACACTGCTGTGCGGCAATGAGGGCTATGGCGGCTTGGCAGGAGAGGAAAATGCGGAGGATAATCTGTCCACGAACTACTGCTGCCGGGGCTGCACCATGCCGGATGCGGAAAAGCTGCAAAAAGACCTGACGGAGCTGCTGCATATGTCCCGGGTGTCACGGCAGGCACTGGGGATGGCGGGCAGAGCCATTGTGGAGCGGGACTTCTCCCTGATGGCCATGGCAAGAGGGTGCCAGCGGGCCTATGATCTGGCCCTGCATCCCAGAAAAAAGGTGCTGATCTCCGGCTACTATGGCTATGGAAATCTGGGGGACGATACCATTCTCCAGACCATCTGCCAGAAATATGGGACGGACTGCGATTTAACGGTGCTTTCCAAGCATCCCCAGCAGACTGCAAAGAAATATGGGATCACCGCAATTCAGCGCTTTGACCTATGGAAGATCCATAAGGCCATGGGACAGATGAAGCTGCTGCTCAGCGGCGGCGGCAGTCTGCTACAGGATCGAACCTCTACCCGCTCGCTGCTCTACTATTTGGCCGTGATTCATATGGCACTGAAGCGCAATGTGCCGGTCATGGTCTATGCCAATGGAATCGGCCCGATCCGGGGAGAGAAAAACCGGAAGAAGACAGTGGAAACGCTGGAAAAGGTCTCTGCAATCACACTGCGGGACGAGGATTCCAGAATTGAGCTGAAAAATATGGGCCTCAGGCGCAGTGACGTGCAGGTGACGGCAGATCCGGTGTTCGCCATGGAACCGGTGAGCCGGGTACAGGCAGAGGCGGTGCTGCAAATGGCGGGAATCCCCCGGGATCGGCCCCTGCTGGGGATCTCCCTGCGGGCTGTGAGCCACAATGCGGCGCAAAAGCTGGCAGCGCTTCTTGACGGGGTTTGTGAGGATTCCGGTTGCACGCCGGTGTTCCTGTGTATGCAGACCTCTGTGGATGCACCGGCGGCCAGAGAGGTAATGGCACAGATGCGCACAAAGAGCTTCCTGCTCCCGGAAACGGTCAGTGCACAGGAAATGATGGGAGCCATCGGCGCCATGAAGGCGGTCATCAGTATGCGGCTCCATACGCTGATTTTCGCAGCGGCGGCGGGAACGCCGGTACTGGGCTTTGACTACGATCCCAAGGTCACAAGCCTGCTCCGAACCCTGAAAATGCCTGCACTGGGGCAGGTGGAGGCTTTGGACGAGGCAGCCGTAAAGGCAAAGGTGCTGGGTGCGCTGTCCGAGAGCACCCAGCTGACCGATCAGGTGAAGGCGGCAGCAGAGCAGCTGCGGCAGCGGGTAGACGAAAATGACCGCATGCTCCGGCAGCTGCTGGACATGGAGCGGCCCGGAGAGCCGAAAAGACGGCGGCGGGTGGCGATTTTCCAGAGTGACCTCCATGTAGGCGGTATTCAGAAGTCGCTGGTGAATATGATGAGTCTTCCCATGATGGATGATTTTGATGTGGACGTCTATCTGTTCGATCTGAGGGTGTTCTTTGACTTATCGGAGATTCGTCCGCATGTCCATATCCACTATCTCAAGCCCTTCCCCTACCTCTTCCGGGTGGTGCCGTTTTCTCTGATCATGCGGTTTATGCCCCGGTTCCACTTTGCCTCAGAGCAGCCCTATGATGTGGCCATTGATTTCAGCAACTATCAGCAGGACTGCGCCTTTGGCGCCCTGACGGTTCCTGCCAGAAAGCGGGTCATGTGGATCCATAACGACATGGAGATCAAATACCGGGAGGAGTTCAAGTACCGAATCCTCTGGGCGTTTTTCCACAGCAAGTTCCACCGGTTTACAGAGTATGCGGCGGTGTCTGAGGGGATCATTGAGCCGTTCCGGAAGAAGACCGGAATCCGGAATGCCCGGGTTACGGCCATCCCCAATCTGATCAATACCGCAGAGATCTTTGAAAAGTGTAAAATCCCCATTGATTTTACGGTGGATCCCAACAAGGTCAATATTGCATCCATGGGCCACCTCAATCATCAGAAGGGCTATGATATCATGCTGGATCAGCTGCAAAGCGTCTGCCGGAGGCGGAAGGATCTGGCGCTCTATATCTTTGGCGATGGTGCGGAGCATCATGCATTGGTAGAGCAGGCCAGACGGAACGGACTGGAAGACGTGGTGCATTTTATGGGATACCAGCCCAATCCCTATCCCTATCTCGACCGGCTGGACGCCTTCTATCTGGAATCCCGGTATGAGGGGCAGGGCATGGTGCTGTGGGAGGCCAAGGCACTGGGACTTCCACTAATTTTCCCAAAACGGCTGGAAAAGTATAATATGGCCCTGAAGGGAACGGAAAACATTGAGGCAGCTCTGCTGGGCCTCCAAAAGACAGAAAAAAAGCGGGATGATCTCCGGGCCTACAACGAAGAGATCAGCCGCAGACTGCGCACCCTGATTGAGTCGGAGCCATAAAACAGCTGCGTGGAAGCATCGGCTTCCACGCAGCTGCTTTTTACTTCCCGACACAGAACCGGGAAAAGATATCGGCGGTGATATCCTCCCGCATGGACCGGCCGGTGACCTCGCCAATGGCCTCCAGAGCATCCTCTACGTCCAGAAGGACGGCATCCGGGGTCTCGCCCAGCTCCATGGAAGCCCTTGCCAGTGCCAGCGCATCCCGGGCACGGGTAATGGCGGAGATATGGCGACTGTTGGTGAGCAGGCTGCCGTCACAGGGGTAGTCTGAGGCAAACAGCGCCGCAACAGCAGGGGGCAGTGCGTCAAGGCCGCTGCCTGTTTTTGCACTGATGGGAAGCACGGTGTCAAAATCCAGCTGTGCCGGAGAAACGACCTGAGGCAGATCGGCCTTGCCCAGCAGGCAGAGCACATGCCGGGCCTCCCGTGCGGCCTCCATGGCCCGCCGGTCTTCCTCTGTCAGCGGCGAGGAACCGTCCAGTACCAGAAGTGCCAAATCAGCCTCCCGTGCGGCCTCCAGAGAGCGTTCCACACCCAGCCGCTCTACGGTGTCGCCGGTATCCCGAATTCCGGCGGTATCAATGAGGCGGAGCAGCATCCCGTCCAGCCGTATTTTTTCCTCCACGGTATCCCGGGTGGTGCCGGGAATATCCGTGACAATGACGCGCTGATAGCCTGCCAAGGCGTTGAGCAGGCTGGATTTTCCTGCGTTGGGACGCCCGAGGATCACGGCCTTGACGCCGTTTTTCACCACCTGCCCCCGCTGACAGGTGGCAAGCAGTGCTTCCAGTGTCTCCTGCTGTGTCTCCAGCAGTGCGCTGTAGCTTTTCAAGGAGAAATCATCGATATCCTCATCGGGATAATCGAGAACCGCATGAAAGTGGCTCATTACAGAGACCAGCGCTTCATAAACGGGATCGAGCTTTCGCAGCAGCGCCCCGCCCACCTGTCCGGCAGCGTTGGCGGCGGCATCGGCAGTTTCCGCTTCGATGAGATCAATAACAGCCTCGGCGGCAGTGAGATCCATCTGGCCGCTGAGGAAGGCGCGCTTTGTAAATTCCCCGGGGCCTGCCTGCCGTGCGCCGTGCTGAAACAGGGCGGAGAGCGCTTCGGTGAGGACGGCGGGGGAGCCGTGGCATTGAAGCTCAACGGTGTCCTCTCCGGTATAGCTGTGGGGGCCGGGGGTATAGACAGCCAGAATCCGGTCAATGATCCGCCCCTGACGGTCATGGAGGTCATAGAGGCAGAGCTTCCGGGGCTGGGCATCGGGGAGCGGCTTCCCATACACCGGGGCCAGAATCTGCTGGGCAACATGGGCACATCCGGCGCCGGAGAGCCGGATGATACCCACCCCGGAGGGGGCGAGGGCGGTGGAAATGGCGGCGATGATATCAGACATGCTTCGTTTCCTCCTTGCCGGCGGCGCTGCGCTGCATGACGCCCTTGGTTTTCCATTTTCCTGTGAGATAACGGATGAAGACGATGGCGGTACCGCAGACCCAGCCGATGGGGATAGAGTAGAAAATGCTCCGATAGCCAATGGCCGGGAAGGTGGCCATGATATTGGCAACGATCACACGGACGATCAAACTGGTCATGGAACCGGCGGTGGGATAGGCCACGTCACCGCTGCCCTGCAGGACGCCGTTGGTGATATACATGATGCAGAAGATCAGGAAGAACCAGGCCAGCGTCTGAAGGTACTCCACACCAATGGCGGTGGCAGCCTGATTCATATGGAACAGGCCGATGGCATAGGGGCCTGCAAATACCAGCAGCAGAATGATTCCCGCACAGGTAATCATGGCCATGACCATCGTCTGGTGATAGCCTCGCTTGATGCGGTCCATCTGTCCGGCCCCCATGTTCTGGCCGGTAAAATTGGACAATCCCATATAGAACATCATAATGGGCACCATGGCAAAGCTCTCCAGCTTCATGGCGGCGGTAATGGCGGAGATGGTGTCTACGCCGAAGGAGTTGATGAGCCGCTGCATCAACACCATGCCGAGGCCCACGGAGCACTGCTGGATAGAGGTAGGGACCCCCAGCCGCAGGCTCATGCCGAACATCTCCCGGTGGAAACGAAACTGACCCTTCCGGAACCGGGCCAATTCTACCTTGCGGAACAGGTAGACCCCCGCCGTAACGGCGGAGACGGCCTGCGCAATGACGGTTGCCCATGCGACACCGGCCACCTGCCAGAACTGTACGAAGATCAGATCCAGCACAATATTGACCACGGTGGCCAGCAGCAGAAAATACATGGTGGAACGGCTGTCGCCAATGGAGCGGAGAATGGCCGCAAAGGTATTATAGGCGAACTGGAATACGAGGCCGATGCAGTAAATGCGGAGATACAGCAGTGCGTCATCCAAAATGGAGGCGTCGGCCTGTAAGAGTCCGGCCAGCAGCGGCTTGCTGGTGAGGATGCCGAGAATGGTGATCAGAATACCGGCGCCCAGCAGCGTAAAGCATGCGGTGGAGAGGTTCTTCCGGAATGCCTCCGCATTTTTTGCACCGTAGAACTGAGATGCCATGACACCAACACCGTTGGTAAGGCCGGTGGCCAGTGCCAGCAAGAGAAACGTAATGGGAAAGCTGGTGCCCACAGAGGCCAGCGCAGTCTGACCGGCAAAGTTGCCTACGATCAGGCTGTCGGCCAGTGAATAGATCTGCTGGAGCAGGTTGCCGCCGATCAGCGGCAGGGTAAAGGAAAGAATGAGCTTCCACTCTTTTCCCTGTGTCATATCCTTTGCCATGGAAATTCCTCCAAATGATGATAATAGCGTATGTATACCTAAATAATATTATAGCGCAGAATCCTTCCGTTTCCAATACCGCATTCTCAGCCGGCATAACCTGAGGTTATAAAAAGCTCCCGAACCCCAGCGGGGTCCGGGAGCCGCAGCGAAAATTGCTTACTTAATAATCCGCAGTCGAAGAACGCCCTCCAGCCCGCGTACATGGGCAAGGGTCTCCTCGGAAATCTCCTGTCCCAGATCAATGAGCGTATAGGCGTAATCACCCCGGGACTTGTTGGTCATGTTTTCGATGTTTGCGCCCTCTGCGGACAGCAGCGTGGAAATGTTGGAGATCATCTTCGGGATATTCCGATGGATGATGCCCAGACGGGCGGCGCCGGAACGGGGCATTTCCACATTGGGCATGTTGACGGAGTTGCGGATGTTGCCGGTGTTCAGGTATTCCCGGAGCTCCTGTGCGGCCATGATGGCGCAGTTCTCTTCGCTCTCGGGAGTGGAAGCGCCCAGATGGGGGATGGTAACAACGCCGGGCTTGCCGACTAGTGTGTTATTGGGGAAGTCAGTGACATACCGGGCGACCTTGCCGCTTTCCAGTGCGGCGAGGATATCGGCGTCATCCACCAGACCGCCCCGGGCCAGATTGATGATGCGGACGCCATAGCGCATGGAGGAGATGGAAGCCTCGTTGATCATTCCCTTGGTGGAGGGGAGCAGGGGAGAATGGACGGTGATATAGTCGCTCATCTCATAGATGGTCTTCAGATCCACCACTTTAACGGAGGAATCCAGCACCAGTGCATTCTGAACAGAGAGATAGGGGTCATAGCCGTAGACATTCATGCCCAGCTTGACGGCGGCATTGGCCACCTTGACGCCCACTGCGCCCAGGCCGATGACGCCCAGATTTTTACCCATGATCTCGGGGCCTACAAATTTGCTCTTGCCCTTTTCCACCAGCTTTTCCACATCGCCGTCGGCATCCGTAAGGCCGGACACCCACTCAATGCCGCCCACGACATTCCGGGAGGCCAGCATCAGGGCACAGATCACCAGCTCCTTTACGGCATTGGCGTTGGCACCGGGGGTGTTGAAGACCACAATACCGGCCTCGGCGCACTGATCCAGCGGGATGTTGTTGGTGCCCGCACCGGCCCGGGCGATGGCCCGGAGGTTGGAGCCGAACTTCATCTCATGCATATCCGCAGAGCGAACCAGAATGCCATCGGGGTTTTCGCAGGTGTCGGTTACGGTAAATTCCTTCTCGTCCAGCTGGCCCAGCCCCAGCGGGCTGATTTTATTGAGCGTTTGAATGGTATACATAATATTGATCCCCTTATTATCCGTTCTCTTTGTCGAACTTCTTGATAAAATCGCAGAGCTTTTCCACGCCCTCTACCGGCATGGCATTGTAGATGGAGGCACGCATGCCGCCCACCTTCCGGTGGCCCTTCAGGTTGGAGAAGCCGGCCTCAATAGACTCTGCCACAAACTTGGCGTCCAGATCGGCATTGCCGGTGCGGAAGGTCACGTTCATATCGCTGCGGGAACCGACCTTTGCGGCGGCGGTGAACAGCTTGGAATTGTCGATGACATCATAGAGCATCTGGGCCTTGCCGTGCTTGATCTTCTCCATGCCGGGGATGCCGCCCTGCTCATCCAGCCAGTCCAGAACCAGACCCAGCATATAGATGCACCAGCAGGGAGGGGTGTTGTACATGGAGTCCTTCTCGATCATGGTCTGATAGTTCATCATCAGAGGCGTAATGGGAAGCTCATGGCCGGCCAGCTCCTCCTTGACGATTGCTACGGTGAGACCAGCAGGCGCCATATTTTTCTGGGCGCCGGCAAAGATAATGCCGTATTTGCTCACATCGACCTGACGGGAGAGAATGTCAGAGGACATATCGCAGACCAGCGGAACACCGCCGGTCTCGGGGACATACTGCCACTCGGTGCCATAGATGGTGTTGTTGGCGCAGTAATAGAAATAGGATGCGTCGGGGGACAGCTGAAGCTGATCCTGCGTGGGGATATAAGTAAAATCCTGATCCTCAGAGGAAGCGGCAACATGGATGTCGCCGTACTTTTTGGCCTCTTTATAGGCGATATTTGCAAAGTTGCCGGTGACTGCGTAGTCGGCCTTACCGGTTTTCCCGATCAGGTTCAGGGGAACCATGGAAAACTGGCTGGAAGCGCCGCCCTGAAGGAACAGGACCTTGTAGCCCTCGGGAACATTCATGAGACGGCGGAACTTTGCCTGGGGATCTTCTGAAAAGCCTTAGAACGGTGACTCATCTCCATGACTGACATTCCGCTGCCGCCGTAGTTCATCATTTCCCGTGATGCCCGTTCCAATGCGGGAAGGGGAAGCATGCTGGGGCCAGCTGAAAAGTTGTAGATACGATCATAAGCTGCCATAGATTTAGTCACTCCTAATAATGTGTATTTGCAGCCGCTTGAAAAATGGTGACTTCAGCGGCGTGCTATCCTTTATTATAGTAAAGAAAAAATACTTTGTCAATGTAATGCGTGCTGGGGAAATACCCAAAGATAAGGTTGAAACCGGGGATAATTTAGTGATATAATGAAAACTGCAAATGTTTTGAATTTCAACGAGAATTGAAGGGGGTTCTGCATGCGGCGCCTTGCCCGCAGGATCCTGAAGAGGCTGCTGTGGAGCGGCCTCCGGGGAGGAATACGATCATGCAAATTTCATACCTGCGGGATTTGCTGGAGGCCAAGGTGCTCTGCGGGGAGGACAGGCTGGAGGAAGACGTTACCACGGTCTTTGCCAGCGATATGATGAGCGATGTTCTGGCATGTCCCGATGAGATCCAATGTATGCTGACGGGGCTTATGAACAGCCAGGTGATCCGCACAGCAGACATGATGGACATTGGACTGATTGTCTTTGTACGGGGGAAATGTCCACCCACGGACGTGGTGGAGATGGCCCGGCAGCGGGATATGGTGGTGCTGGTAACGTCCTGCCGGATGTTCAGCGCCTGCGGGCGGCTCTATGCCGCCGGACTGGGATGTCGTTAAGGAGGATTCACATGGAAACCGTAAAACTGACTTATGAGATCGATGGAGATAATTTCAATGCCGCAGGAGATGCTTCTACGGCAGTAAAGCGCGTGCTCAAAAAGCTGCGGCTGCCGCCGCAGATCGTCCGCCGTGCTGTGGTGTGCATGTATGAGGGCGAGATTAATATGGTCATCCATGCGGAGGGCGGCACCGCAGAGCTGGAAGTGGACGAAGAAAAAATCGTCATTACCCTGAAGGACCGCGGCCCCGGCATTCCGGATATCGACAAGGCCATGGAAGAGGGCTGGTCTACCGCATCGCCCACCGTTCGGGCCAAGGGCTTCGGTGCAGGCATGGGGCTGCCCAATATGAAGCGGAATTCGGACAAGATGGATATCCAGACGACTCTGGGCGTGGGGACGACCGTGACTATGGTCATCTACATTGGCGGAGAGAACCAGTGATGCATTCGGTAGAGCTGAATAAGAGCAAGTGCGCCGGATGCACTGCCTGCGTCAAGGTCTGCCCCACGGAGGCCATCCGTGTGGTGCGTAGTAAAGCAGTGATCTACGATCAGCGGTGCATTGACTGCGGCCGCTGCGTCAGCGTGTGCCCCCATCACGCCTACTCCGTCAAATCTGACAGCTTCGATAAGCTGAAGGAGTATAAATACAATGTTGCCATGCCGGACACGGCCCTGTATGGTCAGTTTAAGAACCTCTATGACATCAATCTGGTGCACGAAGGACTGATCATGCTGGGGTTTCAGGATGTGTATCCCTGTGCCATCGGTGCAGAGCTTCTGTCTGACTATTATCAAAAGCATCAGGAGGAGTTCCTGTCGGAGGATCTTCCCCGGATCAACTCCGAATGCCCGGCCACCGTGCGGCTCATTGCCATGGAGTTTCAGGAGCTGATCCCCAATGTGGTGGAAAAGCTGTGCAGCTTTGAGGTGACGGCGATTCTGGCCCGGAAAGAGGCGGCGGAGAAAACCGGCCTCCGCCCGGAGGAGATCGGCATCTGTCTGATCTCGCCCTGCCCGGCAAAGAATACACGGGCCTATCATCCTCTGGGCCTGGAGAAGCCGGTAGTGGACTATGTGCTGCCGGTCAGTGAGGTGTATCTGAAGCTGCTGACTCCCATGAAGTCCGTGGAACAGCCCAGAGATTATCTGCGCTGCGGAAAGCTGGGCCTCAGCTGGGGCAGAACCGGAGGGCAGAGCGGACTGTTTGCGAACCGGGATGCACTGGCGGTAGATGACCCCAAAAGTGTAGCCAATATCCTCAGCGAGCTGGAGGATGACAAGGTCAGCGAGGCGGAGTTTGTAGAGCTGGGGCTTTGCACCCAGAGCTGCTTTGGCGGCTGTATGATGGTGGAGAACCCCTATACGGCAAAGCTTCGGATGCGCTGTATCACCGATCCCGTACCGGATAAGCGGCTGGAAATGCCGGAGTGGCTGGAAAAGCGGCTGGATTGGGATTTTGAGCTGGAAGAAATCGATACGGAAATTGCAGACACCATTGCACAGGCCCTTCAGATCGAGGCGGCAGCGGAGCGGCTGCTGAAGACCCTGCCGAAGTTTGACTGCGGCAACTGCGGTGCGCCCACCTGTCGGGCGTTTTCGAGAGACGTGGCTGAGGGCTTTGCAGACGAAGGAGACTGTATTTTCAATATCATCAAGGCCATGCGGGAGGGGAGATCCTATGAGGACGAGTCGGACGAATTTGTTCCGCCGCCCTTCCGGCGTACCATCGACTGAGAAAGGAGCTGCCATATGACGGTAAAAGAACTGACAGAGGCACTGAAGCTGAAAGCCTTTTATGTAGAGGAAGAGGAGCGGGAGATCGAAACGGTCTACTGCGGCGATCTTTTGAGCTGGGTCATGGGGCGCTGTCCTGCCGATGCGGCATGGATCACCATTATGTCCAATCAGAATGTGGCGGCGGTGGCTGTGCTCTGTGATACGGCCTGCATCATTCTGTCCGAAAATGTCCAGCCCGATGCAGAGCTGCTGGAGCGGGCGGAAAAGCAGGGGGTCACGCTGCTGGGCAGTGAACTGGATGAGTACCAGCTCTGCTGGCGCATGAAGGAACTGTTGGGATGAAGGTCTACTATGACCTCCATATGCATTCCTGCCTGTCCCCCTGCGGAGCGGACGATATGACCCCAAACAATCTGGTGCATATGGCAGCGCTGGCGGGGCTTCAGGTGATTGCCCTTTCGGACCACAATACCACCCGGAATGTTCCGGCAGCGGTAGCGGTTGGAAAGGAAGCGGGGGTGCTGGTGGTCCCGGCCATGGAGCTTACCACCAAGGAGGACATCCATGTGCTGTGCCTGCTGCCGGATTTAGAGGCGGCGGAGTCCCTGCGGCAGTATGTCTATCCAAGGCTGCCCCAGCGGAAGAACCGGCCAAAAGCCTTTGGGCATCAATATGTGATGAATGAGAAGGACGAGATTTTGGAGGAAGAGCCGCAGCTGCTGTCCTTTGGTTCCTCCATCGGCATTTATGAAGCGAAGGCACTGCTGGAGCGGTTCGGCGGCTTTGCGGTTCCGGCGCATATTGACCGGGCCAGCTATTCACTGATTGGGGTGATGGGCCTTGTGGATCCGGAAATGGGCTTTACCGTCTATGAGACCACCCCGGGCTGTGACCGGCAGAAGCTCATGGAGCAGTATCATTTTTCCGGCGGCTTTCTGTCCAACTCCGATGCCCATGATCTCATTGCCATTCCGGATGCCAGCCGCACGCTGGAAATTCCGGAGCTGACGCCCCAGGGGGTCATTGCGGGGGTAAGAGCGCTGGGAGAAAAGAAGCTGAACGTATAAGCATAATAGAAGCGTGAGAGAAGAAAGGAAAAACCATGTCGATTTTTAAGCGGTTTGTATCCTACTACAAGCCATACGGGCATCTATTTTATCTGGACTGCCTCTGTGCGATGGTGCTTTGCATCATTGACCTGAGCTTCCCGCAGATCCTCCGGTGGCTGCCGGAGGGGCTGTTTTCCGGCAGTGCCGAGTCCATTATGAAGGCCCTGCGGTGGCTGCTGCCGGCGCTGCTGCTGTGGTATCTGCTGCGGGCCCTGTGCCAGTTCTATGTGACCTCCTACGGCCACTGCATGGGCACCCGTATGGAGACGGATATGCGGCAGGATCTCTTTGACAAGTATATGTCCCTGTCCTATTCCTACTATGACCGGAACAACACCGGCGAGATGATGTCCCGGCTGGTCAGTGATCTGTTTGATATCTCCGAACTGGCGCACCATGGCCCGGAAAACCTGCTGATGTGCTCCATTAAAATCATCGGCAGCTTTATTCTGCTGCTGTGGGTCAATGTGCCAATGACTATGCTGCTGCTGGCAGTGACTGCGGTGCTGGTGGCCTTTACGATTTTCCGTCAGCTGAGTATGCGCCGGATCTTTACGGAGAACCGGGAGCGCATTGCGGATGTCAATGCCGGGGTGCAGAATTCTTTGGCCGGAATCCGGGTGGTAAAGACCTTTGCAGTGGAGCAGGGGGAAATGGACAACTTCCGGGAATCCAATGGGCGGTATCGGAAGTCCAAGGAAAAGAGCTATATGGCCATGGGCATCTTTCACGGGGGAAGCAACTTCCTGCAGGGCATGCTCTATGTGGTGACACTGGTATCCGGCGGCTTCTTCATTGCCCACGGGAGCCTGACCTATAATGACCTTGCCATCTATGCACTCTATATCGGGATTTTCATCACCCCCATCGGTCAGCTCATGGACTTTACGGAGATGCTCCAGAAGGGCTATGCGGGCTTTAAGCGCTTTGCACAGATCATGGAGACAGAGCCGGAGATCCGGGAAAAGCCCGATGCAGTGGAGCTGAAGGATGTAAAGGGGGAGATCCAATATCGGGACGTTTCCTTCTCCTACGATGAGAAGGAACAGGTGCTGGAGCACCTGAATGTGGAGATCCCGGCAGGAAAGACCTGCGCGTTGGTAGGGCCCTCCGGCGGCGGCAAGACCACCATCTGCTCGCTGCTCCCACGGTTTTATGATGTGACAGGCGGCGGCATTCTGGTGGACGGGCACGATGTCCGGGGCCTTCGGCTGAAAAGCCTTCGGCAGGCCATTGGCATTGTGCAACAGGATGTGTATATCTTTGCGGGCTCCATCCGGGAGAACATTGCCTATGGAAAAAAGGATGCCACCCAGCAGGAGATCGAGGAGGCGGCCAGAAACGCCAATATCCATGACTTTATTATGGGGCTGGAGGATGGCTACGATACCTATGTGGGAGAGCGGGGCACCCGCCTCTCCGGCGGACAGAAGCAGCGTATTGCCATTGCCCGGGTGTTCCTGAAAAATCCGCCGATTCTGATTCTGGACGAGGCCACCTCGGCACTGGACAACGAGTCGGAAAAGCACATTCAGGAGGCGCTGGATCGGCTCAGCGTGGGCAGAACCACCATTGTCATTGCCCATCGACTCTCGACCATTCGGACAGCTGAGAAGATCATTGTAATCGATGAGGGGCATGTAAAGGAGCAGGGCAACCACCATGAGCTTATGGAGCGGGGCGGCATCTATGCCCGATATTTCAATATGCAGTTCGAGGGCCTGGATATCCAGATGAACGCCTGAAAAAATCCCCTGCGCACACGGTTTGTGTACGCAGGGGATCAGTTTTTTGTTAAAGAACCTTGGACAGGAAGGACTGGGTGCGGGGGTTCTGGGGATTCCCGAAAATCTCCTCCGGGGTGCCGGATTCCTGTACGATGCCGCTGTCCATGAACAGAACACGGTTTGCCACCTCCCGGGCAAAGCCCATCTCATGGGTGACGACCACCATGGTCATGCCTTCCTCTGCCAGCTGCTTCATGACCTCCAGCACCTCGCCGACCATTTCGGGGTCCAGCGCAGAGGTGGGCTCGTCAAAGAGCATGACCTCCGGATGCATGGCCAGCGCCCGAACAATGGCGATACGCTGCTTCTGTCCGCCGGAGAGCTGCGAGGGATAGGCGGCGGCCTTATCCTCCAGACCGACCCGCTTCAGCAGCGCAATGGCTTCCTCCTGCGCCTCGGACTTGGTCTTGAGCTTCAGCCGTACCGGAGCCAGCGTCATGTTGTCCAGAATGCTGAGGTTGTTAAACAGATTGAAGTGCTGGAATACCATGCCCATCTTCTGGCGCATTGCATTGATGTTGGTTTTGGGATCGGTCATGGAAACACCGGAAAAAATGATCTCACCGGAGGTGGGAATCTCCAGCATGTTCAGGCACCGGAGGAATGTGGATTTACCGGAGCCGGATGGCCCGATGACGACTACCTTTTCCCCTTTGTTGATATGCTCGTTGATGCCGTTGAGCACATTCAGGGTTCCAAAGCTTTTATGAAGATCTTTGATATCAATCACTGGCGCGCAGCCTCCTTTCCAGCAGTCCCATAAGACCGGAGAGTATCATGACCAGGGCCAGATACATGACGGCAATACCCACATAGGGCATAAACGCCTGATAGGTTTTGCCCTGTATCAGCTGTGCGGCCTTGGTGAGATCCCGGAGGCCGATGACGGTGACAATGGAGGTGTCCTTCAGCAGGGTGATGAGCTCATTGCCCAGTGCGGGAAGAATATTTTTGACAGCCTGGGGAATGACCACGAAGCGCATGGTGGTGGCATAGGGAAGGCCGAGGGAACGGCCCGCCTCCATCTGGCCCTTGTCGATGGACATAATGCCGCCGCGAATGATCTCGGATACATAGGCACCGGAGTTGATGCCAAAGGTCAGCATGGCCACGGCAATCTGATTCCGGGTGCTGGCAAAGATAACAAAGTACATAATCAGCAGCTGAACCATAATTGGTGTGCCGCGGATGACCGTGGTGTAGATCTGACAGATTACATTGAGCACGCCCAGCACCGGGTTCTTCCGGCCGGGGCGCTGCTGGTCATGGGTGGTTCGCACCACAGCGACCAGAATGCCCAGAATAATACCAAGCACCAGCGCTATGGCCGCGACCTGAAGCGTGACGCCAATGCCCTTGAGATACAAAAGCCAGCGGTCGCCTTCCAGAAAGCTCTGGGAAAAATCGTCCTTCAGGCCGGAGAAAAATTCCGCCATTGTGTTGCTCCTCTCTTGTGATCCTTGTGGTTGGGGTACAGGAAAAATGGGGCGGTTGCCCGCCCCATTTCCAAAGATACGTTTTTATTCCGCCTTGATGTACTTGTCCAGAATGGACTGTACGGTGCCATCATCGATGAGCTCCTTCAGGGCGTTGTTCACTGCATCCCGGAGAGCGGTGTTGTCCTTGCTGACACCAATGGCATAATCCTCAGTGACATACTCGGTGTCCAGAATCTTCAGGCCATCGTTCTGCGCAACGAACTCCTGGGCAGGCTGGCTGTCAATAACAACAGCGTCAACCTTGCCGCTAAGCAGTGCCTGGATGGCGTTGGCGCCATTGGGGAAAGCGGTGACCATATCCTCGCCGTAATCGTCAGAGCAGTAGATGTAGCCGGTGGTGGACTCCTGGCAGCCAATCAGCTTGCCCTGAAGATCATCAATGGACTTGATATCGGAGTCGTTCGGAACAATAACGACCTGAACGCCGGTGGCGTAGGTGTCGGAGAAGTCAAGGTTCTGCTTCCGCTCATCGGTGACAGTCATGCCGGCCATGGCGATGTCGGACTTGCCGGTCTGGACAGAGGTGATAATGGAGCCGAAGTCCATATCGTCGACCACCAGCTCAAGACCCAGCTTTTCTGCGATCTTACCGGCGATCTCTACGTCGATGCCTTCGAAGCTGCCGTCATCGGCAACCATCTCATAGGGAGGGAAGGCAGCATTGGTAGCCATGTGAAGCTTGCCGTCTTCAACAACGGTGAAGTCACCGGCAGCAGCCTCGGTCTCGGCAGCGGAAGCAACAGCCTCAGCAGCGGAAGCCTCGGGAGCGGCGGTCTCGGCAGCGGCAGTCTCCTCAGCGGGAGCGCTGTCCTTGGCGGATGCAGGAGCAGAGGAAGCAGCGGAATCGCCGCAGCCTGCCAGCATAGAAAGGCACAGAGCACAGCTCAGCGCCATGGCAAAAAACTTTTTCATGATGAAATCATCCCTTCAACGCATGGAATGCACCGTCCGGAGCATATCCACTTTTATGTGCTTTATTATAGCATTTTTCAAGGAAAACGGCACAAATATTCAAGATATTCATGTATACATACGAATTTTCCATATTCTATACAAAAATTTTTAAGAGAATACAGGAATACATGGTCAAAATTAACCCATAAGCATGGTCAAAACAGCCTTCTGGGCGTGGAGACGATTCTCTGCCTCCTCAAAAATCACGTCTGCATGGGACTCAAATACCTCATCGGTGATCTCCAGCCCACGGCGGGCGGGCAGACAGTGGAGCACCAGACAGTCGGGTGCGGCTTTTTGCAGTAGGGCGCTGTTTACCTGATAGGTGCCCGAGAACACGTTGGTGCGGGTCTCCTGCTGGGCCTCCTGGCCCATGGAAGTCCAGACATCGGTGTAGACGGCGGTGGCGCCTTCTGCGGCCTCTGCCGGATCACGGAGCAGGCGGAATTTATCGCCGTAGCTCTGTGCAAAGTCCAAGATGACCTTGGGGGGCTCATAGCCCTCCGGGCAGGCCACGGAGATCTGCATGCCGGTTTTCAGACAGCCCACGATCAGACTGGAGCAGACGTTGTTGCCGTCGCCAATGAAGCAGAGGTGCTGCTCCTCCAAAATCGGATCCCGTTCCCGCAGCGTCATCAGATCCCCCAATACCTGACAGGGATGGGCGAAGTCCGTCATGCCGTTGATCACAGGGACGGTGGCATGGGAAGCCAGTGCCTCGATTTCATCCTGCTGGTAGGTACGGATCATGATGCCGTCGCAGTAGCGGCTGAGGGTGCGGGCAGTGTCCTGAATTGGCTCGCCGCGGCCGATCTGC